>Ga0208828_1000538_pt1 | contig 16436 bp, 13 predicted proteins | sample Kivu_160m_FD_185487 | JGI IMG/M metagenome (GOLD analysis project Ga0208828, IMG submission 185487) | Freshwater microbial communities from Lake Kivu, Western Province, Rwanda to study Microbial Dark Matter (Phase II) - Kivu_160m (SPAdes)... | ecosystem: Environmental > Aquatic > Freshwater >... | reverse complement strand
ATCCCTGCAGTGCGGTTGCATCGAAAAACTTGTCGACCGACGACCGGATCGTGCCGTCGCCGTTATATTTAACATAGATCAGGCCTTTGGCTCCGATCTGGGGTTTCTTCACGAATTCCGTCAGCTCGTCGAGCTGCTTGCGGGAATAGCTGGCGCAACCGGGAGCAACGATTCCTCCGATATACTCGGCTTCATCGAAAACCTGAAACCCGCAACCCGCAACCTGCAACCCGGAAGAAGTGATGAGTGATGAGTGATGAGTGATAGGTGATTTGAGTGCTGATATTTTCATGCCGAAGCGGAGATCGGGCTTGTCGGTTCCGTACTCGCTCATGGCCTGTTCGTAAGGCATCCGGATGAAGGATTCAGGGAATTCCACGTTCAGCACCTGCTTGAACAGGTGCCTGGCCAGGCCTTCAAAGGTGGTGAGGACATCGTTTTGCTCCACAAAAGCCATCTCGCAGTCGATCTGGGTAAACTCCGGCTGCCGGTCGGCACGCAGGTCCTCATCGCGGAAGCACTTGACGATTTGCATGTAACGGTCGTATCCCGATATCATCAGCAGTTGCTTGAACATCTGGGGCGACTGGGGCAGGGCATAGAATTGTCCCGGGTTCATCCGGCTGGGGACCACAAAGTCGCGGGCACCTTCGGGAGTGGATTTGATCATAGAGGGGGTTTCGATCTCAAGAAATCCCTGTTTATCAAGATATTGCCTGGTCTCCTGGGCCATCCGGTGACGCAGGGCGAGGTTGCGCTGGAGCGGACCGCGCCTCAGGTCGAGATAACGGTATTTCATCCGGAGTTCATCGCCCCCGTCGCTGTTTTCTTCAATGGTGAAAGGCGGCAGTACGGCCTCGTTGAGAATATCGAGCTGATCCACCAGGATTTCAATATCTCCGGTAGGTATATTCTGATTTTTATTGCTCCGCTCGGCTACGGTACCGGCAGCACGGATGACATATTCCCTTCCCAGCGTCCTGGCTTGCTCGCAAAGATCAGGTCGGTTTTCCATGTTGAAGACCAGCTGGGTAATACCGTACCGGTCGCGCAGGTCGACGAAGGTCATTCCGCCAAGATCACGGGTTTTCTGCACCCATCCCGCCAGGGTCACCGTTTTGCCGGCATCAGCGAGCCTGAGTTCTCCGCAGGTATGTGTCCTGTACATCTGTCTTTGTTGCTAATCTGGGCAAAGGTAAAAAAAGTCGTGACTCGTGACTCGTGATTCGTGACTGGTCACACCTACATCCACACTTTGACCAATTCCCTTCTCGACCACACGTCCTAAGGAACGTATGATTGCCAACTTACTCCCCAAACGCCCACAATGTGCCAAAACTCCTGATATACACTTTACCGTCAACCAACGCCGGAGTGGCCATGATCCGTTCGCCCAGGTTGCCCTGCCAGAGGATTTCAAATTTATCCCCGGCTTTTACGATGGTGACATCACCCCGGCCCGTTGCCAGGTAGATCTTGCCATCCGCATAGACCGGAGAGGCATAGCAGGGACCTCCGGCTCCGGTTTTCTCCCGGTACTTCAGTTCACCCGTTTTGGCATCGAGGCAGGAGAGGATGCCGCCGCTCATGGTCATGAACAGTAAACCGTAGGCATAAACAGGGGTAGGACATTCCGGAATCCCAAAGTCATGGCGCCACACCAGTTCCGGATCTTTCCCGCTTTCGGTTGGGGGCCTCAGCGCAAACAACCCGTTCTCATGCGGGAATCCATCTACCCATTTCACGACTTTCCCCCATTCGGTTTCATTGATTTTTCCGTTCTTGTCCGCATCGAGCCAGCGGTGAAAGCCCCACAGCGGATGATTCCCCTCGCCGTCGTCATCGTACCGCGACAGGATACTGTTATTGGCCCGGGCTTCTGGCAGGTTGATCTGCCCATCGGCATCCTTATCATATAACCTGATGACCGAATCCCAGGTGGGAAGCCCCAGCACTTCGTGGTTGGTCTTCATATTGTAGCTGGTGATATACACCAGTCCTTCGGCGGTGACGGGATGCGTGATCGGTTCATCGGTGAGCCCCGGAAAGGACCAGAGTTCGGCGCCGTCACTCAACCGGTAGGATTTCAGCCACCAGATACCGTATATCAGGAGTTCCTTTTGGCCACTGTTATCGATCACCACAGGCGTTGACCAGTTGGCCCTGAATCCGGGCCGATCGATATGCCAGATGGTCTTTCCGGTAGCTGGTTCCATGGCTTCGAGCCAGGGATCTTTGTCGGAATCCCGGCTCAAAATCAGCATCCCGTCTGCCAGGATGGGTGAAACAGCCGTTCCATACATGTTGCCTGCGTGGGCGATAGTCTTTTCCCAGATCAACTTTCCTTCGAGGTCGTAACAGAGTAATCCGTAAGAGCCGAAATAAGAAAAGACCCTCTTGCCGTCCGTCACAACCGATGGAGTGGCCGGAGAGCTGAAATCATACACCCGCTCAATCTTTTCCGGCTTGATCTGTTGGGCCCACAAAGCCTTACCGGTTGCCCGGTCGATGCAAAGAGTCTCCAGCGTGTCGGTATGAATGCCGGTTAAAAAGATCCTGTCCTTCCAGATAACGGGAGAGGATATCCCGGCACTGACCGGGCACTTCCAAAGAAGGTTGGATTCCTGATTGAGCACAGAAGGGTACGCGTACCCGTCGGACACCCTGCCCTGTCCATTCACTCCGCGAAACTGCGGCCATTCCTGCTGGGCCTGAAGAACGATAACTCCTGCGATCAGGAAGGAGAGGATAAGGGTGATTTTTCTGATCATAGCCGTTGGTTTAGGTACCCGATATAAGTTTCTTTATAAAAGACTCATTGCCGGTGGGTAAAATTACAAAACTGATTTTACGGATTGCTTTTATTTTAACTCTTCGATGATTTTTGAAGAGACCCAAAAGATATCATCGCCCCGGGAGAAAAAGAGATATTTGCCATCAGACGAGAAAGTTGCGTTTGCTTCGGGTTGTTCCGTATTGATTGCAACACCCATATTGATCAACTCCTTCCAGTTCCCCCGGGTATCTTTATATGAGCAGTAAAGATCCCAGCCTCCATATCCGCCGGGTCTATCGGAGTGCAGAATGCAAACCTTATTATCCGGGCTTATACAGATACCCCGGACCCTTCCTTGAAAAATGCTATCGGTAAGCTTAACCGGTATAGAAAATTTTCCATCGGAATATTGTGAACAGTAAATGCCATCCATCCTGCCGAAGTAAAGCCGGTTATCGGAGCTGAAGAAGGGTTGTGCCTCCAGGCCATCGGTATTGACCGGATCTCCAAGATTTTGTGGAACACTCCAATTGTCACCTTTTCTGCTAACCACCCAAATATCAGGCATTTTCTGAACTTCAGTCGAGCCTTCCTTCGGCCTGTTCGAAACAAAGAATAACTGGTTGCCATCGCCCGACAAAGTCGGCTCATCATTCACGAAATCACGTGAAAAGGGAAGAATGGCAGGCGAATCCCATTTGCCATTCTTCTGAGTTATTCTTTCGAAGTACAGGGTCCGGCTGGCCGGCGAATTGCCCTGGCCCGGGGTGATTATCATCGTTTTAAAGATGATCTCTGATCCATCAGGGCTTACGATCAGCTTTGATTGGGAACCCTCCTTTGAAACAATGCCCGGCGCAAATATTTCAGGCGTATTACCCGGGGGCTTCTGGCCCAGGTAGGGGCCTGTTAATTTCCCGGAATCTGATTGCTGGATAAATATTGTTATTACTATTGCTAAGAGGCAGCTGATAAGGATTAGTTTTTTCATTTTGATACTTCTTAAAATCTGTAAGCTTTGTAATCGTAATTTTGTGCAAAGTGCCATTTTTCGTTGTTTTCTATTTCTTTTTATCATTTTGCATAACGATAATAAAGAAGCTACCCTGAAAAATTGACCCCAAGAGTAAGCCCTATTAGCATGATAATCATGCTGATCGGTAGCCACCACCAAAGTTTGCTCCACCCGGCGGTGGAAACCTTTTCTTCTTTATCGGCAAGAGTATTCCATGCAGTGTAACCCTTACTAATAGCCCAGTATTCAAGCAGAAAAATAAAGAAGCCTCCTATAACTGCTCCGGCAGCAACCATTGCCCACCAGCCTATGACTGCCAAAGGAGAAAGAGGGATTATCAGAGAAACCGAAATATTGTTATTGATCAATGGCATTGCCACGGAAGAAATCCCGCCTAATCCCAGGAAAGTTGTTACTATTACATGGGCAATACGGCGTTGAAAGAATTTGCCCAGGCTCATAGAATTATTAGGATAAAGGAAACCCATGTGGACAAACGCTCCCAACACAATCGGTAATACCAGGATCATCGAGATTTGGATCCATGGACTCACCGATCCGGGAAACGAGGAAACAACCAGAACGGTAAAAGCAATTGTATAGGAAATCACAATCGGAACCGTGTCCATTATTGATTCCACGAGTGCCTTGGATCCGTTTGTCTCTCTTTCTCTTTTCAAGGCTAAACATAAAAAAATCAGCGCTATGGGCCCCAGAACAAAAATTGAGGGCAGCCAGATCCTTCTGCTCTTTCTGTCGGTGCATACAATAAAAAAAAGAGCCGTACTCAGGACAACCAGTATCAGCCATCCAACGGCAACGGACTTAATCATGGTAGTTGCAGCATTAGCCTTATCGAACCGTTTGGCTGCCTCTTGCCTGACATCCCCGGGGAATAACATACTCAGCGGACCTGCTTCTCTTGGATTTAACAGCTCCTCCATAACATTGATTACAATGGGTCTATCGAACTGATAGAAATAGTATAGATAAATCACTCCATTTCCCAGGTCAGCAACCATCGTTTCAACTGTCCAGCTGGGCTTCTCAACGTGAACGGCATCCATTACATTAACCACATCCCTGTATTTCAACGGTTCATTCTGACTGACTAAGAGACTAAGCATTTCCCCGGCTTTGTCGAAGCGCCAACAGGGATAGGTGAAGCCATTTGCCGGATTGACCACATTGAAATTTGTGGAGACCAGGAATCCATCTCCCTTAACTTTCCGGGTAAACACCATCTCTCCGTCTTTTCCAGCGCTGATGATCACTGCATCCCCGGTTCTGTCGGCAAAGTGCAGTTGATCGTGCATGTAAGGAAACCGCTGATGCGTTCTAACCCACTCTATGACTTCAGCCACAGTTGAGCACTCATGCATAATCTGCATGATGTAGTTATGGTAGTATTCACCCTCAAAGGGAATTCTTTCGGTATGTGGATTCACCTTGAACTGTGGCAATCCGTTTGAATCATACCCCAGTCCCTTCTCATTTATACCCTGTTGAGGGTTGTCGGGTTTTCCAATCCAGATTACTCCAAATGTCGATGAATCACCGGGCTCAACCCAGTAATAGGAGTCTGGATTGATATAGTCATCGTTACCGGCAAAGAAAATCCTATCACCTTTCGCAATAGTGATCACAGTGCATCCAGAAGGTACTGTATGATTGTCGGGAGCTGTATTCGTATATCCCTGCCCATAAATCGGAGCAATTAGTGCTGCTTGCAGCAAAATTGCCAAGGTTGTAGAGTTCTTCATTTTGATTCCTCTTCTCTAATCATTGAAGCACAGTAAGCTTTTTTGTAACAGAAAATCCGCCGGTCGACATACGGTAAAAATACATTCCGCCAGGCAGTCCTGTACAATTCCAGTTAACGGTATGAATGCCCTGCGGCATGTTTTCACAGACTAGTTCATCCACCTCCTGTCCTGAGAAATTAACAATTCTCAGGGATACAATTCCTGATTGCAGGATTTCGAATTTTATAGTGGTTGACAGGTTGAACGGATTCGGATAATTCTGAAATAATCTGAATCCCCGGGGTTGGTTAAGACCCTGGTCGTCAATACCCGATTGGACGGGATCTGTGCCCCAGCTTGGCCAGCCATCCCAGGAGGAATGATTGGTCAGGCGTGTTTGTTCTGTGCCATCGCTGTTCATCTTATAGATCTCGAAATTCCCATTTCTCTCACTTTGGAAAGCGATACCGTGACCGTCCGGCGACCAAACGGGATCTTCATCCCTTCCGTTTGCAGTCGTTAGCCTGATATCCCCGCTGCCATCGGCGTTCATGACATGTATATCAGCCTGAGGCACTCCTCCCACCATCACCGTCAGTCCGTATGTAATTTTTAATCCGTCGGGCGACCAGGCGGGAAATATCTTATGTCCCGTGCTGTTGGTGATCCTTCTCTGATTGCTGCCGTCGGCATTCATCATATAAATCTCATAATTGCCATTGCGGTTTGACATGAACAGAATGGTTTGTCCGTCAGGCGACACGATCGGGCGCTCATCGCGGGTCTGGTTATTGGTCAACCGAACCGGACCGGTTCCGTCAGAGTTGATCACCCAGATTTCCGTCCGGCTGGAAAGATCTTTCATAAAATAGATTTTCGTTCCATCGGGCGACCAGGAGGGATGCTCTTCCGTATCAGAATTATTGGTGACCCTTGTTTGGTTGGAACCGTCGGAATTCATGATATAAATTTCCCGTTTCCCGTCCCGCTCAGAAATAAAAGAAATTTCTTTTCCGTCCGGCGATATCACAGGACACTCATCATGAGCGTTACCCGTGGTCAACTGAATTAACCCTGTGCCATCAGTATTCATCCGATAAATATCCCTGTTACCGGAACGATCGGAATAGAACGCGATCCATCCATCCTTCTGTGTTTGCGGAGATTGCGCGACAGTACCGGTAAAAGCGGACATCAGGATCATGAACACCAGGGTCAATTTCCTGGATAAATAGTTATTTGAGTTTTTCATTTTAATTGTTACGATATGAATTTCTACGAGCGCATTCTTCGTTGGTTGAAGTGGGGTAACCGAGTTGCTTCAACAGCAGGGTGGCTATTATAATACGATCATCCGCTCTGAAATAATCCGGTTTTTCAGGTTAATGACACAAAGCAATACACCGCCGCCCTTTAGTTTTCCCATTGACAGATCTCTTTCCCAGAAAAATTCGTGTTTACCGGAGGTAAGATCTCCTGAAAATACTTTTGATATTATTTGTCCCTGCAGGTTAAGAATGCTGATTTCACAGGGCGAGGACTCACAGAGCTCGAGAGAAATATGGGTGTCTCCGGCGGAGGGATTCGGATAGATGGAGTGTTTTATCCCTGAAGTAGTGTTGGCTACGGAGGCGGTCGAACTCAAAGGGATTCTTTCCCATCCGTTGGAATCATAATAAGTGATGAGCAGGGAATGGTCATCGGCATCATAGGTGGGGTACACCATGCTTTGCCCTGTGAAGATTCCCCGCGGACCTCCGGAAAAGCCCGGATCATACCGATAGATGGATGTCAGGTAATAACCGCCGACGTAATAATAGCCGTACTTGTCCCTGACAATCCCATCCGGGCTGTTAAAAGTAGTGCTTACCAGGGTGGTTACGGTTGAGTCCGACAGGCTGATTGCGTGGATCAGGGAGGTGCCCTGGGAATCGTCGATCACGACGATCCGGTCTTTCTCATATTCCAGAAGGATACCATTGGGCCGGTTGAGCCCGTTGCTCTGTGCAAAGATCCAGTATTTGCCATCGCTGATGCGGATCCGGTAAATGGCATGTTGATTCGGGCAGGAGACCAGCAAATGGCCTGTCGAGTCATAGGTCACACTGGATAAGTAATCTGCCGTACCTCCTCCGGAGAGCTGAATGTTCATTACCTGAAGTTTGGTGTCGAGATTATACCCCCTAACGGTGCGGTTGGTTCCGACTCCATACACGACATTGCCGACTATCTCCATGCCGTCAATAAAATTGGCTCCCGCGAAAAAGTATTGCTGATTGCCCAGCGTGTCAATCTCAACGATGGCTCCATTGTTGTAATTGGAGACCAGCAGCCGGTTCCTGAGAAACCCAACCCTTCCCGGCTTTCGGTCGATGACGATCTTCTGGGGTGCGTTCAGAAGGTTTTGAGAATAGGTGAAAGAGGGAAGAGCGAGAGTAACCAACAGAAGGATAGATTTTAGTTTCATTTCTGATGATATTAAATCCTAATTAACTTGTTCTGAATTATTTACTCCTTAGGCTTTAACTGTTTAAAGATTTCAGTCGAAACCCAGTACAGATCACCCTGCCCTTGTTCAAATGAGGTAAAAAACAGGTATTTACCATCAGGAGTAATAAATGGTTGACCGGCATTTAAATTCAAGGGTAATTTCTGGGGTTCACTCCAACTACCGTTCTTTTGCTTTGCGGAAAAGTATAGCATACTCGTGCCTTGCTGTCCTGACTCATTCACGGTGTAAACAATGTAGCTTTCATCCGGAGCAATCCAGGGATGCTGGCTGTTAGGGTATTTATTCAATGGAAAGCCCAATTTCTCAAGTTTTTCGTACCTGCCATTCACAAGCTTAATAATACCCAGGCACTCGCTGCCCTGATTCGCTGGGCCGGCATTTGTTCTGAAGGATCCGCCTCCTGATATATCCGTAGTATAGATTGTACCATCATTTGTTAGAGAAACGTGCATCGTTTTCATGGGATTAAATGGTTCACCGGGATCTTTCACTTCGCTCCAGCCACTTTCGGTCCGGTCAACAAATAGTGTAAACATTTGCAGAGCTCCACCGGCAACTCTGCCGGCTTGAAAGTAAAGTCTTTGATTATCAGGTGCTATGAAAGGTTCAAATGCATCCTGTCCTGAAAATGGTGCAACAGCAGGTTCGGTCCAGACTCCGTTGATTAACTTGCTAAACATAATGACTCTCTGATTAAGAGCAGGGTGCATGCGGGCGAAATAGAATTCCTGACCATCTGGCGAAAAACAGGAAGAAAACTCGTGCGAAGCAGTTGATACAATACCGGGTGCAAATCTAACCGGTGTTTTGCCCGGCACCTTTTGACCCAGGTACAATCCCCTCAGCACTGGGAAGGTCTGAGGGTCCGTTTTCCCTCCCAGCTTTAGGATTGCATCCATTGCTTCCGAGTGGTTTCTTGCTGCAGCGATATTGTACGCTGATTTTCCATCCAGCGTTAGCTGATTTATATTGGCACCTTTGCTAACCAGGTATTCCAACATCGTCACTTTACCGCCATCCGCTGCAAAGTGAACAGGGGTCCACCCGTAGGAATCGGCTTTCAATTCGAGCGATACACCCTTCCCAACTAATATGTTAACTATGTCAACTGAACCACCAGCGATGGCACTATTCATTAAAACTCTATTTCGCGCAGCATCACTAAGCAGCGTCTGATCTCCTTTTGCAAGTGCCGTTTTAAACATGCGGACAAACCCTTTTGCTGCTGATAGCTGGATAATATCAAATCCGTTTTCGCCCGTCATGTCGATAGGAGCATCCTTATCCAGGAGGTAATCCAGCGTTTCCTGGTTTCCTGCTATCAGTGCCACATTTAGCGGAGTTAGCCCGAGGGGGTCTTTAATACTAAAGTCTGCCCCTTTGATCAGCAAAAGTTCAACCAACTCTTTATTGCCTAACCTGGCAGCCCAGAACAGGGGCGTCCAGCCTGTGGCATTTTTCGCATCGATTTCGGCGCCATGCTCAACCAGCCATTTTGCCATTGTAATATTATTAACGGATGCGGCAGCATGTAAGGGGGTGCTCTGAGAAGCATTCTTGTTGTTGATGTTAGAGCCTTTACTAAACAGATAATCAGCCATTTCGATGTTCCCGTTAGCAGCAGCCCAGTGAAAGGGTGTACGCCCACTGGGATCTTTAAGGTTTATAAGCGATACATCTTCTTCTACAAGTGTTTTTACTTTTGAAATGTCGTTAGATTTTACGGCATCAAAAATCTCTTGTGCATAGCTATGGATTGCAATAATCATCACAAAAGAGCTAATAAGAAATGTTTTTTTCATTTTGATTTCTCTATAAATAATGATTGGATATTTTGTCGAATTCTAATACTCCTTCGGCCTCAGTTCCCCGAGGATTTATACCTTATCATTTCATTTGCTGTGTTGGGTTATTTCTCCGACCACTCTCTTGAATGACCCGCTTCCCACTCACCGTCTCTGAATTGGAAATATTTGTCAACCACTTTCTCATCAGGTGTAATTTCCCAATACATTTTGAACTTGATTTTTCGGTCCGGGAAAATGGCATCCCCATACAATAAAATTTTGCCTTCTTCCTCTTTTATATTACCCACACTAATATTTCCGTTATTTGCTAAAAGAAAGAAAGCGACTTCACCTTTTTCGGAATCGTAGTAAAAGTATTGGTCGTCCTGATACTTTAACTCTTTACATTCGGTGTACCCCTTGACGAGGTTGCCACCATTTATTAGTTCAAAAGTCCGGACCATGTTTAGTTTCATTTGACCCGATGGATGCATCATTTCGCAAACCCATGTTTTTCCTAACAACGGTTTTAGCATCGAATACTCTTTTCTTATCTCTGATACATTCTGGCCATGGCAAATTGATAGTACAAAGCATGCTGTAATTAATAGAATCAGTTTTTTCATTTTGATTAGATTGTTAATACAATTAGTAATAATGAATTCTCGATGGATACTGGCTCCAGGGATTGATATGGCTATCAATTGGTTTGCTGTCCAGGCCAAAAATGGGTCCCATCAGAAAATTCCATGACCAGTGTAATCCGATCGGCATCCAAAGAGATCGTGTGGTGAAATACAAGTGCCCTAATAAGAATCCGGCTAAAATGGCATTAATGATAGACCCGATAGTAAATCCCTCGGTATCCAGATGAGCCAACCCAAAAAAGATCGCAACGATAAGTTGTGCGATCCAATAATTGGTTCCCTCAATTATTTTAGTTAATGATTACAAAATAATAGATAATCTGCTATTTAGGCCTTAGCTCTTCGATGATTTTCCCTAAGACCCTTTACCTTCCCGTCAATTGTTCCAGTTTCTTTTTTGCATTTTCGTTATCCGGATTCAATTCCAATGACTTTTGATAGCTTTCTTTAGCAAGCTTTTTCTCCCCGATTATCATATAAGCCTCACCCAGAGCATCATAAAGAGTCGCTGATTGTGGGTATTCGGAGACAGCAAATTTTAAAGTTTGTATGGCTTCTGTTGTTTTTTCCAGCTCCAAAAATTCATACCCGACAGCAAGCAGATGCTCTGCTACAACAGATAGGTTATAGTCTTTATAGTTTCCTCTTTTAATTTCACTAAAAAGAGCAAGGGCACCTTCATCTCCATCCAAACCATTCTCCTGTGCTCTCTCTTGTATCAGTCCAATTATCCTTTGAGCGTTATATCTTTTTGATGCAAATGTCTCGTATGGAAAGAGAGAAATGATGGATTGGAGATGTTCTCCTTTTTTCAGTTCTTCCTGAACATTGATTTTTACAACATCTTCGAAGTTATGAAAATGGTATACATAAATGTCCCCATTCTTCAGATCACAAATATAAGAATAGAGGGTGACTGTCATTGATCCGCTATACTCTTCCCAATGTGCGGCATTTAGTATCTTCCGGAATAAATTAACAGACAGACCATCCGCCTGCTTAAAAATATTTTCTGCAAGCCGATATCTTGTGTCTTTAATATTCTCTGGTTTTATTTTCGATTGTAAGAAGTTAGTGATAATTTGATACTTGCCTGTTTTCCTGATTATTGTCAGAGGTTCGATGATTGCTGAGTTACCAAACCGGTCGCCGATCAGGCAATGGCCATTATATGATCCACCTTGATCATAGCGATCGAACAATTCAATTACATCGTCAACTGTAGCGCATTCCTCCATCGCCTTAAATATCAAATTTGTGTAATATCGAGGTTTGGTAGAATCATGAGGCACTTCTATATTTTCAGCTGTTGCCCCATCCCAGAATAATCCCTGGTCATTCATTCCTCCCTGAGGGATAATGCGACCATGACTTTTCCACCCAAAATAGACTCTTCCATTCTTTCCCTTTTCAGCCGGAATAAACCAGATCGTACCAAATGGGCTTGTCCAATCTTCATTATTGCCGGCAAACGCAGTGTTACTATCGGAAGCATAGATTATCGTGCAACTCTGTCGGGGATCCAATTCTGATACAACGGATTTAACAAGCTGCGCATTGTTTGGTGTGATTGTACTGAGCAACACAATAGATAAAATAATTAGTTTTTTCATCTGTTTATAAATTCTATGTTTGGTACATGATTACGGACAATCATTTTTATTTTCAGTCCATACGAGCGCATTCCCCTTTGCTTGCCTCGGGGTAAGCGGGCAATTACTAAGATTTCTTTGAGGATCGAAGATTTCTCGCGGCTTGCCTCGTGGGACCTTCATTGGCGTTACCAGCCGATTCCCGGATCAGTTTCTCGGTCCGTTTGAGTATGTTTTGTACTAATTACCAAATAAAAGGTATTAACCGGAATCTGGTTTTTTGACAGTATTCCTGGTACCCGGGTAAGTTCAGAATCAGCAGTTTCTCTTCATTGAGGATTCTTACTATAATAGCAGTCAGTGCGCAGACACCAATAGGGATCAATGCCCAAAAAGAGCCGAGCGCCAGTGGTGTGAATACCAGTAATGTCAAGCCGCCTGTATACATCGGATGGCGCACAATCCTGTAAGGACCCGTTTCGATGACTTTTTGTTCATTACTGATTTCTATAATTGAGGAAGCAAACCTGTTTTCTATCATTACCCTGATGATGATTAGATAACCTAATAATACAAACGCATCCGATATCAATATAATAAACAGAGGAATGTGAGACCATTGATAGCGAAAGTCGAAACCCGGCATGAATAGCCCTATGAGAAGCGGCAATGCTAAAAGATTTTGAATGGATCTATGTTCCTTTTCTTTTTCCCTTCTCTTCGATAATCTGCTGTCCATAAAATCAGGATCTTTCCTGATAAAGTATCCCATAACCACTATTGCCGGAATGAATAACGTCGACATGTAAATCCACGCATACCAATAATGCAGGGAACCGGCGGTAAGAAATAACAACAAACCCAAAAAGCAGAATACCATAATAACCTTCAGGTAAATTCTAATGCCCAAATATTTACGGACATTAGCTGATTGTTTGTCGGTTGCATTCATAGTGATTATAGATTTGATATTGATCAATATTACTGCTAGCAGTGAATCGTACTGAAAGACAGGGAGTATGGCAGAGGTTTATAGAGAGTATCTCTGTTTCAGGATCTTGAAGTAGTTTCTGGAAATGAATAATGGTTCAGGTCTTCCCTGAATAATTACTTCGGCTGAACCACTGATATGATGTTCAATCTTAACGATATAATCGAAATTGACGATGGTCGAACGGTGGATCCGGCAGAAATGCTGGTCGGGTAATCGTTGCTCCCACTGGCTGATGGTTTTGCCAGCCAGGTACTCCCTTCCGTCAATGGTCCTGATAAAGGTATACTCCCTCGAAGCGTTTATGGATGTGATCTGGTCTATCTTGATGAAGTGGACTGATTGTTTGTGCATTACCATCAGCCGGTCGTTGTAATTCAGTTTTTGTATCGTCTCCTCGTGGATCCGTGACCTATCCTCCGATAACCTCTCAATGGCTTCCTTGAGCCTTTTGGAAGATATCGGTTTTAACAGGTAATCGACAGCATTGATCTCAAAGGCCCTGAGCGCATATTCATCGAACGCCGTCACGAAAATGACCTTACCGGTATACTCGATCTGATTGAGCAGATCAAAGCCGGTTCCGTCCTTCATCTGTACATCCAAAAAAATCAGGTCCGGATCCAGGTTGGTAATCTTTTCGGCTGCCTCTTTTACAGAAGAAGCTTCACCGAGAATCTTAATATCAGGAAAATCATCAAGCTTGGTTTTCAGAGTGAACCTCGCCAGCGATTCATCGTCAATAATGAGTGCTTTCATGTTATTGCTGCAAAGGGAGTACCAGTGTTACCTTTACATTTCCTTCTTCCTGGGTAAGGCTAAGAGTATAATGGCCCGCATAGGCATTTTCGAGACGTTCCCTCACATTGGCAATCCCCGTTCCGCCATCTTCATCATTTTCGATCCATCTTCCCGTATTTGTGATCGTTATGGCAAGCTTTTCCTGCTCTGTCCAGGCCTTAATCCGGATAATCATCCCGGAATAGGGATCGCTTTTCATCCCATGCTTCACGGCATTTTCCACAAGAGGTTGGGTGAGGAAGCAGAGTATTTTACAGGTAAACAGTTCCGGCGGCAGGACGATCTCATAAGACAGCTCATCGTCGAACCTGATTTTTTGTATAAACAGGTATTTCTCCAGGATCTCAAACTCATCCTTGAGGGGTATATACAGATTCGTTTTATATTTCAGCGAAAACCGAAGGAACTCCGATAGTTCGGTCAGCATCAGATCGGCTTTTTCCACATCCCGGTACATCAGGCCCTGTATCGAGTTCAGCGAATTGAATAAAAAATGCGGATTGATCTGGTAACGAAGCATCTGCAGGGTTGCCTGGTTTGCCATCGCCAGGGCCTTCTCGGCCCTGATTCTTTCTTCCATTTGGGCGAACCAGTTCCTGATGCCGAAATAAAGCACGCTCCAGATCAGGATAAAAAGAAAATAAACCAGGTTCAGTTTTATCACCTTCATTAATTGGAACGGGCGGTATCGGTTCAGCCACGTCTCCAGATCCCCAGGAAGAATAAAGGGAAGGCTTGCCAAAATATCTGCCAGCTGCCATAGTAAAGTGACAACCACCGAAGCCGAAAGGATGATTAACAGGACTACCAATACGGACCCGAACCGGTCATATACTGTTCTGTAAAAAAATCTTAATCCGAAGGTTATAAGAAACCCGGTAATAAAGGTTAAGCAAAACAGAAGGAAATTGTTGGAACCGAACTGCAGACTCCTGGCACTTAAAGCTCCCATCAGGATGGCATAGAATATCCACCCGGACAGGTGCAGTATCCAGAATAGTCTGCTCTTATCTGTAAGAATGTTCTTCAAGACATTAATTAGTGACGTGAGTTTTCAGTCTGACCTTCCGGAATGAAGAGTCCTCTATCCTCACCATCAGGCAATGGCTCAGATGATCAATTCTTAGCAGCATGTAGTTTTTCCCATCGCATTTAACCACTTCACCCTGCTGGCCTGCCAGGGGCCCGGTGGTGATTTGTACCAGGTCCCGCGGTTCAGGGAAGCGGGTGGCAACCTCACATTCCATCTCTTCTCTCAGTATTTTCTTAACCATTTCAATTTGCTGATCCGGTATCACGGATGCCTGCCCCCCAAAACAAATATAATTTAAAACCGATGAAACATGCAGTACCCTGAAGTACTCTTTATTGCTAACCCTCACAAACACATAGGATTTGAAAAGGGGCGTTTCAATCCACTTCTTTCTGTCGGACCACGTATGAAGGGTTTTGACCGTTGGCAAATAAGCTTCGATATTCAGATCCAGCAAGGCTTTTTCAACTGATTTTTCATGGTTCAGCCGGGTGTAAACAGCAAACCACCTGTACTCTCTGTCAATGACCTTTTTTAACGGCTTCGCCATATCAGTCACATTCATTGGACTAACGAAAAATAAAAAACCGGTGGAAAATTCGTAACAATCTGAACCTCATGCAAAAAATCTTCCCGGATGGTTGAAAATCAGAACAAGAGGTTAAGTATGGCAGACGAAAGGTTTTCCCGTACTTTTGCATCATGACCGACGATTACTACATGCGCCAGGCGCTGGCTGAAGCCCGCAAAGCTCTTGAAAAGGACGAAGTTCCCGTGGGGGCGGTGATCGTTGCCAACGGGAGGATCATCGCCCGTGCCCATAACCTGACGGAAACCCTGAACGACGTTACCGCCCATGCGGAAATGCAGGCTTTCACCGCCGCCGCCAACAGCTTGGACTGCAAGTATCTGGACGACTGCACCCTCTACGTCACCCTCGAGCCCTGCGTGATGTGCGCCGGCGCCGCCTTCTGGACGCAGATCGGGCGTCTTGTCTATGGCGCCCCTGATCCCAAACGGGGCTTTACCCTCAGCGGACAGCCGATACTTCACCCGAGAACGGAGGTTGTTTCCGGAATGCTTCAAGCCGAGTGCGCCGGCATGCTGACCGGTTTCTTTGAGCGGAAAAGACAGTGACGAGTGACGATACTGGATTCTGGATTTTGGATTCGGGATTTCCGATATCCAATGTCTAATGTCCAATGTCCAATATCCGATATCCAACATCCGACATCACTTTCTCCTTCCTCCTTCCTCCTTTCTCCTTTTATCATTATCTTTCAGCAATGACTATTCTGCTCCGAATCGGATTCCTGGCCCTGCTGGTTAACACAATGGTATCCTGCGCCTATACGCCAAAGATCCGCCTGGCTTCCGGTGAGGTGGATCCGGCAAGCATTACCGAGGAATTCCCGATCCGGATAGGGGGAATCAAACAGTACATGATGATCCGTGGCGCCGACCGCAACAACCCGATCTTGTTGTACATCCATGGCGGGCCGGGTAAAAGCGAAATGCCCCTCCAGAGGATCTACAA
>Ga0208828_1000536_pt1 | contig 16439 bp, 14 predicted proteins | sample Kivu_160m_FD_185487 | JGI IMG/M metagenome (GOLD analysis project Ga0208828, IMG submission 185487) | Freshwater microbial communities from Lake Kivu, Western Province, Rwanda to study Microbial Dark Matter (Phase II) - Kivu_160m (SPAdes)... | ecosystem: Environmental > Aquatic > Freshwater >... | reverse complement strand
CGGTCCCCTCTCCGTCCCGCCCCACCCGGGTGTGGCGCTGGCAGCCGATGGGGCAAAGATAGCAGCCCGCCGCCCGTTCGAGGATGGTCTTGGCGATCGTCTCTCCCGAGATGGCTTCCAGGTCCTCGTCGCGGTGGGTGCAGTCCTGGAAATTCCGGTGGGGCAGCATGGCGATGACGTTGATGAGCTCGACGAGCCCGGCCGTGCCCATCTCGCGGAGGAGGCGCTTCGTCGCCGGAGCCTGGCGGATGAGGTGGAGGGCCTGGTCGTAGCCCGCCTGATAGCGCTCTTTATCGTGGATCCGGATCTTCTCCCGCCCAGAGACCCGGATGGCCTTGAGGTTCTTGGCGCCCCAGACCGCGCCGGGACCGCATCGGCCGTAAACGCGGTTGCGGTCATTGCCGACCGCGGCGAAGCGGACGAGGTTCTCTCCCGCCGGACCGATCCCCAGAACCCGGGGTCTCGCCGACGGCTCGAACCCGGCGGTGAGGGCATCGGTCAGGGCATGGATGTCCATGCCCCAAAGGCCGCCGGCGGGATGGACGTCGACTTTCTCCGGCGTAATGTCGATCCAAACGGGAGAGGCGGCCCGGCCCTTGATGACTAGGGCGTCATAGCCCGCGGCCTTGAACGACCAGGCCCATCCGCCTCCGGAATTGGACGTCCCGAGGAATCCGGTGAGGGGGGACTTGAAGACCATGTGGCCCCGGGCGGCCGTCGGAGCGCTCGTCCCAATGAGGGGCGAGGCGGCGATGACGACGACGTTCTCCGGCCCGAGCGGGTCGCAGCCCGGATCGACGGCGTCGTAAAAAAGCCGGGTCGCCAGCCCCCGCCCTCCGATATATTCGGCCACAAGCGCCGGCTCGAGCGGCAAGACCCGGACGTCACCCGCGGAGAGGTCGACCTCGAGATATTTCCCGTGAATTCCAAAGGAGGCGGTCGTCATCGCTCTATCAAAATACTCGAAGTCTCCCCTTTAGACAAGAAAGGAGGGCGGCTTACCCGCCGCCGAGCATAGGGAAGATCGCGACGACGTCGCCTTCGCGGAGCCCGGCCCGGAGGCCGCCTTGGGACGGCAGGCCGTCTTGGTTGACAAGGACGACGACGTCGGGATGGAGGTCCGTCCCGGAGAACAAGGCCGCCCGTTTTTCCGGGGTGTCGGCCAAGGCGTCGAGAAGAGCGCCCGCGGAAGCCCCATCCGGAAGGGAGACGTCGCGCGCCTTCACCCCGAACAATTCCCGGAACGTGGCAAAGAACTTGACTTTAACGACCATGAGTCAGGATCTTCCGGACGACATCGTCCGGACCGATCGAGGCGGCGACCCGAAACACATCGAGGTCCTCGCTGGAAAAATTTTTTCTGAAGGCGGGAAGACAGGCCGTCCGGACGACGAAGAGGAACGTCCGGCCCTTGTCGGCGAGAAGGGGCGAGAGAAACGGCCAGAACCCGCGGCCCCCGAGCTCCGCCGGCCCGAATTCATCCACGACTAAAAGAACGGAGGGCGGGCTTTCGATGATGATCGCCTTTCCGGCATGAAGCCCTTCCGGGACGACGGCCCAAGGTCCGACGAGATTCCCCTCGGCCCCTCGGCGGAGCCACGGCGTCCGCTTTCCCGTGGCCAAATCGACGAGGTCGTAGCCGCGAAGTTCATCGCCCCGGAAAACGCGCTTGCTGAGGAATCCGGCGAGAGGAAACCCCCGGCGCCGGAGCCGGGCGACAACCTCCCGCAGCAGGGACGTCTTGCCTGCCCCGACGCCTCCCGTGATGACGAAAACCATCCGGGCCGGTCAGCGGACGACGATCCGGGACTGGGCCTCCCTGGTCTGAATGGAGACGCTCTGACCCGACGCGCCGGCCGCCTGGAAGGCCGAGACGGCGACGACGCATTCGCCCGGCGCCTTAGCCTCGAAGATGAGCGTGGCCAGGGTGCCCCCGCCCTTGAAGCCCCGCCCGATCTGGGGGCTCGAGAATCCGATGACGCACAGCCCGGCGTTGTTGTCGATATTCTTCAGGAAGGGGACGTTGCCCCCCAATTGGCGCGAGAGGTTCCCTTCGGCCACGTCCTTGAGGTTCAGGACCTGGGGGTTGAAATTGATCGTCACGCTGACCGTTCCGATTTCGGCGGAATTCTGAAGCTGGGCGTTGACCCGGACCTCGCGTCCGGCCGGGAGCTCGAAATTCGCCGGGATGAGCCTCAAGCTGTTGACCCCCTGTTCCTGGGGACGGCGCGGGTCGAGGCCGAGGCCGCCGCCCGTCGCGGTGTCGGGCTCCCGGCCGAGGAACTCCGGCTCCAAGCCGGCCCCCCCCTCTCCGCCGCCCGTATCGACGTCGACCCAGAAGGGCTTGTCGTCCTCGGCGCCGATCGGGATCATCCGGATGATGTACGGCGTCAGGGCGATCAGGATGTCGGTCTGCTCGATCGTCGTGTCCTCCGACCCGAACAGCCGCCCCAGCCCGGGGATGTCCTTCAACCCGGGGATGCCGCTGATCGTCTTCCGCTCCTCGTCCCGGAGTAGGCCGGCGATCAGCTGCGTTTCCCCTTCGCGGAGCCGCATGATCCCCTTGAGCTCCCGGGTGTTGATGATCGGGATGTCGGCGATCCCCGTCCCCCCGATCGAAGTCACCTTGAACTCCGTCTCGAGGGTCACCTCGCGTTCGAGATGAATCCTGGGCTTCAGCTTGACCTCGATCCCGACGTCCTGCTGCTCGTAGTTCATGATCGGCTGCTGAGCGTACCCCCCCGCCGCGAACGGCTGGAACGTCGTCCGCGGAATCGGGATTTTTTGTCCGACGAGCTGGCGGATTTCCTCGTCGGCGACGCCCCGGAGCCACGGCTGGGCGATGACCTTCGTGTCGCTGTCCGACTCCAGAAACTGGAGATATCCCACCGGGAGGGTGATCGAATAGTTCTCCGCCTTCCCCAGTCCGAGACCGTTCAAGGGAAACCAGCTCGTCGTCGTCGTCCCATCCGTAGGCGGAGTCCCGTAGCGCAGCCCGACGATGTTCTGGTCGAACGACAGCCCCAGCTGCCGGAGCCTCATCCGGCTGACCTCCATGATCTCGACCTTGACCATGACTTCGCCCTTCGGCTTGTCCCACGCCCGGATCAGCCGTTCCGCCAGCTCCACCTCCTGCGGCGTCCCCCGGATCGTCAGCGAGTTCAAACCTTTGTCGAAGATGATCGTCGGCGCCTTGACCTGCGTCCGCAGGGCCTGCGACAGCGAGGCCACCAGCTCCTGGGCGTTGACGTTCGACAGGTAGAACGACTTGATGCAGTTGACTTCGTACTGGAGCCTCTTCAGCGGCTGGTCGGGAATGACCATGACCGTCTTCTCGTCGACGATCCGGTAGAAGTGCTTCGTCGCCAAGCAGATCGACTTCAGGGCCTGCTCGAAGGTCTGGTTCGCCGCGTCCGCCGTGAACGGGATGTCGCGGAAGTTTTCGTCGAAGACGATGTTCACCCCGCCCGCCCGTCCGATCGCCTGGAAGATCGACCGGAGCGAGGTCTCGGTCGGAAAGCGGACCTGCAGCGGTTCGTCCTTCGGCTTGAGCTTGATCGGGAATTCGATCTTCGACGGCTTCCGCTCGGCCTCCTTCGGCCCTTCCGCCAGCGCCTTCTGGGCCTCATAGGCGATCATCGCGTCGCGGGGATTGTACTCCATCGCCTTGGCATAGGAGGCCTTGGCCTCCTCCCGCTTGTCCTGAGCCACCAACAGCCTGGCCTGTTGAAGATAGAACAGGCTCGCCCCGAAGCGGGCCCGCTCCAGGGCCGCCCGGTAGATCGGATTCTTGGGGTTCTCCAGCGAAGCCTTCTGATAGTAACGGATCGCCTCCTCCCACTGTCCGCCGATCTCCGCCCGGGCTCCGAGGCGGTACTGCGGACTGACCGTCACGCAGGCCGCGAGGCCCAGGGCGAGAAGAAGAACCGAAGCGGTCGAAGTTTTCATCGCAGCTCTCCTTCGAGGGCGAAAACCTGGGTCGTCCCGTCGGGCCCTTCGACCTCGATTTCCTTTTCCGACAGACGGCGGACCTTCCAACCCGGTCCGATGACATCGTTCGTTTCGACCGAGAGGGGCCGGCCTTCGAACATGACCAGCCCGACGAACTTCGTCCGGGCCCGGTTTTGGACGAAGCCGACGTACCTCAGGACGAAAACGGGCTTCGGCGCCTCTTCGGGCTTGTCTTCCTCCGCGGTCTCTTTCGCCGGTGGCGCCGTCACGTACCCCGGGCCGGCGGCCGCGGGACCGGTCCCGGCCGCCGAGACATACGTTTGAATCGTGAACAGGTCGCGTTTGGGCGGCGTAAAGACGCGGGGGGCAAAGGTGACGCGATCGCCCCGGACCAGGGGGGCCGGGCCGCGGCTCGGGACCGAGGTTTGGTCTTGGGCGAGGATCACGGCCGCGGCCGCCAGCGCCGCGAAAAAGACGATCTTATTCTTCATGGAGGTAATACCCCACCAATGTCGCCCGGACCTGGATGACCCCGGGCTGCATCGTCCCGATGTCCTCGAATTCGACCTTTTCGACGTGGATCGCCCGAGGTTGCTTTTCGACCATTTCCAGGAAGCGGCGGAAGAGGACGTAGGACCCGGCCAGCTTGAACTCGGCCGTGACCCGGCGGAGCCGGTCCTTGACGAGATCGACCTCGTTATAAGTGATTTCCGGGACTCCAATCCCCGTTTCCTGGAAGAGTTGCCGGAGGTCGAAGCGCAATCCCGGGATGCCCTGGGCGGGGTCGTAGAACCATTTCGAGGCGAGCTCCCGGAGATCGGCCTGGGCCCCGGACCATCGCGCGAGCTCGACCTTGGCCGCGTCGCGGCCCCGCTCGGCGACCCGGATCCTCTCCCCGGCCTCCGCCGAGCGGCGGGCCTCCTTCCCGGCTCTCATCTGAGTCCGGACGGCGAACACGAGCAGGACGGCGGCGACGAGACCGACAAAGACGGCCGCCGTCTGCAAGGTCTTCCTCTCGCGGGTTCCGAGGAGGCTAGCGTATTTTCTCATAGACCAATCCGATCTCGGCGATGAGCTGGCCTCCGACCTGGGCCTCGCCCCTGATGGTCACGTTCTTGAACTTCAGGCCCTCGAGCTTGGTCATCAGGCCCATGAGGTCTTCGAGCCCGGTCGTGACGACCCGGAGGCGGGCGTCGATCCGCCCTTCCCCGGCGGCGATCGGGCTGACGGACGTGATGTAGCTTTGCGCCGGCAACGCCTCCTCGAGGAGGGCGAAGAATTCCACGTAAGAGAAATTTTTTCGGGCGATGACGGCGTTGACTTGAGAGACGAGATTGAGGTTCCCGGCCCGGAGGGCCTCGGTCCGCCGAACGATGTCCGCGCGCTCCGTTTCGGTCGCGGACAGCCGGGCCTCGGCGTCGAGGACGGCCTTCGCGTCGGCGGAAGCCCGCCCGGAAGCCCGGAGGAGCCAAAAGCCGAGGAGGCCGACGGCGAGGAAGAAGAGAACGGCCAGGACGGAGAAAGCCCCGAAATAGAGCCTCCGGTTGCGGAGGGGGTGGCTGGACAAATTGACGTAGGGTCGGGGTCGGCCGTTCATGACATTTGTCCGACGAGGGGCGCCAGGAGGGCCTGCTCCTTGGGTCCGGCCACGGCCGGCTCGGAGAAGGCGAAGGTCCGGACGGGACATCCGGCCCGCTTTTCCAGGATGTCCAGGGCGGGGGGCGCGTTCCCTTCCGCGTCCCGGACCCAGATGGCCTTGATCCTGAAGTTTTCCCGGTCCTCGAGGAAGTGGGTGGTGTTCGCGACCTCGGTCGCGACGAGGGGCCAAGGGCCGCCTCCCGCAGCCGCCGCGGGAGCGAAGGCCTTGACCCGGAACAGGATCGGCCCTCCCTCTCCGGCGGCGAAAAGCGAGAGGTGGTCCTCCTCGATGTTGACAATGAGGATGTCGGCCGGGCCGGACGCCGGGACGAGGCCGAGGAGATGCGGCGTCGGAATGGCGACCTGCCGGACGCGGAGGCCCGCCCGGCCGAAGGCCTGCTCGTACTCTCGGACGACGCTCTCGGGAGCCAGGACGCAAAAGGCCTTCTCGCCGCCGCCCGATTTCATGACGTCGAAGGACAGCCGGAGGTCGGAGAATTTCAGGGGCAGCGTCTTCGCCAATTTCCAGCGGAGGACGGCTTCCCGCTCCTCGGGAACGGTCGGAAGCGTCTCGAACGTCAGGAGGACCGTCTTGACCGCGGTCTCCGGGATGAGAAGGGAGACCATCATCTCGGCGGCGCCGAGGCGCCGCCCGACGTCCCGGAGGGCGGCCTCGAGAGCCGGGGCGTTGACGACGTTCGGACGGTCGAACCCGGGGTCGAGGGTGCCAGGCGGGAGGGGACGGAGGACATGGGCCGCGATCCGCCGCTCCTTGCGGGAGTACCGGACGCCGCAAAGGAAGCCCCGGCTGATTTGAAAGGCCGTGAGCGGAGCGATCGGCTCGGTGAAAAAGCGGTTCCAGCGTTCCCGGAGTCCGGTCATCGTCATTCCACGAACGTGACCTTGTTCAATTCCTTGAGGCTCGTCGTCCCCTGCAGGACTTTCTGGATGCCGACCTCCCGGAGGAAAACGATGCCCTCGGCCTTGGCTTTTTTACGGACCTCGGAGAGAGGCTTGCGACCTAGGATCATCTCCCGGATATCGTCCGAGAGCTCGAGAAGCTCGGCGATCGCCGTCCGGCCCTGGTAGCCGGTCTGGCCGCATTCCCGGCATCCCTGGGCTTCATAAAACGTCCGGTCTCGGTAGCGGTCGGGGTCGAGGTTCGATTCCCGGAGTTGGGCGTCGGTGTATCGGACGGCCGCCTTGCATTTGGGACAGAGGACCCGGACGAGCCGCTGGGCGAGGATGGTGTTCAGGGCCGAGATGAAGCTGTAGGGGTCGACCTGCATGTGGAGGAACCGGCCGATGACGTCGAAGACGTTGTTGGCGTGGACGGTCGTGAAGACGAGGTGCCCCGTCAGGGCCGACTGGATGGCGATTTGGGCCGTCTCGGGATCGCGGATCTCGCCGACCATGATCTTGTCGGGGTCGTGGCGGAGGATCGAACGCAGCCCGCGGGCGAAGGTCAGGCCCTTCTTCTCGTTGACCGGGATCTGGGTGATGCCGTCGATCTGGTATTCGACGGGGTCCTCGATGGTGATGATCTTGTCCTCGATCGACTTGATCTCCGTCAGGGCGGCGTAAAGCGAGGTCGTCTTGCCGCTCCCCGTCGGCCCGGTGACGAGGATCATCCCGTAGGGCTGGGTGATGTAGCGGCGGAACTTCCGGAGGACCTCGTCGGAGAAGCCGAGGAGGTCGAGGCGCAGGTCGCGGATGGCCTCGGTGATCATCTCCTTGTCCAGGATGCGGATGACGGCGTCCTCGCCGTAGATCGAAGGCATGATCGAGACGCGGAAGTCGATCGTCTTGTCCTTGATCCGGAGGCGGAACCGCCCGTCCTGGGGGACCCGGCGCTCGGCGATGTCGAGGTCGGACATGACCTTGACCCGGGAGATGATCGGGGCCTGGAATTTCTTGTCGATGGGATTCATGGCCTGGCCGAGGACGCCGTCGATCCGGTACTTGATGTGGACGTTGTCCTCCTTGGACTCGACGTGGACGTCCGAGGCCCTCTTCTGGACGGCGGTGAAGATGATCGTGTTGACGAGCTTGATGATTGAGCCGTCCTGGTCGGCCAGCTTCTCGATGGAGATGACCTCCTCCTCCTCGCCGCCGTCCTTCTCGACGATCTGCTGGATGAAGCCCTCCGTCGCGTCGCGGAGGACCTGGAGGGCCGTCTCGCTCTTGCGGAGGGCCTCGTGGATGGCCCTCTTCGGCGCGGCCAGGACCTCGACCTTCTTTCCGGTGAGCGACTCGACCGCGTCGATCGTCGCCATGTCGGAGGGGTCGGCCAGGGCGATGCGGAGGGTCGTCGGGCCCGCCTCGAGGGGGATGAAATTGGACCGGTAGAGAAAGTCGGGGGGGAAGCTCTGGACGAGGTCCCGGTCGATGGCGACGCCCCGCAGGTCGGTGAACGGGACCTCGTATCGTTCGGCCAGTTTCCGCGTTTCGCCTTCCTCGTCGGCGAGGGGCGTCCGGGGGGAGGAGTTGTCCATGTTAGCGGGCCACCTTGATGATGTTGAAAATGGGGAGATAGACGGCCAGAAGCATGAGGGCCACGAGACAGCCGACGAAGATGATGATGACCGGCTCGACGAGGGAGACCAGGGTGTCGATCTTGGATTGGACCCTCTCCTCGTAAACGTCGGCCGCCTCACGGAGCATCCCGACGAGGTTAGCCGATGTCTCGCCGATCCGGACCATGTCCAGGGCCAGGGAGGGAAAGACTCCGGTTTTCGTCATCGCGTCCGAGAGGTTTTCGCCGTTCTTGATGCTCCCCGGAATCGTCGTCGTCCGCGAAGCCAGGAACTTGTTGGGGATGGCCTGGGAAGCCAGGCTCACGCTGGAAAGGAGCGACGCCCCGGCGCCGAGGAGAAGACCCAACGTCCGGCTGAAAAGGGCGACCCCGGACTCGAGCCAGAGTTGGCGGCCGAGAGGAAGGCGGAGCTTCTGCCTCTCGAGCCAGAGGAGGCTCTTCTCCTGCCGCCTGAGGCGCGAAACCCCGGCGACGAGGAGGACGGTCAGAAGGAGCCACAGCCACCACATCCGCCGGATGAACAGGGAAGCGTCGATGAGGATGACGGTGACGAGCGGCAGGGTGCTTTCGAAATCGGCGTAGAACGTCGCGAAATTCGGAAGGACGAAATTCAGAATGACGATGAGGAGTCCGATGGCGAAGACGAAGAGAAGAGTCGGATAGGTCAGGGCGGATCGAACCCGGCGGCGGGTCTCGTCGATCCTCTTGGCGTACTGGACATATTGGCCGATCGTGTCGGGGAGGCTGCCGCTCTGTTCGCCGGCCATGAGCGCCGCGGTGTAAATCTTGGAGAAGCGTTTCTCGAACGGGGTGAAGGATTCGGAGATCGACTTGCCGTGGCGGATATCGTCCATGACCCGGCCCAGGGTCTCCCGCAAACCGGGATTCTTGGCCCGGCCGGCGATGACCTCGAGGCTCCGGAGGGCCGGATAGCCGGCCCGGAGAAGGGCCATGAATTCCTGGTTGAACATGATGAATTCGCGGGCTTTGATCCGGCCTTCGAAGAGGGCCAGGCGGGGACGGCTCCAGTCGCGCTTGACCCCCAGGACGCACAGGCCTTCGGCCTCGAAATGCCGCCGGACGTCGGCCGCCGAAGCCGCGGCGAGCTTCCGGACGAGGACCCGCCCGTCTTCGCCGGTCAAGCGGCAGAGAAAAGAAGGCACCTCGGCATCTCCTCCCGGCTGGTTCCTAAATCCAAAAAAACCCGAATATTAGCTTAGGGCAACGGCCGCGGTTTGTCAATTTCGCCGCAGCCTGAGCATTATACGCTTTCGTTATTAGCCGTGACGCCCATGGCGCGGCCGTGTCCCCCGGAGCGGAGTGGGACCCTCGTCAGGGTGACGCAGCGAGGGGGATATAGCCGCGCCATGCGGCGGCGAGGCCGGCATAGAAACCATCGGATAGGCGGGGCCTTTGCTAAGGGCCGGCAGAGGCGGTCAGCGGACGGTCACGGCGGCCGGGGGGCCTTCCATCCCCTCCGGAGTGACCGCGTGAAGAAGATATGTCGCCGCGCTGTCCCGGCCGACGCCCCGCCGGCGGTACTCGAAGGCCCCGACATCGAGCCGGGCGAGAAGCCTTTTCCCGCCCGCCTCGCTGAGGTAGAGCCGGTAGCCACCGACGTTCTCGTTCCGCGGATTCTCCTTCCAGGACAGGATGTCGATGTATTCGCCCCGGAGGAGGTTCCGGTTCAGGACCTTTCGGCCCGAAAAATCGAGGGGCTCGAACAGCGAGGACAGGACGATCAAGGTCCAGGTCATCGGCCGCTCGAGAAGCCTCTGCGGGTCGGAGCGGACGGCTGGCGTCAGGTCCCGTCCCCGGGCTTCAACCTGATGGGCGCCTCCGCTCAAGCCCGCCGCGTCGACCTCCAGCCGGCCGTCCTGGCCGGCCAACACGCCGTCGACGTACCAGGCCATCCCGATGGCGTGGGTCCGCGGCCGCATGACCGTCGCCGAGAACGAAACGACATCGCCCGCGGCGGCTTGAAGCGTCGTCTCTTCGGGCGTCCAGGCGTCGACCGGATAGACGGCGTTGTAGATTCGCTTGATGAGCTGTTCGACGTTGACCGGGCCGAACGGCCGGCCGAGGCTTCTCATCTTCGAATCCGTCGTCGGCCGGTAGAGGCCGGTCGTGCAGTATTTGGCCCCTTGAAACAATCCCACGCCCGGCGTTAAAACCGGCGTCGGAACGGGCTGCGAGAGCTCGATCCATCCCGCCGGGGGACCGCCGCCCGCGTTCCACTTGATGAGGTTGCGGTTGGTCTCGCGGGTGACGTTCGCCTGGGCCGGCTCGACGGTATTGTTGCAAGCGGGGGGCGAACTGTCGTACTCGTCGGCCAGGAGGCCGAAGCTGTGGCCGACCTCGTGGAGGACGATTTCGACCCCCGAGGAATGAGTCGAGGTCACCGCCACGGCCCCTCCCGAGCCGCCGTACTCGGGGTCGTTGACGAGGACGATGACGAGCTCCCGCTGGGACGCGGGGAGACTCCGGTTGAGGACCTCGTTGACCTTGGTCGTGTTGACGCAGATGAGGCGGGTGATGCCGGAACAGTCGTAAGCCGCGTCCAAGGCGGTGTCCTTATAAACGCCGCGGGAGGGGTGGTCGGCCCCTGAATCGGAGCTGACGACGTCGACCCGGAAGACGTTGAAGTAGCTTTCGTATTCGAGGAACGGCTCCTGGCCGAAAAGGCCGGCGATGAAGGTTTCGGCGTCGGCGGCGTATATCGCCATCTCGGAGGCCGTATAGCCGTCGCCCAGGACGACGACGTCGATCCGGTTCGACGACGGCCCGTTCGACCGGATCGGGGTGACGTTCTCGGCCCGCACGGCGGAGCCGGCGAGGAGGACGAGCCAGACCGCGAGGAGGGACCGCCTCATCGCCCTGCCTCTCCGACCGTATGACAGTCTATTGTTTGGAAACATAAAGAACGGGTCCTGTCTCGGCTCGTCGCCTTCCATCCTCGCTCCGTCACCCTGACGAGGGTCCCGCTACGCTCCGGGTGGAAGGCGATTTCGCCGGCCACCCGTTCTTTTTTCATCGAAAAAAATGCCATACGGCCATCGTCCTCCAGCCGGACTTCGGCGAGGAGGACGAGCCCGAAGGACCGACCGTCCCAGACGGGATGGAAGATCCGGAGGACGGCGGTTTCGGCGTCGGCGGGGAGGGCGACCGTGAACTCGGCCTCGGCGCGGTAGAGAAGGCGGGTCGACAGCCGGCCGGCTTCGTCGGGCGCCTCGGCCCGCAAGAGGCGCGGATCGGGGAGGGTCATCCGGACGACCTCTCGGCCCTCCCCGTCGCATCCCGCAACGACGATTCGTTCCTCCGAAAGCTCGGCCGACCGCTCGACCGGGGGAGGTTCGGCCGTAAAACGGCGGCTTCTGACGGCCAAGCGGTGCGAAGAGGGCCGGACCGTCGTCAAGGCCGTCGAGGAGAATCCGGGCGTCGTCAGGCGTAGGGTGACCTCGAGCGTTTCGGCCGGGACCTGCCCGGAAAGGGAAACCGCGGCGGCGAGAATGACGGCCGGAAAAAGCCGTATCGTGAACATCGGTGAAAAAATAGACGTCCTTCGCCGAAAAGTCAACAACCCGACGGTTTGACAAACTCCGGAGGGCGGCGTATCGTCTTCGTGATGAAGCCTCCGACCCGGTGGATGGCTGCTGCGGCCGCGCCCTTTCTTCTGGGGGGATTCCTGCTCGTCCGCTCCCAAGACGCCCCCTCCGGCGGGGACGGCCAGCCCATCCGCCGTCCCGACACCTCCTACATGAGCCAGTGGCTGAACCGGAACACGAAGCCGCTCGGCCTGCAGGAAGACCGGAGGTACGCGCGGCTCATCGGGCAGCCGCGGATCAGCTGGGCGATCCGGGCTTCGGTCCGGCACATCCTGGAATAGCGGCTTTACAGAAGCCATATATTTTTTATAAACTGGATTCAATTTTTTGGATTGAGCGATGCAACGGCGTGCTTACGTTTTCCTCACCGCCTTGGCGATCCTCCTCGTCCTGGCGGGTTTCAATGTCGCCCGCAAGGTCCGCTGGCAGGAGCCCACGGACGGAGCGACCTGGGAAAAGCGCGCCGCCGGCCTCACGGCCATCCAGGTCGCCAAGGACAGCCCCGCCGAGCTCGCCGGAATCAAGAAAGGGGATGTCATCCACTCCGTCAACCATAACCTCGTTCCCGAGAAGGTTATCATCCGGACCAAGATCGACCTCGTCCGGAACCTCTGGATGGCCGGGACCGCCGGCCAGAAAGTGACCTACGAAATCTACCGCGAGGACGAGGTCGTCCCTCTGAACTTTTCGATGTTCCTCCGCTCCAAGGGGACGTTCATCCTCTACTACTACCTCGCCCTGATCGGCCTGACGACGCTGATCCTGGCCCTCATCGTCTTCTTGAAATCGGCCCGGCCCCTGGCCTCGACCCACGTCATGTTCTACCTCCTCTCGACTCTTCTTTTCGCCTTCTATGCCTTCTCCCCCACGGGCGAGTTCGACCTCCTCGACAACGTCTTTTTCTGGCTCGATAAAGCCGCCTTTCTGGCCTTCCCGCCGCTCCTCCTCCATTACTTCCTCCTCTACCCCCAGCGCAGGAAAACCGTCCGCGATAAGCCTTCGACGATCCTCCTCCTCTATGTCCCGGCGGCGGTCCTCCTTCTCGCCTGGATCGGCCTCCACCTCCCTCTCGCCGGCTCGCTCGACAGCGTCCGTCTCCTGGGGCTGGTCGGAACCCTGGAGAAACTCGACCTCGGCCATTTCGCCTTCTTCACCTTCCTGACCCTGGCCATCATCGGCCACGGGACTCTCCGCCAATCGAGCTTCATCGTCCGCCGCCAACTCAAGTGGATCGTCTACGGCCTGGGTTTCGGGATCGTTCCCTTCACCGTCTTCTACATCCTGCCCTTCGTCGCCGGCTACGCCCCCTCCCAGGCGGCCGAAATGACGATCCTCCTCCAGGCCCTCATCCCCCTTGCCGTCTCCTACTCGATCACCCGCTACAAGCTCATGGATCTCGAAGTCATCATCAAGAAGGCGACGACGCTCGTCGTCTCCTATTTCGTCCTGGCCCTCGTCTATCTCGGCGTCTCCTCCCAGACGAAGATATTCTCCCAGAACCGGTCCAATGCCCTGGTCCTCGGGATCGTGGCCATCCTCCTCGGGGCGACGCTCTTCACCCCGCTGAAATCCCTCTTTCAATCCCTCTTCGACCGGGTTTTCTACCGCCGGAGCTACCAGTACCGCAAGACGCTCCTGGCGATCTCCCAGGAGCTGTCCCGCGAGCGCAACCTCGAGAACCTGGCCCGGCGGCTCCTCGAGCTCATCGCCAACGCCCTCTCTCTCCGGACGATCGCCCTCTATCTGTCCTTCGAGACCGGAGGCCGGAAATTCGCCCTCTTCAGCGCCAAAGGCGATTTCCAAGAGCCCCCGCCGCCGCAGCTCACGTTCGACCCGGCCGTCTACGAGACCCTGGCGGCCAGCGATTCCCTGTCCCTTTATTCCCTGACCGAGGACAAGGTCCTCCAGGCCAGGCTCGAGACCCTCAATGCCTCGGGATTCGAGCACTTTCTCGGCCTCAAGGTCGAAGACAAGCTCATCGGCTGCCTGGCCATGGGCCGCAAGCTCGACGCGACCTTCCTGACGAGCGAGGACTGGGAGCTCCTGACGACGGTCACCTCGCCGGCCGCCCTGGCCGTCGAGAACGCCTCGCTCTACGCCCAGGCCGGCGCCCGGGCGGCCGAGCTCGAGCGGCTCAAGGACTACAGCGAGAACATCATCGAAAGCCTGACCGTCGGCGTCGCCGTCCTCGACAAGAACGGACGGGTCATCGGCTGGAACCGCGTCCTCGAGGGGACGTTCGGCCGGAAGAAGGACGACGTCTTCGGCCTGGATTTCCGGGGGATCATCGGCCCCGAGGCCTTCTCGGCCATCTATCCGCCGGACACCCTCTCCGACTACCAACTCCTCAACGAGATCCCCATCGAGACGCGGGGAGGCGAGAAGCGCGTCTTCGACATCGCCCGGACGCCGCTCCTCGACAACCGTCTGAATCCCTACGGGACGATCATCGTCTTCGAGGACATCACCGACAAGGTCCGGCTCCAGCAGCAGCTCGTGACCTCGGAGAAGCTCGCCTCGATCGGCCTCCTTTCGGCCGGCGTCGCCCACGAGATCAACACCCCCCTGACGGGGATCTCGAGCTATGTCCAGTTGCTGCAGAAGAAGGCCTCGGACGCCCACTTCGCCCAGATCCTCGAGAAGATCGAGGTCCAGACCGAGCGGGTCTCGCGGATCATCAAGAACCTCCTGAGCTTCGCCCGCAATCCGTCCGACCTCGCCTTCCACCGGGTCAACCTCCGCGAGAACCTCCAGGAGATCATCTCCCTCATCGATTACAAGCTCAAGGCCATGGCCATCACCCTGGAGCTCAGCCTCGCCCCCGTCGCCCCGATCTGGGGCCAGGGCGAAAGGCTCCAGCAGGTCTTCATCAACATCATCCTCAACGCCATCGACGCCATGCCGAACGGCGGCCGGCTGTCCCTCGACCTCGGCGAAACGGCCTCCGAGGCCGTCATCGCCATCGCCGACACGGGGACGGGGATCAAGGAGCAGCACCTTCCCCGGATTTTCGACCCCTTCTTCACGACGAAAGGCATCGGCAAGGGGACGGGCCTCGGCCTGTCCATCAGCTACGCCATCATCAAGGAGCACGAGGGCCGGATCGACGTCCAGAGCGAAGCCGGGAAGGGGACCCGGTTCACGATCGTCCTGCCCAAGAACCTCGACCGCCGCAAACCTTCGAAAGAGGCCTCATGATTTCCCCCCATCTCATCCTCATCATCGATGACGAGCCCGTGATCCGCGACGTCCTCAGCCAGCTCCTGACGTCGGAGGGATACGAGGTCGAGGCCGCCGCATCGGGAGAGGAAGGCCTCCAGGCCTACGCCCTCCGGCCCCCGGACCTCGTCCTTCTCGACCTCCTCATGCCCGGCCAGGACGGGATCGAGGTCCTCAAGACCCTGAAGAGGGCCAACCCCCAGGCCCTCGTCATCATCATCACGGCCTACGCCTCCGTCGAATCGGCCATCGAGGCGATGAAGATGGGGGCCTACGACTACGTCCAGAAGCCCTTCAAGCACGAGGAACTCCTCCTGACCATCCGGCGGGCCCTGGAGCACAAGGTCCTCCAGGACGAGAACCTCCGGCTCCGGGACGCCCTCCAGCGGAAGTACAGCTTCAGCAACATCATCGGCCGAAGCCCGGTCATGGAGCAAGTCTTCGAGCTCATCCGGGCCTCGGCCCCGACCCGCTCGACGATCCTCATCGAGGGGGAGAGCGGAACCGGGAAGGAGCTCGCCGCCCGGGCCGTCCATTCGAGCTCGAACCGGTCCCATTTTCCGTTCGTCGTCGTCAACAGCGGCTCCCTGCCGCCCGACCTCCTGGAAAGCCATCTCTTCGGCCACGTCAAGGGCGCCTTTACCGGCGCCGTGAGCGAGAAACAGGGCCTCTTCGAAGCCGCCGACAAGGGGACGATTTTCTTCGACGAGATCTCGTCGATCGGCCTCGAAACCCAGGCCAAGCTCCTCCGGGTCATGCAGGACAAGGAATTCATGCGCCTCGGCGGGACGAAGACGATCCGGGTCGACGTCCGGATCATCGCCGCGACGAACACCGACCTCGAGGAGCTCATCCGCCAGAAGGCGTTCCGGAAGGACCTCTACTACCGGCTCAACGTCATCAAGATCGTTCTTCCGCCCCTCCGCGAGCGGAAGGAGGACATCCCCCTCCTCGTCAAGCATTTCCTCGACCTCTACGCCCAGGAGAACGACAAGGAGTTCGAAGGCGTGACTCCGGACGTCCTGGAAATCCTCGAACGCCACTCCTGGCCGGGCAACGTCCGCGAGCTCGAAAACCTCATCGAGCGGACCGTCGTTTTCGCGAAGAATAAAATCATCGGCCGGGACGACCTCCCGGCGCTCTATCTGTCGCCCGGCGAGCGGGGCGGGGCCAAGCTCCCCCTGGAAGACGAATCCCTCAACCTCCGCGAACAAACCCTGTCCTTCCAGCGGAGGCTCATCGAGGCGATCCTCCAGGAGTCCAAGGGCGTCCAGAAAACGGCCGCGGCGAAGCTGGGGGTCAAGCCGACGACCCTCAACGAAATGATCAAGCGGTTGGGGATCGACATCTCCGAATACTAAATGCTCGGGATCGCCTCCCCGGGAGTCTCCCCTTCCGTCCTCGCCGTCAAAGGCTCGCGAAGCGCTCCCGCGGCTGCGGGCGTGAGGGGAGAGCTCCCTCGCGGCACTCCCGAGCTCAGGATACAAGGA
>Ga0208828_1000534_pt1 | contig 16510 bp, 14 predicted proteins | sample Kivu_160m_FD_185487 | JGI IMG/M metagenome (GOLD analysis project Ga0208828, IMG submission 185487) | Freshwater microbial communities from Lake Kivu, Western Province, Rwanda to study Microbial Dark Matter (Phase II) - Kivu_160m (SPAdes)... | ecosystem: Environmental > Aquatic > Freshwater >... | reverse complement strand
GGCTATGGGCGGGGGCAGGCCCCTTCGACTGTCTCAGGGCAGAGCACAGCCCGAGGTGGGTCAGGATCTTCGCGATGACTTCGGGCTGTTCGATGAAGGCGATGATCCGCATTGCTCCCGCGCATCGGGGACAGACCAGCGGATCCACCTCGTAGACTTGCTTGATGAGCCGCGCCCAGGCCCGCTTCGCAACTGATGGAGCTACCTCACTGACTTCCTCGATGCTCGTGCGTTCCGCTCCCTCGGCTTTCCGGCGCTTCCCCCGACTCACGTTGCTGTACCAGCCGTAGTACCGCACCAGGTGCTCCCCCGCGTTCGGGATGTGCGCCGTTAGGGCGGCCAGCCAGTCGCACGCCGAGAACAGCTCGAAGTTCCGCTTGAGCACCGGGTGCATCTTGGAGTGGTAGATGACGGTGCCGGTTGTGGCGTGGTAGCGGAGTTTCTCCAGCGAGAACGGCGACCGGAGGACGTATTCTGAAACCGCCCGGCGGCCGTCGCTATCGTGTGCACCGATGCGGACAGCATTGTGCAGGCTGAACCCGGAGTGGCGCCATCCAAGGAGTTTGCGGATCACCGGCTCGTCAATCCGTCGCTCTCGGAGCAGCATCTGGAGGACCCGGTGGCGGAAGAAATGCTCCAAGACGACCAGATCGATCTTCGGAAACGCCACGAACCAACCCTTGGGCGTGAACGCTCCATCGGTCACCAAGGCATGTAGGTGGGGGTGGAAGTTCACCAGGTCCCCGTAGGTCTGGATGGCGATGATGATGCCGGGGACGGCCTTCGGGTCCTTGCAGGCGGCGCGGAAGAGGGTCTTCAGGGCGTCGGCGGCGCACTGGCTCAACTGCCCCAGAAGGCGCCGATCCTTCCGGAAGTACACCCGGAGCATCTTCGGGACGGTGAAGACGTACTGGCGGTGAGGAACCGGGGCCAGGACCTCGTCGGCCACCCAGGCCCCAAACTGGAGGACGCGCTTCTGGTGACAGGAGGGGCAGAAATACCTTCCTTTGCACGAGAACGCCAGAAGATACTCGTGCCGGCAGGAGTCGCACCGCACCCGGGCGAACCCCTTAGCAAGGTCTCCACACCCGAGGAACTTCTCCACCACGCGCCCGATGACCGGGCGGTAGAATCCGTACTGCTCCTGATACCGCGTGGGGTAGCTCGCCTCGAACTCGGCGAAATGGGCCTGCACGCACTGGTAGAGGGCGGATGACTTGGGGTTCCGTGGCTTGTACGCCCCCGTGACCATGCTGCCCTCGCGGTAGCAGCAGTAGATACACGGGGAGTGCCAAGCGAGGGCTATGGGCAGGGGCTACACCAGACCACCAGGGGTAGTCGCTCGCGTTCGGACTGTATTCCATTCTCGGTCGCCGATGCACGAAATGCGGTGCCCTTCCTCCGCGCAAGAGATCGCGCATGGTTTCCGTGCCCCGGAATCCTGCCCTTTGGCTAACGTCGGAAGTCCTGGAGTCAGATGATTCGGGTGGGCACGGACTCACGCGACCGGTGGTGGAGCAAGCGGAAAGTCATCGCCGGACGGGCGCTCCTGCGCTCGGCGGCATGCCGCTAGACGCGCTCAGGCGGCGTGGCGGCGCAGGTAGTCGAGGCTGGCGGGCAGGTCGCGGATGAGGCGGACGAGGATATCCATCGCGGCCGTCTGGACGTTTCGGCCGGACTCCCAGCGGGAGACCGTGTTGGCGCCCAGACGGAGCAGTCGGGCCAGTTCGCTTTGCGTAAGGCCGAACCGCTCCCGGACCGCGCGAATCTCCTCCGCCTCGGCGTCATCAGCATCATCGGAGAAAGCAACGGCACGGTGAATTTGTTCTATTTTATATGCGCAAACTTCCTGCAAAGATGCAGCACAAGGGCCGGGATGATCGAAAGGCTTTATTCCTTGTGCGTACGCCATCGGCCACCACAAATTACCTGTAAGCCTCTCCTTGGTCGAGGTGGCCGTTCACTCATAAAATGTGCCAAAGCTAAATTCCAAAGGTCTGCAGGCATCTCTGGACAGAGTTCCGTCCCATGGCTATTATTTCAAAGAGCGAAATGGTTCCCTGCTTCTTTCTGCCGGGTTTCAAAGCCGAGCCGCGGCGCATGAGTTTTCGGTCATGCGTAAGTAGTCGAAGACCAAGCGGGCATTGCGCGTGAGCTCTCGCATTTTCTGTGCGACGCTCCGTACCCCTTTGGATTTGATGACTCCAATGGCAAATCGCCGAAGTCGAGTGATGTTTTCAGGGCCGTAGCCGGTACGGATTCGACTCCGGTCTTCATCGTAGTTCCAATCGATGATGTAATGGCAACTATTCTCAATCGTCCAGTGACCCCGATTCACACTGAGGAGACGCTCGGGGTCAGCTTGATCGACCTTTCGACTGGTGACGCCGTAAGCCACTTCACAAGAGCGCTTGCCAGTCTTTTTGTTTATGAATTGCCGCTCGATGGCGAACGCCTGTCCAACGTGGGGGAAGTTCAGGTAGTCGTTGAGCTCGGTGGTGGTCCAGATCTTTCGGATTTCAATCCGTCCATGGTCCGGGGGAGCATGCTGAACGAAATCCGGTTGCTTGCGGTCCTGGAACCATAAGGCGACGTCTTCGAGAACGCCGCGCTGGTTTCCTTTAACGGTGAAATGATAATGGGCATGACGCTCGGTAACCAGATAGTCGGCAATCTTGCGTTGGGTCAGAAGCGCATCGGCCGTCACATCCTTGCCCTCAAGATCGATGGTATCAAGCAGCGGGATGGCCATCTTGATCTCGTTGGTGCGTTTGAGTTCTTCATTGTCTTTTACGGGGAGGGTCCCCACTTTTTTTGGGTGTAGCAGTTTTTACTTTGGTGACCGACCACGCTGAGCACATGGGTTTGATAGCCTTGATCATCGATGGCGTTGCACATGGTCTTGCCGTCGATGGCAAGACTTTCATCGTCTTGCGCATAGGTTTGGTTCCAGCGTTGCAGAGCTCGGTCCAGATCGACGGGATCAACACGGATCAGGACATCGCGGATGATTGACTTACTTGGGACGATGTAGTGGCCCTTGACCCAGCGGCAGCCGAAGCGCCGCCGGGCGTTTTTACCGAGACTTTTGGCCCAATCCGAGATCGCCTCGTAGCCGCGCATCCCACAGAGACTGGCGCCAGCCACAATGGCCAGAACCGTAGGGAGTCGATGCCGCCGACCCTGGGCACGGCGAGGATCGGGAATTTGAGCGAAGAACGAGGGGAGGGATTCCATCTGTTGGGCCTTGAGCATCATCTTCGTGCCTCCTGTACGATAAGGTGCTTTAAGGATGGCCCCGCATAACAGCGCTCGGGCATCCGCCTCTAAGGGCTTGAGGAAAACCATTTTGGGTGAGGAAGCCGTCGTTGTGTAGCCGTGGCGGATACGGCTGAAACCTTTGGTCTGACCACATAAGATCCAATTAGCCGCCCTATATACCGTTCCCCGATAGCGCTGAGGATCCACAAAGGTCTCCAGCAAGACCACGGGATGTCCAAAAACCCTCTGCCAATCTGAATTCAGACGCCTTTGGCACAAGGACAGAATGCGTGAACCTAAATTCGAAAGATGCCAATCGGGCAGGATGAGAAAGCGGCTGTTATTGACGATCAACTTCAATCGGTCGTACTGATGGCGCAAGTCCCAACCGATCCAGCGGTCCCGTGCAGCGCATTTCAAGGCGGAGGCAGAAAAACTCAGAAGAGCTACCCATTCATCGCGCCAGGTGGCGACGTACCAGAGGGTTTCGCTTATCTTCGGCAAAGAACCCAGGTAATGATGCTCCTGCATCAATTTCTGGTAACGCTGCTCCTCGAATGGATGAACGGGGCGAACCACGATCTCCCTCAGATCCAACGCAATCACCCCCGGATGAAGTATGGCTTAGGATTCTTTATAACCTATCGGGAGGCGGTTGTCCAGCTTTTCTTGCAACAAGTGGATTCGTTTCAGTTTCCGAGGAAGAATAAAATCACCCTGGGCTCCTGACAGTCCACTATTGACATCAGGGGTCACACTGTTGTATGATAATGTTTCCATTACCTAAAATATTCAAAAGGAGGCTGGTATGTCAGTAGAAAAAGCGACGGAGTTCTTGAAGGCGGTATCCAAAGACGAGAAGCTGCGGGTTCTCGCGACGGGTTGGACCATCGATGACCTCAAGGCAGCCGCAGAAAAACTCAAGGCGACAGGGGAACTCTCTGATGCGGATCTCGACAAACTCGCTGTAGGTGGAGACTGCGCTTATCACTGTTGCGCAAGTTAAGCAATTGACGCAGTTGGGGCATCTGAGAGCTTCCAAGCGGGGTGGCTTTCAGATACCCCGCTCACGAAACAAAGTACGGACGGCTGTCGCCATGTTGCCTTTCACGTTATTCCGCTGACGGGCTCTCATACTTTTCCCTGAGCACGTGAAGGGGTGTTTTGCGAAAGGGATTGTATGAGATGTATAAGAGAGTAGAGCTGCTTCCCAATCTTTCAAAAGAGGAGAGAACGGGGGGATTCGGAAAGAGACAAACCGCTTTTTTTCGCCTGAAGAAAGAAAAGGTGTTGCTCGTCAGACAGGATGACGGCGGGCGCCTACTTTTCGATGCGTCGGGGAATGTGGCGCATAACATCTCGGTGAAGCTACACGACGAGATGCTCCGCCATGACGGCCGGATCACTTTGGCGGAACTCCGGTCCGTGACCGGAGGACATGGCCTCGCCCCGGCCGCATGGGAAGAGCTCGAGACCTCCGGCCTCTTTCTTTCGGAGGCGCCGGAAAAACAAGCCGCGGACAAACGGAGCATTCCCTCCCTCCTACTCGATCTCAGCGCAGGTTGCAATCTGGCCTGCCCATACTGCTATTCGGATGCGCGGGCCAAGCGCAAGCTGCTTCCCAGAAGCTATTACGAGATCGCGCTTCATGAAATGCTGAAAGAGCTGAAAAGCCGGCCGGAGTATTTCCTCACAACCATGACCGGAGGGAAACAGACGGTACGGCTTGGCCTGATAGGCGGAGGTGAGCCGACCCTTGATCCAGGGGCCTTTACGGAAGCCGTCCATCTCTTCCAGAATCTCGTCGAAGATGCCGGGATGGAGCCCGTTTTTTTTGTTGTATCGAACGGGACCTTCAACGAAACGGTCTTGAAAATCTTGATCGAGAAGAAGGCAACCGCGCAGATCAGCCTCGACGGCCTTCCCCATATACAGAACCGTCAGCGGCCGTTCCATGGCGGCGCGCCGAGCTATGACGTAGTGATCCACAATATCCGTAGGCTCGTGGGCGCCGGGTGCGAGGTCCTGATCCGCTCGACCGTGACCGCCGACTCCCTAATTCACATGGAGGAGCTCGTCGATCTGGCGAAGAAGGAATCGATCGCGCACATTCACATGGAACCGGTCGAGCTGGCCGGCCGGGCCTTGCATTCCGGCGCCATGCCTCCCCCGCCAGACGCATTCGGCAGGGAGCTCGCCAGGGTCTTTGTTCTGGGCCTGAAGAACGGGATCACCGTCAAGAGCAACCATTTGCCCATCATATTGCCGGCTCTCCGGACTTTCTGCGGAGCCTGTGGCAAGAACCGGATCGTCACGACCGACGGCCATATCAGTTGCTGTGTCGAGGTGACCCACCTGCAACACCCGCTGGCCGACACCTTTGTGATCGGCGAGATTGACACGCGGAAGAAGGCATTGGTGATGTGGGAGGAACGGATCCGCGCGCTGGGGGCCAGAACCCTGGAGCGCCTGAGCTCCTGCCAGGACTGCTTCCTGCGATACAACTGCCTGGGCAACTGCCCTGCCGAGGCGCTCCGCATAAACGGGGATATCTATCAGCCAGACAGGGCGTGGTGCGCCATTTCGAGAAACACCGCCCTGGCGGTTATCGACCGCCTGCTGGAAAGATGATGGTTGGACAGGTGAAAAAACATTGATGAATGACATCAAGGAAAGATGCTTTCTGTACTTCTACGAGCAGGCGGCGCCGTTTCTCCCGGAATCGCTCATTTCAAGGGAATCCCGCCAGAGAATAGCCGGCCTCACGGAGCTCCTGCCGGGCGAACTGGCCCTCAGGACGTACGGATTTGAGTGTCCGCTCTATCGACCCGGTCAGGCCGATTTCCTGGTGTCCACCAGTGTTCGCCGGGGCGGCCCCGAGCTTCTATCTGGATGCTCCGGGTGGCGGAAACCCGGCGCCGAAACAATGCCGGGGCTGGATCGGGTGGAGGAATTCGGCCGGATTTGGCGTGCCCGGGAAGGAAACGAGGTCGCTCTTGACGATGTCTGGCTTGAATACGACCTGATCGAGGCACGAAACGCCATCCCGGCTCCCGGGATATTCTTTAGTCCTTATCTTTCAAATCCAACGCCCGGCGTCGAAGGTAGCAGGATCTTAGCCGAATTCATGGCGGACCTCCAGGCCTGCCTGAACCGCCGCCCTGTCCCGCCCGGCCTCGAAAACCTCCTCTTCTCCTTGTTAGAACGGCTCGGGGTGAACACAGAGAGCGGACTGCGCTTCATGTGCGGAGTGATGCTCGGCAGGCAAGATGACAGGACCCGCCTGGTCCTGGCCATGGAGAATATCGAGGAGGTGCTGGGCCTGCTCCGAGCAGCAGGATGGCCGGGGGATTACTCTCACCTGGAGACCTGTCTTGCCATTTGGTATGGCCTGGCGGATCGTGTGTGGCTGAATATCGACCTGGCGGATACCGCAGGCGGGAAACTCGGGTTCGAGATGTCGTTCAGGAATCGCCGTAGTCCCGCCAGGGAAAGCCGCTGGATCGCCCTTTTCGATTACCTCGAAAAGCAGGAACTGTGCACGGCTGACCAGCGCGAATCCCTGATTCGGTATCCCGGATACAGCCTTGCACAAACCGGAGATGCTCCTGATTCCGGGAATCTCAGTTTACCCGCTTCATACTGGGTAAGAAACCTCTACCACATCAAGATCGTGTACGAACCGGATGGAGGTCTAAAAGCCAAGGCCTACCTCAGCGTGTCGCACTACTGCAAATGGTGATCTCGAAATGGCGTTTGAGAAAAAAGGGGGAAATGTTCAAATACTTGCAGCCGCCCTTGACGACGGCATCCATCATGTACAAAGGTTCTCCGCATGCTTTCATGGGGCAATGATTATGGCCGTGGTTAAAGAGAACTTCAGGACGTCCGCTCCGCGTCAACCCCTTCCGGGCTCCTCCCGGCGGAGACTTGCGTTTCGCCTCGGGAGAACCGCATTCATGATCTTTGCCTGGGTCGCGGCCGTCATGGCCGCCGCCTCCCCGGCATGGGCCGGGTCGGGGGGACAGGCCGCGGGCCTTTCGCTGATCGAGGCCGTGGAAATCACGCTCTCCCGGCAGCCGGGCATTCAGCTCGACGCGGAAACCGTCCGTCGCAGCAAGGGATTGCTTCAGGAGGAGCAAGGGCTCTTCGACCCCACGATTGCCCTTTCAGGCGGGCACGAGCGGTCGGACCGGCCGCTGCCCGCCGGCGCCGCCGCGAGCCGTCAAACCGTGGAGACCACCTCGCAGGAGCTGTCCCTCCAGAATAAACTGCGCAACGGCTGGGTCCTGCGGCCGGGCGTTTCGCTGAGGCGGACAGAGGACCCCCTTTCGTACAGGGATGTTCAGAACTACGCCACGGTCAATTTCAAGCTGACCGTCCCCCTCCTGCGAGGCGCAGGGGAAGCGGCCACGACCGGACGCGAGACGGCGGCCCGGAAGGCCTATGAGGCCAGCCTTTTGCAACACCGCCACGTCGTCTCCAGCCGGGTGCTGGATACGGCGACGGCCTATTGGAACTATGTCGCCCAGGCGATGGCGCTTCGGGAGCTCGGGGAGTCGGAGTCGCGCGCGGCGGAGTATCTCCGCATCATCGGGCTCCTCGTCCAGGGCGACGAGCGTCCGGGGTCGGACCTGCATCAGGTGATGGCCAATCAAGAGGACAAGGCGGCGCAGCGGATTGCCGGCGAGCAGGCTTTCCGGGAAGCGCGGCAGACGCTGGGGCTGGCCATGGGTCTTTCCGCCGCGGAGATCGAACGTCTTCCCCCGCCTGCCGATCCCTTCCCCCCCATTCCCGAAAGTCAGGCCGGGAGCGATCCGCTCGCGTCGCTCTTGGAGCAGGCCCTGAAGCGGCGGGACGATTACCTCGCCGCCCAGGAGGACATCGAAGCCGCGCGGGCCCTCCGGGAAGTCGCAAGAAACGGCCTCCGGCCGATTCTGGATATGGATCTGCAGGCGGGCTATTCGGGATTGGCTGAAGGGTCTAATGCGTACCGTTACTTCGGCTCCCTCGGAACCTCCGTTCCTGGTCCCAGCGCGTCCGTCTCGCTGACGTATCAATGGCCCGTGGGCAACAACGCCGCCCGCGGGCGGTTTCTCCAGACGGACGCCGAGTACCAGCGGCGCCGGCTTTCGAAGGACGACCTTGCGCGGACGATCGAATCGGCCGTTGCCCTGGCGTTTTCCTCGGTCGGCAGCGCGGCGGCCGAGGCCGCTCGAACCCGCCGGTCTCTCTCGCTGCACGAGAGGTCGCTGGAGGACGAGTTCAAAAAAGCCCGGTTGGGAGCATCCACTTTTCTCGATGTCTTTATCACGGACGACCGGTTGCTCAGCGCGAAGCGGGGCGAGATATCGGCCCGCCTCCGCTACGCCCTGGGCGTGGCCCGGCTGCGCTTCGCGGCGGGGCTCATCCTGAGCGGGCAAGGCGACCGGGTCGCGGTCCGCGCCGAGGATTTGACGGCGCTGCCCCCTGAGGCCGCAGAAAGGAAAACGCCATGACCGATCCCCTGTTTCGCAAAGAGGCCATGGAACGCATGGCCTCCCCAGACCAACTGGACCAGCTCATGGTGGTGACGACCACCCGCGGGTGGCTGGCCCTTCTGGCCCTGGGAATCGTGCTGGCGGCGGCGGTTCTATGGGGGTTTTTCGGTTCCGTGCAGACCCGGGTGGGGGCCGAGGGAATCATCCTCTTCATAGCCAATGTTTTTTCCCTCTCCGCGCCCTCGCCGGGCACGGTGGAAAGCCTCGCGGTGAAGACGGGCCAAACGGTGGAGAAGGGGCAAACCATCGCCGTCATCCACAACGCCTCGTGGCAGGCAAAGATCAGGCAAACGTCCGCCGAAATCGAGGCGCGCCGGCGGCAACACCAGGCCGACCTTGAAGGGGAACGAGGATCCTTCCGCTCCTTCCAGGCGCTGCTCGAAGTTCAGAGAAAGAACATCGAAGCGGACCTCGCCGAGGCGCGAAAGGCGCTGGCGGACAATCGCAAGCTTGCGGAGAGCCGGAAACAGACGCTGGAGATGACGTTGCGGAACCTCCAGAGCAAGCTGGTTCTGCTCCGGCAGAGAGAAAAGAACCAGGACGATCTCCACCGGCAGCAGCTCATCCGGCGGCAGGATCTCGATGCCACGAAGATCGAAATCCTCGGGGCGGAGGACGAGGCCCGGAGGGTGGCGGATGAGATCGGGAAACTGGCGCGCCAGGAAAAAGAGCTGACGGAGGCCTTCGAAGAACGGCGGCGCAAAGCCGCCGCCGACTTGGCGGGGATTGCCGCCCAGGAAAAACAGCGCCAGACCGCCCTGGATCAGTTGATCTCCAAAAATGAAACGGAAATCGGCCTGCTGGATGCCGCGCTGGCTTCGGCGCGGGAGGAGGCCCGCCAGATGACCGTGATCGTCAGCCCCCATTCCGGGCGCGTCCTGTCCGTCGAGTGCAAGGAAGGCCTGCATATCGATGCCGGACAGACCGTCGCGGCCATTGAAAAACCGGACACCCCCGAGGATCAACCCCACGACGTCCTCGCCTATGTTTCGGCCTCCGAGGGCAAGCGCATCAAGCCCGGCATGGAGGTCCAGGTCGTTCCGTCCACGGTCAAGGCCGAGGAGTACGGGGTGATGTTGGGAAAGGTTACGGAGATTTCGGACTATCCCGTTTCCAGCCAGGCCATCCAGAGCGCCGTCCAAAACCCGACCCTCGCCCAGACCTTCCTGAAGGGCGGGGCCCTTTTGGAAATGTGGATTGATCTCAAGGAAGACCCCAAGACCCCGAGCGGCTTCCGCTGGTCCTCGTCCAAGGGGCCGCCCCACGGCATCGGCTTCGGCACGGTGTGTACGGCCCAGGTGGTCGTGCGGCGCCAGGCGCCCGCGTCCCTGGTCATCCCCTGGCTGCGGACGCTGGTCTTCGGCCGGGAGAGAACGGGAGGCGAGTAGCATGGTTGCTCCGGGCCGAAAGACGCGGGTTCGAACGCCCACCGTATTGCAGATGGAGGCGGTGGAGTGCGGCGCGGCCTGCCTGGCGATGATCCTCGGCTATCACGGCCGGTGGGTTCCTCTGGAGAAACTGCGCGAGGAGTGCGGCGTCTCCCGCGACGGCAGCAAGGCCGGCAACCTCCTCAAGGTCGCCCGCAAATACGGGCTCGAGGCCACCGGCTACAAGGCGGATCTGGAGGATCTTCGCAAGCACCCCCTGCCCCTCGTCCTGTTCTGGAATTTCTCGCACTTTGTCGTGCTGGAAGGGTTTTCCGACGATATCTATTACCTGAACGACCCCGCTTCCGGTCCGCGCAAGGTGGCGGCCGATGAGTTTTCCGGCGCCTTCACCGGGATCGCGCTGACGTTCGCGAAAGGCCCCGATTTTGTCGCCGGCGGGGAGAAGCCGCGTTTCCTTCCGGCCCTGCGGCGGCGCTTCCAGGGCGCGGCCCGGCCCATGACCTATGTCGTGCTGGCCGGTCTCTTCCTGGTGATACCGGGCCTGGTGATCCCGGCATTTTCCAAAATTTTCGTGGATCAGGTCCTGGTGGCCCGCCTGGCGGACTGGCAACGGCCCTTGCTGGTCGGATTGCTGCTTGCCGGGGCGCTCAGCGGCGCGCTGACCTGGCTGCAGTCCCGCTATCTGCTCCGCTTCGAGACCCGGCTGGCGGTGACCGCCTCGGCGCGGTTTTTCAACCATCTCTTCCGCCTGCCCATCGCCTTCTTCGCCCAGCGCTACGCGGGCGACCTGACCCGGCGGGTGCAGCTGAACGACGCCGTGGCCAAGTTCTTGTCCCACGAATTGACCGCCAACGCCATCGGCGTCTTTCTGATCGTCTTTTACGCCGCCGTCATGGCCGTCTACGACCTCGGGCTGACCCTGATCGCCGTGGGGGTCGCGCTGGCCAACCTGGCGATCCTCAAGGGGGTCATGCGCAAGTGCGACGACCTCAACCAGCGGCTGCTCCTGGATCTCGGTAAGTTCTACGGCTCGACCATGAGCGGGATCGGCATGATCGAAACGCTCAAGGCCACCGGGTCGGAAAGCGACTTCTTCGCCCAGTGGTCGGGACATCAGGCCAAGCTGGTCAACGGCCGCCAGAGCGCGGGGATCGTCGCCCTCCTGCTCGGCGTGGGCCCGCCGTTTCTCATGACCCTGGCCACCATCGCGGTGCTGGGGATCGGCGGATTGCGGGTCATGAACGGGCATCTGAGCGTGGGGATGCTGGTCGCCTTCCAGGCCCTGCTCGTCGGCCTGCTGGCGCCCGTCAACCAGCTCGTCGGATTGGGCCAGCGTCTGCAGAGCATCCGGGGCAACATCGTCCGGCTCGACGATGTCCTGTTCTACCCGCAGGCGCCGGCGATGGAGGCCGCCGCCGATGGCGCTCCGCCGCCGCCGGCGCTCTCCGGCCGGGTCGAGATGAAGAACGTCACCTTCGGCTACAGCCGGCTCGACCCCCCGCTGATCGAGAACTTCTGCCTCAGCCTCGAGCCGGGGTCCCGGGTGGCCCTGGTCGGCGGCTCGGGCTCGGGCAAGTCCACCGTCTCCAAACTCCTGGCCGGCCTCTACGAACCCTGGTCGGGCGAGATCCTTTTTGACGGTCTTCCGCGCCGGGCAATCCCGCGTCCGGTGCTGACCAACGCCCTGGCCCTGGTGGATCAGAACATCCTGCTGTTCGAGGGCACGATCCGGGACAATCTCACCCTGTGGGACGCGACCGTGCGGGAGGAGGATATCGGGCGCGCCGCCGCCGACGCCGCCATCCACGAAGACATCGCGGCGCGCCAGCAAGGCTATGGCGGAACGGTCGGCGAGGGCGGAGGCAACTTCAGCGGCGGACAGCGCCAGCGGCTGGAAATCGCCCGCGCCCTGGCCAAGAACCCTGTCGTCCTGGTCCTGGACGAGGCGACCAGCGCCCTGGACGCGGCCACCGAGCAGCAGGTGGACGAGCATATCCGCCGCCGCGGCTGCACCTGCGTCATCGTGGCGCACCGGTTGAGCACCATCCGCGATTGCGACGAGATCATCGTGCTCGACCGCGGCAAGGTAGCCGAGCGGGGCGCCCACGAAGAACTCATGCAAAAGTCCGGCGCCTACGCCAACCTCATCCGGACGGCGTAGCGGAAGCCGGAAAGGAAACACTTGGGACCGACAATGTCATTGCCAGAGGAAGCCCGGTTCAATCTGACGCCGCTTGCGGACACCTTCCGCCGCGAGGGGCGACCCCTTGCCTTCAGCCCGAACCAGCCGTTGCGCCTGGACGATCAGGACGCGGCCTTCCTGGTCGTGAAGGGAACGGTGGATGTCTTCGCCGTGCCGCTGGCGGACGGCCGAACCGCCGGCGCGCGATTCCATCTCCACCGGGTGGGCGGCCCCGGACTCCTCCTTGGCCTGGGCGAGACCGAATCGAACGCGGCCGCGGCCCTGCTGGCCGTGCCCGGGATCGGTATCCAGGCCCTGAGCCTCCCCCGAACCCGTTTCCTGGCCTTCCTGCGGGATGGGGACCTTGCCGATGCCGCCGGCCGGCTCCTTTCCGACTGGATTTACGCGCTCGCCGCCGGCCGGGCCGGATCGCTCGCTCCCCGGGATTCGGTGCAATTGCAGGCCGGGCCGGGGGCGGCGCTCGAACCAGGAAAGACCGCCCGCGGCTCCGGCGATCTCTTTTGGATCCGCACGACGCAAGGCAGCTTCGACCTCCTGGACCGGGAGGACGCCGCCGTCGGCGCTGGGGCGCCGGCCGTTCCCCTCGTCGGCGCCCTATGGCTGCGCGCCCGGGAAACCGCCCTCCTGGAGGTCGAGACCCTGGCCGAATACGCCGGCAAAGAGCCGGAAATGCCCGGGCTCGCTCATTATCACCGGATGGTCCTCGCCATGGTCGCCGCGGATATGGAACGGCGCGCCGTGGCGGAAGAGGACCGCCGCCGCCGGCAGGCCGAACACGAGCGCAAGTCCCAACAGGACGCCCTGCGCGACATCGCCATGCTCATGGTGGAGTCTGAGGGCGCGGCCGATAAGGAAGCGGCGCCGGGAGAAGAACCGCTTCTGGCCGCCTGCCGAATGGTGGGCGGCGCCCTGGGGATCGCCATCCAGCCCCCGGCCCGGTCCGAGCAGGAGCAGGCGCCCGAGGCCCGCCTGGAGGCCATCGCCCGGGCCTCCCGGATGCGCGTCCGGCGAGTGCTGCTCGCCGGCCCGTGGTGGCGCGAAGATCACGGCCCCCTGCTCGGCTTTCGGAAAGACGGCGGACGGCCGTGCGCGCTCCTTCAGGAAGGTCAGCGGCGCACCCGCCTGCGCGACCCCGAGGCTCGCACGAACCTGGAGGTGGACGCGGCCGTCGCCGGGGAACTGGCGCCCTTCGCCTTTCAGTTCTATCGCCCCCTGCCCGACGGGCCCGTGTCGGCCGGGGGGCTGGTGCGCTTCGTCGCTGCACGCATCCGCGAGGATATTTGGGGCGTCCTCGTCCTCGGGGGGCTGGGCGCCCTGCTGGGGCTCGCCATCCCCATCGGCACCGGGGCAGTTTACAACACCATTATTCCGGAAGCGGCCCGGGGCCAGATGGTCCAGTTGGCGGCCGGCCTGATCGTTTGCGCCCTGGGCGCGGCCCTCTTGGACGCCGTCAAGGGACTGGCGCTTCTGCGGATCGAGACCAAGACGGATGCCGACGTCCAGGCCGCCGTCATGGACCGCCTGCTGGCCCTGCCCGTCTCCTTTTTCCGAAGATTTTCCGCCGGCGACCTGGCCCAGAGGACCCTGGGCATGGCGGTCATCCGGGATACCGTCAGTATGTTCACCATCCAGAGCGGGATCGCCGGCCTGTTTGCCGCCGCCAATCTGGCCCTGATGGTCTGGTACGACGCCTCTCTCTCACTGATCGCCCTGGTCTTCATAGCCGGCGGCGCGCTCCTGTTGACGCTCATCGCTGTCCTGAGGGTAAAACGCGTCCGGCTCATGACCGATACGGAGGGGCGCATCAGCGGCATGATCCTCCAGTTCATCTCTGGGATCTCCAAGCTGCGGGTGGCCGGAGCAGAAACCCGGGCCTTTGCCCGCTGGGCCCATGACTTCAGCCGCCAGCGCCGCTTCGCCTACCGCGTCGGGACGCTGCGGAACCTGCAGACCCTCTTCAACGCCGTCTTCCCCGCGCTGGGGCTGCTCCTGCTCTTCGGCTGGTTCTCCGCCTACCGCCCCGGTCTGCGCACCGGGGATTTCCTCGCTTTTCTGGCCGCCTATACCAATGTCCAGGCCGGGTTGTTTCAACTCTTCGCCGCCCTGGCCGCCGTCCTGGAAGCGGCGCCGCTCTTCGAGCGGATGACGCCGATCCTCCAGACCGCCCCGGAGCTGGACGACAGCAAGGCCTCGCCGGGCGAGCTGGCCGGGGAGGTGGAAATCAGCGGCGTCACCTTCCGCTACCAGCAGGACGGGCCGGAAATCCTCCGCGAGGTCTCGCTGAGGGTCCGGCCGGGCCAATTCGTCGCCCTGGTGGGCGGCTCCGGCTCGGGCAAGTCCACCCTGCTCCGGCTCCTGCTCGGCTTCGAGCAGCCCCAGTCCGGCGGCGTCTACTACGACAGCAAGGACCTCTCCACCCTGGACTGCCGCGAGGTGCGACGGCAGATCGGTGTGGTCTTGCAGGGCGGCAGCGTGGTGCCCGGCTCGGTCCTCGACAACATCCGCGGCGCCGCCAACCAGTCCCTGGACGACGTCTGGGAGGCGGCGCGCATGGCCGGACTCGAACAGGACATCCGCGACATGCCCATGGGCCTGCACACCTTCGTCTCCCCGGGCGGCGAAAACCTCTCCGGCGGCCAGCGCCAGCGGCTGCTGATCGCCCGGGCCCTGATCCGCAAACCCCGCATCCTCTTCTTCGACGAGGCCACCAGCGCCCTGGACAACCGCACCCAGGAAACCGTCAGCGAAAGCCTCGCCCGGCTGCGCGCCACCCGGGTGGTCATCGCCCACCGCCTCAGCACGGTCATCCAGGCCGACTGCATCCATGTCCTCGAAAAAGGTCGGATCGTCGAAAGCGGAACCTACGACGAGTTGATCAAGCGCGACGGCCCCTTCGCCGCCCTCGTGAAACGGCAAATCATCTGACGATGAAACGAAAGTCCTCCAGGAGCGTCTCATGAAGAAAAAACGGCCCGAACTCGCCGTGGTATCCGCGGCACGGGACAGCCGGCAGACCTCCGCAGCCCGGGCCGACATCGATCCGGATGCCTTCGCCCGGGCTTACGGAGACTATGCGCGCCGGATTTATGCCTATCTGCTGCGATTCACCGGCAACCACGAGGATGCCGAGGAACTCGTGCAGATCGCCTTCCTCAAGGCGTGGCGGGGACGCGATACCTTCGGCGGAAAGAGCTCGCTCAAGACCTGGCTGTTCGCCATCGCCATCCATGCCGCCCGGGATCATGCCCGCAAGGCTCGTTGGGAAAAGACCGGCTGCGCGGAGCGGCTGGAGACGGCGCCCGATCCGCGGCCGGCGGCGGGAGAAGCATTGGAAAGGACGGAAGCCATCGAACGAATGCGAAAAGCGCTGGCGGAATTGCCGGAGACCTTGCGCGCGCCGCTGATGCTGGTGCGTTTCGACGGCCTGAGCTACCGCGAGGCCGCCGAGGCGCTCGATGTCAGCGCCGACGCCGTGCGGATGCGCCTGCACCGGGCGCACCGCATCCTGGCCGCGGCATTCACGGAAAAGGAAACACTATCATGAGCTTCGATCATGAAAAGATTCTCGGCTGGGTCACCGACCGGCTCTGCGGCGAGCTGGGCGAGACGGAGGCGGACGAACTGGGGGCCTGCCTCGCCGGCCGGCCCGACCTTGCCGGAGAAGCGGCGCGGCTCGAGGCCTCATGGAAGGCGCTCGCGCGCCTCGACACCGCCCGGCCCCTCGACGCCGGGGAACACAAAAAGCTGATAAACAGGATCTTCGAGCGGCTGGCCGGCAGCCGGGAACTCGCCGACGAGGAGATCGAACACCTCGCCGCGGCGGGCCGGGAGGAGGAGGTGCCGAAACCGTGAGTTCAGGGGAAACGATTCGCAGGCCGGATCGTCTAATGGAGACGAAGAATCGGACAGACAGTCAGTCCAACCAAACAAACGAAAGGAGAAACGAAATGAACGAGAAACAGAGCACGCAACAGAACCCCCTGGGCAAGATCATCGCGAAGGCGTTGAAGGACGAGAGTTTCAAGAAACAACTGATCGCCGACCCGGCGGCCGTGCTGAAGGCCGAGGGCATCGAGGTGCCGGAAGGCAAGACCGTGAAGGTCGTAGCGGACACCGAG
>Ga0208828_1000533_pt1 | contig 16552 bp, 15 predicted proteins | sample Kivu_160m_FD_185487 | JGI IMG/M metagenome (GOLD analysis project Ga0208828, IMG submission 185487) | Freshwater microbial communities from Lake Kivu, Western Province, Rwanda to study Microbial Dark Matter (Phase II) - Kivu_160m (SPAdes)... | ecosystem: Environmental > Aquatic > Freshwater >... | reverse complement strand
ATCCGGCTATCAGGCGATAGTTTGCTGGTATGTATGTGGAGATCAACTTTCATGATTCATGATCGCAAACGCAATGAGTTAAATTCTCAGGATATAAAAATATGTGAGCCAATTGCAGGACACGACTCCAATTGGCTCACTTTGGAATTATAGTATCACTTTTTAGTCGTCTACTACAAATACATCGGCAAGCTAAATTGAGTACTCGCCTGAAAAGGACTAAAGGCCGAGCTGTTGGGCAACTATGTTTCTATGGAAGTCTGCATCACCATAGGCGAGCTCTCCGGACTTGGCACGGCGGAAGTAGAGATGCATGTCATGATCCATGGTAAAGCCGATCGCACCGAAAATCTGGTGCGCAAGTACGGCCACACGCTTAAATGCCTCGCTGGTCCATGCTTTTGCCATAGATACTTCCTTGTCAGCGGATAATCCCTCGCTGACCGCCCAGGCTGCTTTATAGGTTATAAACCGTGAGCCATCCACGTCGGTAACCATATTGGCGCAGTAGTGCTGGATTGCCTGGAAACTGCCGATGGGACGGTTAAACTGCACCCTTTCCTTGGCGTAATTTACTGCCATATCCAGTGAGGCTTGGGCGCCTCCTACCATCTCCGCGCACTTGGCCACGGCTGCCTTCTTCAATAATGATTCGATTACACTCCAGCCTTTATCCAGCTTACCCACAATATGCGCTTTGGGAACCTGAACATTTTCAAATATAACTTCACATAGCTTATCGCGCGCCAGCGTTTTAAGCAGGGTGCATTTAACTCCTGCGCTTTTGGCATCGACGAGGAAAATGGTGATTCCATCGTCCTGATTTGAGCTCTTTTTAGTTCGTGCGACTACTAGCATATAATCGGCAACATTGGCATCGGGCACGAAAAGCTTGGTACCATTCAACATATAGCCAGCACCTTTGGCTTTTGCAGTGGTATTTATTGATGTTGCAGCATATGTGCCATCCAATTCTGTAAGCGCGACGGTTATTATCAGTTCCCCTGTGCATATCTTACTTAGATATTCCTTTTTCTGCTCCTCATTGCCAGCTTCAAGGAGAGTATAACCGGCTAATACAACCGTGGTAAAAAAAGGACCTGGTACTATGTTATAGCCCATCTCATCCAGGAGTACTGTTAGATCCAGAAAACTACCTCCATTTCCCCCGTATTTCTCCGGGAAGGCTAGCCCCATCCATCCTAACTGCGCCATCTTATTCCAAAGGTCTTTGGAATAACCCATGTCGCTTTCATCCAGTTCCTTGACCAGCTTCTTGGGACACTCCTTAGCCAGGAATTCGTGTGCCGATTTCTTCAACATTTCCTGCTCTTCAGTTAAACCCAGATCCATTTTAACCTCCCTGATTAGTCTATTTAAAATACCGTTAATGCGTGTGAATAATCTACTTGCGGGGAAGCCCCAATCCCCTTTGAGCAATTATATTACGTTGGATCTCGGACGTGCCGGCGCCAATGACCGCGGATAGCGAATCAAGGTAACCAAGGCATATTCTTCCATCCATTGTTGCGTATGGTGAACCATGATCTAATTGCCCGTAAAGCCCCAATACTTCCATGCCGATATCTGCTAACTTTCTGCTGAGTTGTGTCGTGATAAGTTTTAAGGCTGAAGCTTCAATGTTGGGGAAAAGGTTTCTGTCCATCATCCATGCTGTTTTGAAAAAGAACATGTAGGCTAGTTCTATTTCAATGGCGAGATCTGCCAGCTTCTTCTTTATGAGGGGATGCGAACCAATTAGTTTGCCGTCGCGCTTCGTCTTCCCCGCATATTGAACGATTTCTTCGAATTGCTTGCGGAATCCTCCTATAGATATTGCCAGCCTTTCGAAATCAAGGGCTACCATGAGATAGTAAAAGCCCAGATTCATCTCGCCGACGACGTTTTTCTTGGGTACCCGGACATTATCGAAAAATACTTCGTTGAACGAGTGAAATCCCACGATATTTTTGAGTGGACGTATTGTTATACCCGGCGTTTTGTTATCAACGATAAAGAGGGTTGTTCCTCTGTGCGCTGGAGCATTCATATCGGTCCTGGCAACCATCCAGCCGCAGTCGGATACATGTGCCCCGCTGCCCCAGATTTTCTGGCCGTTTACAACCAGGTAGTCACCATCTTCTACAGCCCGTGTCTGGATTGCCGAAAGATCAGAACCAGCGTTAGGTTCGCTATAAGCCAGCCAGAACCTCAGTTTCCCTCTAATTATCTTTGGGATCCATTCTTTTTTTAGCTCTTCGCTGCCAAACCGTATAATCGTAGGCGCTGCAATCAATGTCGAGATGTCTGAACCCGGCGCTCTGTGATAGCTCAGGCGCTCTGCGAAAATAGCCTGCTCTATAAATGAGCGTCCTCCACCGCCCAACTCCTTGGGCCAGGCCATCGTTAGCCAGCCCTCCTCAGACATGCGCTCCCTGAACTTTTCAACGGCCGGGTCACGCACTTCCAATTCCTTGATTGTGCCATATCCACCCGGCCAGTAAAGGCTGTTTTCAGCGTATCCCGGGGGCATTGCATCCAGGATAAACTTATCTACCTCTTTCTGGAATTGCTTTTCCTTTTCGCTCAAATGAAAATCCATAATTGTCTTCCTATACTGGGACTGGAACCCTGTTGCTATTTACGTGGTAGCCCCAGGCCTCTCATGGCAATAATATTTTTCTGTATCTCGTTTGTTCCACCCCCGACACCTATGGACAGCGATGCCAGATAACTTCTCGCTATCTCCGCGTTACCGATGGCCCGGTTGGAGCCATACATCAATTGACCGTATTTTCCGAGCACGCGCATGCCAACATCTGATATGCGCCTCAACAGCTCACTGCCGAACAGCATCGCCATAGAAGACTCATAATTTGAGTGACCTCCCTTGCTGTAAATCCAGGCAATTCGGTAGCACAGCATCCTCGCCACCTCAATCTCAATCGCCATCTCAGCCAATTCGTGTCTCAATATAGGATCTTCAGAAAGTAACCTTCCATCACGTTTGGTGCATTTTGCATACTTGATCAAGAAATCCAGGAGAAGCTTATTGGTCGCTGCGGTTTGCACACCTGATCGCTCGAAATCGAGTGCGACAGCCAGCTGAAACCAGCCGTTATTTTTTGCTCCCACAAGATTTTCCTTCGATACATGTACATCATCGAAAAATACCTCGTTGAACGAATGGCAATCAAGTACGTTAATTAAGGGACGCACGGTGATACCAGGTGTTTTCATATCGACGACGAACATGCTCATATTCTTGTGCTTGGGCGCATCCGGATCAGTCACAGCGGCCAGCCAGCAATAGTCTGCAAAATGGGCGTAGCTGCACCATATTTTTTGACCGTTTACTATATATTCATCCCCTTTTTCCGTAGCTCTCGTCTGAAGTGAAGCAAGATCGGAACCGGCGTTAGGTTCACTGTAGCCGAGGCAAAATATTATATCTCCCTTTGCTATTCGGGGTACGTAGTCCTTTTTTTGTTGCTCATTACCGAAATGCTGTAAGGCCATACCTACCCAATTAACAGTTATTTCAGTCTCTATGCTAACCGGGGCGTTATGGTAAGCTAGTTCCTCGGCAAGGATTAATCTGTTAATATGACCTAGGCCAGCGCCGCCATATTCTTGGGGATAAGCGGGAGCTAGCCATCCTTTTGAGCCAAGGTTTTTCTGGAACTCCCTTTCAATTTTCCAGGACTCTTCTGTTTCCTGCCACAAGCCTGTGGCAAGCTCAAACCAGCGTTGAGGTATGTTGGCCTTTAACCAGTCCTTCACCTCTTGCCTGAAAGCTTCTTCCTCCGCTGTGAATTTAAAATCCATCTGGAACCTCCTCCCGGTTAAATTACTGATAAAGTAGTCTGAATAATTTCAATTATGGGATAATTTACATAAACGGATGTATTACCTGAAATTCGATCCGACAAATTAAATAACCCCAAACTCAGAAGGCGATTTTACAGCATTATCGCTATTAATTCAACACGTATGTACATAATTAATGAAACGGTTAGTTAATCGCATACTTTAAAAAATTAATATGCCCCTGAAGTAAACATTACAGGATTTAATCGTACTATCCCTTTGACAATTATTGACACAATAATCAATATTGACTAAAATTTCGTATCTAATTAAGTTTCAATTTTTTACAGCTGGGGAGGTATGCAAGCTGGTGAAAAATATTTCAGGCACGATGTGTCATCGAAAATATTAGTGGTTTCAATCTGCTGTTTTATATATTCCCGAAAGTAGTTTTATAAAGGAAATACTGATAAAATTAGTTGCTCCATAGGGGGTGAATTATTAACAGGAGGTGGTTAAATGTCCCAGGATAAAGTAATCGTAACGGCAGCTCTAACTGGTTCGGCCCATTTCCCCAGTATGTCTCCTCATCTTCCTCTGACACCAAAGCAGATAATTGAGGAAGGTATTAGATCAGCAGAAGCAGGAGCTGCGGTATTACATGTGCATGTGAGAAATCCGGAGAATGGTATGCCAACCCCTGATCTAGAAATCTTCCGTGAAGTGCTAACGGGTATTAAGGCAAAGACCAACGCAGTAATATGCGTTACAACCGGGGGGGGTATGGGCATGACCACGGAGCAACGTGCGGCACCTGTGATAACGTTCAAACCTGAAATGGCCTCGTTGAATTTTGGCTCAATGAACTTTTCTGTATTCCCCATTGCTGAAAGGATAACGGAATGGAAATACGCGTGGGAGAAACTGGCCATGCTGGCCAGTGAAGATTTTATTTTCCCCAATACTTTTAAGACCATGCGTGAATTTCTATCAATTTTTGATGCAAATGAAACCAAACCTGAGTTAGAGGTTTATGATCTTGGTATGATTAGCAATGTTGCATTTATGATTGGGCGGGGTAGCCTCAAGCCACCTGTTCATATTCAATTTGTGACCGGAACCCTCGGGGGAGTCCCATCAACGGTAAACAGTCTGGTGACTTTGGTTAATGCTACGAAGGAAGCGGTCGGAGCTGATAATTTTACATGGTCTGCTATAGCTGCCGGTAGATCTCAGATGCCAATATGCTCTGTGGCACTTGCTATGGGAGGCAATGTGAGAGTTGGATTGGAGGACAGCCTGTTTATAAGCAAAGGAGTTTTAGCCAAGAGCAGCGCCGAGCAGGTGGAAAAAATTATTCGCATCATGCGGGAACTGAGCCTGGAACCAGCAAAACCGGAGGAAGCAAGGAAAATATTAGGCCTCAAGGGTCTTGCTAAGGTTAATTTCTAATAACGAAGGGGGAACATGATCTATTTAGAGGATTTCCAGGTCAGTCAGAAAGTAATTACGCGTGGCCGTACTGTAACTGAAGCAGACATTGTGATGTTCGCCGCGCTAAGCGGGGACTGGTACGGTATCCACGTTGATGCAGAACTGGCCCAAAAAACCATTTTCGGCGGACGTATTGCACATGGCTTCTTGGTATTGTCAATCGCCTCGGGGTTTGTGACTCCCTACGAAGTCGCAGTCATAGCCTTCTACGGTATGGATAAGGTGAGATTCACAGGTCCCGTAAAGATAGGAGATACGATTAATTTAGAGACCGAGGTAATTGAAATACAGGATAAAGGGGAATTTGGAGTTGTAGCCAGTCAATGGCACATTAAAAACCAGCGTGGTGAGGATGTAGCTGTCTTGGTCACTAAGGTGGCGGTCGCCAAGAAGCCTAAAAAATAGAATACCGAATGACCCAAATCCTGAAAACTTATCCGCTCAGGAGGCGGACTAAAAATGCTGAGACCAATATCAACATATACTGACCGTGATGATGCCTTACACCCGTATGATACCCCCGAATATTATGAGTGGTGGTACCTGGATGCTCGCTTTGATAGTGGTTATTCCTGCGTTCTGACATGGCACTGGCGTAACGAGTTCTTGAAACCCCACATACCCACCATACAGATCTTTATCTATACACCTGAAGGTAAAAGGTATGCAGGTTTGGACGCGGTCGATCCTAAAGACTGCACTGCCAGCCAGGAATTCTGCAACGTCAAAATGGGGAGCAGTTATTTACGGCAAGAGGGCACGGTTTACAAAATGTCGATGCATAGCCGTAATGTTGGTTGTGACCTAACGTTCCAGAGCACTATACCGGGTTGGAAAAGCGGTGACGGCAAAATTCCTATTAACGGTGGAGAAATGGTTCAAGGTTGGGTAATTCCCTGCCCCAGGGCAAGGGTTGAAGGTAAGCTATTTATCAAGGATAAAGAAATTAAGGTCAAAGGAGACGGATATCACGACCATAACTGGGGAAATGCCGATCTGTACGACATTTTCCATGGATGGTACTGGGGAAGGTTGAACGATCCGAAATATACGATTATTTTCTCCAGTACCCAGGCGTTAAATGGCCAAATTCTGCCCTCTCTTTACATTGCCGATGAAAAATCAACTGTATTATCGACCGACAGATACGATTTTGCCGTTGAGAAAGAGGAACCTGATACAGCTACCGGACAATTGTATGCCAAAGTCATTACGCTTAAATACAGCGGGGATGACATCAAATTAAAGTGCCGTCTTGATACCAAAACCGTAGTCGAACACAATCAACTTCCAAAGGTTAATGAATACAATATGTTCAACTGGAGATTCCTGGCAGATTATGAGGGTGAAATCACATTAGGCGGTAATACGGATAAGATTAGAGGCGAAACAATTCACGAGAGGTTGCTTTTCAGGGCTTAATTTAGTAAATCTTCATAGATCAAATTGAGTTTGCGGGTTTATATTACAGTGTTCTAGAAAAAAATTAAAGGAGGGTTTATACGTATATGCCTGACAGAGTTGGAATAGTGGCGGCCGCAATGACCAAATTTGAGGCGGCCAAACCCTGGCAACATCTTGCCGAACTGGTGCTGGAGGTGACGGATAAAGTCGTTGAAGCTGCCGGCATCTCACTTCAAAACGATGTGGAAAGCGTGGTCAGTTGTTCGCAGGACCACTGGGACGGCAGAACGATTTCCTCCATGCCCATACCTGATGTTACCTGCGCCCATCTGAAGGATGAGTCAAAAGTAGCCGGCGATGGTGCTTATGCTGTTCTCTATGGCGCCATGCATGTTCTTTCTGGCGATCATAAATTAGTGCTGGTGGTCAGTCACTGCGCTGAATCGCACACCGACGGCACTATTATTGAGAACTGGTCGATCGATCATGTATTCAACCGTATGCTTGGCCTTGATTACACTATGTCAGCGGCCATGCAGGCCAGAAGATATATGGACAAATATGGTGTTACTCCCGAACAATTTGCCAAGGTGGTGGTTAAAAACAAGGGTAATGCCAAAAAGAATCCATACGCACAGGAATCTGCAGCATTGAGTGTTAATGACGTTTTAAAGTCGAAGATGCTGGCGGATCCTATTACTGTGATGGACAAGAAACCTGTATCCGACGGTGCCTGTGCCATGATCCTTGCCACAGAGGAGATCGCTAAAAAACTAACCGATAAACCGGTGTGGATAAAGGGAGCCGGTAACTGTTATAATCCGCATTTTCTGGGGGACCGCGAACTGGCCGATTGTGATGCCTTAGAATCTGCATCTAAGAAAGCGTATAAGATAGCGGGAATTAAGAACCCGGTCAAAGAGATAGATCTTGTGGAACTATCTGAATATTATTCCTACCAGGAGCTCCTGTGGACCGAGGGTCTCGGTTTATGCAAACGGGGAGAAGGCGGAAAGCTCATCGATAGCGGAAAGACACAATTGAAAGGTGAAATACCGATTAACCCGTCGGGTGGCTTGCTCTCAGGTATCCCCGTTACTGTGGCGGGGATGTCACGGGTTGCAGAGGCTGTCTGGCAGTTGCAGGGCCGGGCAGGAGAGCGACAGGTCCCTGGAGCCAAACTGGCGGTAGCCCACGGCTGTGGTGGAATCTGTGGCCAGATGCATTGCGTCCTGGTATTGGAAAAGGGAGGCAAGTGACATGCATAACAGGGTTGCCATTGTTGGCATCGGGCAGACAATGCATAGCGGCAGACGGCCGTACGTTAATGATGGCGAGTTGATCTATGACGCCGTTACCAAAGCGCTGGCCGATGCGAACTTAAGTTTGAAAGATATTGAATCCGTAATGCTGGGCAATATGGATCTTTTCGAGGGGCATCATCTAAATGATGCTATGCTATCCCTTTACAGTGGAGCCATGGGCAAGCCGGGTTTCAAGATGAATACTGGGGGTACTGTCGGCACCATGTTAGCCATCCAGGGCTGGTATCATATAGCTTCAGGTTTGTTTGATACCTGTCTTGTTATCGGGTGGGAGAAACATGATGAAGGTCCTGCTACTCCGGCAATAACGACGATTACGGATCCATCAGTAGATCGGCCGTTCATGGTTGGCGCCATTGGAGGCCTGGCAACAATATCAATAGATTATATGAACAGGACAGGTTGCAAATTGGAGCATGCCGCGATGGCGCGCGCAAATGCATCACTGAACGCAGCAAGGAATCCCAATGCTCACCTGCGGGACAAATACAGCATGCAAGATGTGCTTAATGCCAGGATGGTACTCTATCCGCTAAACCTGCTTATGTGTTGTCCCACGAGCCTCGGAGCCTGTGCCATGGTGTTTGCCAGCGAAAGCAAAGCCAGGAAGATAACCAGGAAACCGGTATGGATCAAGGACCACGTTACTGTGCACGTAGAATATGGCGGAGCACAGTTCGGAGTTGGGGAGAAACGCTGGACGTCTCACATGCAGGCAGGTTCGACAATATTTAAACGAAACCACATCACGAACCCGAGGAAGGAAACGCAGGTCTTTGAAATGTATGATCCTTTTGCCTTCGCTATCCCATCCTGGATGGAGGACTTCGGCATCTGCGATACCGGGGAAGGATGGAAACTGGTTGAGAAAGGAGCGATTGCCCTTGAAGGTGAATACCCTATAAGCCCATCCGGTGGTGTCATGTGTACCAACGCCATTGGCGATTCAGGAATGCTGAGGGTAGCTGAAGCGGCACTTCAAATCAGGGGAGATGCGGGGGAACATCAGGTAACCCGGGAAGTGAAACAGGCTCTGGCTAGCGGATTCGGTGGTTCTTATTGGACCGATCTACTTTTATTGAGTAAAACTACGGATTAATTGGAGGTGATAGATATATGAAACCTAAGGCGCAAGAAGAACTGATTTACCTGGATATGACGCTCAAAATGCCATTCAAGTGGCGCACCGGTGAGCCAATGGGAGAATTTTTCAGGGAACTGAAGGCAAACGGAAAAATCTATGCAAATCAATGCCCCAAGTGCGGACGTAATTTCTGCCCTCCGGTAAATGTATGTACCAGAGATCATTCGAGATGCAGCGAAAAAGATAAGTGGGTAGCCGTGGGGCCCAGGGGCACAGTATTGACCTTCTTCATTTCCGAGCAGTCATTTTTAGTCCCAACCACAGGCGAAATGCTGAAGGTTCCTTTTAGCGTGGGAATCATGCTGCTTGACGGTGCGCCTGTTACGCTTCAGCACAATTTGGAGGAGACCGATTCTGAGAAAATTAAACCCGGCATGCGGGTGGAAGCCGTATTCAAGCCTAAAGAAGAGCGCAAGGGCAATATATTTGACATAATACACTTTAAGACTATCAAGGAATAATAACTTTAAGAAGAGAGGATAATGATGGCTAACGAAGCTGTAAAGAAGGAACCTATCTTCACTGAAGGCTATGTAATAATGCCTTATAAATACTCTGTGGGTGCGCTGGCAAGCAAGTTTTTCATCCAGATCAGAGACAGTAAGAAAATAAACGGCGTGAAATGCCCCAAATGCAATATGGTAATTGTACCTCCCCGGTCTGTATGCATAAAGTGTTTCAGCAAAATCGAGGATCTGGTTGAATTGAGCGGGAAAGGTACCCTCGTAACTTATACGGTGGTTCACTACGATTCGGCTGTTCAGGCGATGAAGCCACCTTATGCAATCGGAGTAATCAAACTGGACGGCGCTGATACGGCGATAACGCATTTCATCGGCGAAGTCGATTTCAAGGAGTTAAAGGCCGGTATGAAGCTGGAAGCTGTATTCAATGAGACCAGGAACGCCAACATCCTTGATATCAAGTATTTCAAACCGGTCAAAAAGTAAATAATAAAAGCACGACAGAAGCCTGGAGCTTTTAGGTGCCGGGATTCTATTATTGCCTGCAGGCCAATAAACTGGACCGGTTCACTAGTGGCTTGAAATTTTAAATGTTAAATATTACATTAAGAGGGGTTTGGGACCCCTCTTAAACTTTTTAAGGAGGTGACATGCCTGAATTCAGAGATATTCAGTACGAAGTCAAAGGCCATATAGGAGTGATCACGTTAGATCGGCCGGATGCGTTGAATGCCTGGTATAAGGGCATGAACGAAGAACTAAAAGAATCCGCGATCTTGATAGATAAGGATCCTGATGTAAGGGTTGTAATTATCACGGGTGCAGGCGATCGCTCATTTTGCTCGGGAATAGACTTAAAAAAGATTGCTGCAGGAGAAAATTTCATTACGGGACCTGATATCCGCGATTATTACGATGGGATCCGTAAATTGCGTGACGTTTTTACCTTGTATGAGAAATTAGTAGTTCCGGTTATTGCGGTCATCAACGGATACTGTTTGGGCGGTGGATTGGAGCTGGCTCTGGCATGCGACGTCCGCATAGCAGCGGAAACAGCGGTCTTCTCTCTTCCCGAGGTTCAGCTTGGCATAATACCTGATCTGGGCGGTTGCCAGAGGTTGCCACGGGCTGTCGGGATAGGCAAGGCCAAAGAGCTTATTTATACCGGTCGGCGCATAGATTCAAGGGAGGCGCTTAGCATCGGCCTGATTCAGCAAGTATATCCCAAAGAAAAGCTTATGGAAGAGGCAATGAAAATGGCCGGCGAAATAGCGAGCTATAATCCGGTAGTAGTGCAGGCAGCCAAGCGCGCCTGCAATGTTACTATGTCATATCCTCTTGATATAGGCCTCGATTTCGAAACGACGACATCGGCGTTCACCATGAGAGATGTTCAGAAGGGGGCCGGCCCCTTTTCAGTAAAATAGACTATTTATACGGAACCATTTTCAATCCATGGTAATTTAATACTCGCCGGTCAGGAGGTCAGTTCAGTGCTATGCCGGAATTAAAACACCTGTTCCAGCCCATTAAAATAGGTAACATGACTTTACAGAACAGGCTGGTGCTGCTGCCGATGGCGTTGGGATATGCACAAGACGGAAAACCAACGCACAGGCTGATTAAATTTCTTGAAGAAAGGGCTGAAGGAGGGGTTGGGGTAGTTTGCACACCTTTCAGTGTATTCCCTTCCGGCGATACCTTTATGGGTTATATGGGATTAGATGCATCCGATGATAATTACATCGACCCTATGAAGGCGGTTGCAGATGCAATACATAAATGCGCTGTGCCGATAATTGGACAGCTTACTACTATTTCTGTATGGCGCAAGGATAGTGACGCGGACCTGGAATTTGTCGGGCCTTCAGCGGTATCCGTGAGACCTAAGGCCCATGTACCCAGGGAAATGACAAAGGAGGAGATCGATATTTATATTCGGCAGCACGGTGATGCGGCCAGGAGGTTGCGGGAAGCGGGTTATGATGCTGTAGAAGTCATGGGTGGAGTGGGCAATATTATAAGCAGGTTTATTTCACCCCTCGCCAATAGTCGTGATGACGAATATGGCGGAAGTTTTAAAAACAGGATGAGGTTACCCCTGCAGATCATTGAGGATATACAGAAGAAAGCCGGACTGGATTATACCCTTTTATGGAGGTACTCTGGACACGAGTTTATGGAGGGGGGCTATGAAGTTGAGCAGGCGATTCAGATTGGGCATGCCTTGAAAAACGCTGGCGTGAAGTGGCTGAATATACAGGTAGGCTGGCATGATAGCCCGATTCCCCTTATTACCAAGGAAGTCCCTCAAGGCAGCTTTGCTTATATTGGCGAAGCCATAAAAAAAGCTGTCGGCATACCTGTTGTGACATCGTACCGCATCACCGATCCCGTAATGGCTGATCAAATCATAGCTGACGGCAAGGCGGACCTGGTAGGTATGGCACGTGCTTTCATCAGCGATCCGGAACTCGTAAACAAGGCAAGGGAAGGCAGATTTGACGATATAAATAAATGTATCTGCTGCTGCCGGTGCCTTGACCAGACGGTTGGCTCGGGAAAATCGCTGGATATGTGCAGCGTAAACCCGAGGATCGGAAAAGACCTTGATAAGGACATAAAGCCGGCTATCAGGAAGAAAAAGGTGCTGGTGATAGGTGCGGGTCCTGCAGGTATGGAGGCAGCCAGGGTATGCGCTATTAGGGGACACCGGGTAAGCATCTGGGAAAAAAATGACTCTACCGGTGGATCGCTGAACTTGGCAAAAGCGCCACCTGACAAATTTGAGATCGGGTATGTGCAGACCTATTTGGAGAGCCGGATAAAGAAGCTGGGTATCGAGTTGCGAACAAATATGCAGGCTACAGCGGAAAATGTAATCAATGAAGAAGCCGACACAGTAATAGTTGCTACCGGTTCACTGCCCCTCGTACCCGGGATAGCCGGCATTGATAAGGTCAACGTAATAAGCGCGCTTGACGTATTAAATGGGACGAAGGAGCCTGGAAGTAAAATAGTTATCATAGGTGGTGGGTTAATCGGCTGTGAAGTTGCTATTATGCTTGTTAGCAAAGGTAAGCGGGTTACAGTCCTGGAGATGCTGGATAAGATTGGTATTGACATCGGGCCGTCCGAAAGGTTTGTTACCATAATGAAATTAAGGCAAGCGGGTGTCCAGCTTGAATCCGGGACGCGCGTCATTGAGATAGCGGAGCATAGAGTCAGGGCCAAGCGGGATAACCGGGAGTTGACATGGGAGGCCGATAGCGTCATTATAGCCGCGGGTATGCAGAGTAACAACGGCCTGTTCTCAGAATTATCCTCCCGCCTTAAGGAAGTGTATTCTATCGGTGACTGTGTGGAGCCCAGAAGGATCGGGGAAGCCATAAAAGAAGGATACCGGGTTGGTTTGCAGGAGTGATGCCAAAGGCACAAGAAAGCTGCCTGTCGAAAGCGGGGTGTTCGAAATTGGAACAGGACTCATGGGTGATGCACATGCCAGGTGCAATCCCGTGCGAGAAGTCAGCCTTCTTGCCCTGGAAAGCATAAGTAAAATGAATAAAAGTGGTTTCGGCTTTAAACCCGGTGACTTCGCCGAGAACCTGACTACGCAAGGAATTGAGCTGCCTTCTATGCCGGTGGGGACTCGTTTTCAAGTAGGGGAAAGCGTTATATTCGAACTAACCCAGATCGGGAAAAAATGCCATACAGAATGCGCTATCTTTAAAGAGGTAGGAAACTGCATCATGCCCAAAGAAGGCGTTTTTGCCAGGGTGGTGCAGGGTGGGGTGGTGAAGGCCGGAGATGAGATCAGGATAATATAAAAGTAAATAGATAATTCCGGATCTTTAGCAGGATGAATCTATGGACGAATATACCCAACCTGATTACAATAACATTGCCTTAATCACTATCGATCTTCAAAATGACTTCTGCTTACCCGGGGCCGCGCTGGAAATCAAGGGGACAATGGAGATAATTCCGAATGCAGTACAATTGTTAAAGCTCTTTAGAAAATGTAATAAGCCTATTATTCATATCGTAAGATTATATGAGGAAGATGGATCGAACGTCGATGCGGTAAGGAGAAAATGGATCCATAGTGGCATAAGGGCGGCAGCGCCATTTTTGGAAGGAGCTGAATTGGTCAAAGATTTAAAGCCCAACAATACGAGACTGGATTCCGCTATGCTTCTCCAAGGTGGCATTCAGGAAATAGCTTCACATGAATTTGTTATTTACAAATCCCGCTGGGGAGCCTTCTATAACACTCCATTGGAAACATTTCTGAAAGAGAAGCATATTACTACGTTGGCCTTTACCGGATGCAATTTCCCTAACTGCCCGAGAACGTCAATCTACGAAGCAAGCGAGCGGGATTTTAGAATAGTTGTGATACAGGATGCTATTTCGGGGATCTATGAACACGGATTGCAGGAATTGAGCCATATCGGTTGTGAGGTTATTGGAACACAGGATTTCTTAAGCAAATTCGATACCTGAGAATAAGCTGTATTGCTTAGCTAGTCTATCGGGATTTTGTCTTATTACCGCTCCCCGCTGCGAGGGGCGAAGTACCGCGGCAATCCTATGATCGAAGACTAATGATCTGACGTTATATTAAAAGATCGCCGCATCACCGCCGCATTAAGTAAGAAAGCAGTCCAAACCATTCTTTTTATTATGGTCCGAGAAATCTACTTGCCCTATCCCAGCTTGCTGCCGCACTTTTTACAGAATTCCGCATCCTTGTCAACAGGGGCTCCGCATTTAGGGCAGAAATTAGGCTTGTCCTTTGACTCGGCTTCGGGTAAAGCCTTCTTTGCAGGTGTGGCAGTCACAACGGGTGCGATCCGGGCGCCTTGGGGAGCAACGGCAGGTGGCTGGGGCGCCTGCGCCACTGTTGCGGCCGGGACAGCAGGCACAGCACGCTTTCTGAGAAGAATAAGGAGAACCACGAGCCCGATGATCAGCAGCATAATCACCGAAATTATAATCATCGGGACAGTATAGTCGTCACTCCACATGATTTTCTGGGTATACGTGCTATCCATGAGGTGGCTGCCGCTGCTATTCACCGGCCTTAGTACCCCACCAAGGAAACCCCAGAATCCAAGCATGGGGACTGCCTGCAGCGCCAGGTCGTAATTGGCGGTGCTGCCTTTGAGCTCCCAGGAGCTTTCGCTAATGGGTGGGTAATCGGATTTCAGTTGCAGCAGGTAGTAGGTGTCGTAGCGGGCCGTGGCTGCCCCTGCCCTGTTGACGCTAAACCACAGGTCCCTGTTAGGATCCGTGCTGCCATCGGGCAGGCTCCACGCCCGGAAAATGTATTTAGTGCCTTGTTGGTTGTCAGAATTAACGGGGCTTGGTGCGGAAGTGCTGAAATTGCTGCCAAACTGATACCAGCCTGTGCCCTGTTGCTGGGCGACCCCGACGGGGTCGCTGCCAGTCTGGATAAATCCCGCCTGCGCATAATCGAAGTAGGCGGTGTTGTCGATGTCACTCACCATTTTACTATTAGACCCCAGGACTTCAAACCTTGTTTTATTGGGGTCCGGGCCGGGTATGATTTGATCGACGACCACTAGATGGTTTTCGCACGGCACTGATGTAAAGGTTTCAGATTCGTTTCCTGCAAGGGTGGCCTCCAGTGTGCCGTCGATTACCACATTTGTCTTGCCATAAGTCAGGCCGGGGCCGATATTAACTTTGAAATCGCAACTTGTGGTGGAGTAAGTGGTAATCATAGCAAGGTAATTGGCCCAGCAATCGACGTAAAGGATAAAGGCAGCGCTGACAGGCGGACAGCAGCCACCTGTATCGGTAACGGTAACCGTCACGGTCCAAGGGCTGCAGGTGCCCGGTCCTGGGGTGCCGGAGATGATCCCGGTGACGGGGTCCACGGTCAGCCCTATCGGCAACCCGGTGGCAGCCCAGTTTAATGCTCCTACACCACCGGTGGCACTCAGCGTCATGTAGAACGGCATGCTCTCCCATGCCACCGGGTAATACGTTGGATTAATGGTCAGGGGACACGGTGGGGCTCCTCCGGCGACAGTAATGTTGATAGGTGCAGGTGGTGTGCTCCAATTGGTTCCGCAAAGAGGGATAGCAACATACTCAGAGCATACAATGTTAAATGGTGGGATTATCCCGGCACTCCCCGCGGGAGGGGTGGCTGTAAGTACTCCGGTATTCTGATCCAGATGCACCCAGTTTGGTATAGTCCCCACCAAATAATATTGATAGCCCGAAGGACAAGCACAAGTAACAGGATCAACAGCAAAAGTGTACGTAAATGGCGTGCATTCTATCATATTAAATACAGCAGGAAACAATTGAAGGCCAATAGCACTTACCGGCGCCGTGTTCAGTGCCGTCCCTCCCATAGCCAGTGTCAATGAAATTATAATGCCCAGGCATAACCTGAAAAAGCCCGCTGCACGCCGGCCCTTTGCAAAATTCGATGTCCTCATTTCATACCTCCGGATTTACTAAAATAGAATGGATGCTTTTTCCCCTTACTGTGCCTGCGCTGTGCGGGTAACGCTGCCGCCCGCGCTGGTAGCAGTCAGGGTATAGGTACCCCCCTGCTTCACCGTAGTTGAACCACTCAAGCCGACCGTGCCAATACCCGATATACTTACGGTGGTTCCAGAAGGCCCGCTGACGTTCCAACTGAGGGTGCATGTGCTTACTGTCCTCGCAGTAGGGCTTGCCTTGGGGCAGCTGGCGGTAAAGGAATTGATGACCGGCGGCACCGGTACGTACGCCATCTTGGCCTCGACCGTCTTGCTAACACTGCCGCCCGCACTGGTAGCGTACAGGGTATAAGTACCGGCCTGCACCTGTGTTGAGCCGCTTAGACCGACGTTGCCAATTCCGCTAATTGTGGCCGTGGTTCCAGC
>Ga0208828_1000532_pt1 | contig 16555 bp, 17 predicted proteins | sample Kivu_160m_FD_185487 | JGI IMG/M metagenome (GOLD analysis project Ga0208828, IMG submission 185487) | Freshwater microbial communities from Lake Kivu, Western Province, Rwanda to study Microbial Dark Matter (Phase II) - Kivu_160m (SPAdes)... | ecosystem: Environmental > Aquatic > Freshwater >... | reverse complement strand
GGCAGGATCTGTTATAAGGGCAACCGATTCGGGAACCGATGTCTTCGAGGCTGTGGATAAAGTAATTAGTAAATTAGAGAGACAGGTAAAAAAATATAGAGAGAAGTTGATAAACAGGGGAAGGAAGAGCAGCAGTCAGGGCGAAACCGTTGAACTCGAAGGTACCCGGAAGGGATACGGGGCTGGCGAAGACGAAGCCGATAAATCGATAGTAAAGACAAAAACTTTTATTTTGAAACCAGTACTACCGGAAGAGGCAATATTGCAAATGGAGTTGCTGGGGCACGATTTCTTTGTTTTTATAAATTCCGAAACCGGGAGAACTGCGGTAATATACAGGAGAAAAGATAAAAAATATGGTTTAATTGAACCAACTCTATAACTCAAATCAAAATAATGAAGGTGAAGTAAATGCTTGGGAAAATTGGAAATATTCTTAAATTCGGTGAAGGTAAAAGAATTAAAAAATATGAAGAGGTTTTAAGTGCAGTAAATGATCTTGAGAAAGATATAAGTGTACTTACAGATGAACGCCTTGTCGCAAAGACAGGTGAATTCAAACAGAGATATGAGAAGGGAGAAAAGCTTGACCAGTTGATGCCGGAAGCTTTTGCGGTTGTAAGGGAGGCAGCAAAAAGAACCATTAATATGCGTCATTTTGATGTTCAGATACAGGGTGGTATCGTTCTTTTTGAAGGAAAAATTGCTGAAATGAAAACTGGTGAAGGAAAGACCCTTGTAGCCACACTTCCTGTATATCTGAATTCTTTTACAGGTAGAGGTACGCATCTCGTGACTGTAAATGAATATCTTGCAAAGAGAGACAGCGAGTGGATGGGTATGATTTATAAATTTCTGGGGCTGAAAGTTGGTCTTATCCGGCATGAGACACCCAACTCTGAAAAGAAAGAACAGTATCGCTCCGATGTGGTGTATGGCACCAATAATGAATTCGGATTTGATTATTTGAGAGACAATATGGTTATGAATAAAGAAAATATGGTACAAAATGGTCATCATTATGCCATTGTTGACGAAGTCGACAGCATTCTTATAGATGAAGCCAGGACCCCTCTTATTATTTCAGGAATTGCTTATGGGACCACAGAAATCTACAGAAAATTTGCTCAGATAGTACCCCAGCTGGAGACAGATGAAGACTTCGAGATAGATGAAAAATTAAGGACAGCGGCAATTACGGAAGCGGGTGTTGAGAAAGTAGAAAGAATAATGGGTATAGAAAATCTATATGATCCCTCTAATTATTTATATATACATGCCTTAAACCAATCTCTGAAAGCATATCATCTGTTTAAAAAAGATGTGGATTATATGCTGAAAGATGGCCAGATAATCATAGTTGATGAGTTTACCGGAAGATTGATGCCTGGCAGAAGATACAGCGAAGGTCTTCATCAGGCTATAGAGGCCAAGGAAAGGGTGAAGATTAAAGATGAAAATCAAACACTTGCTACTATCACCATTCAAAATTATTTTAGAATGTATGAAAAATTGGCCGGAATGACCGGTACCGCAATGACTGAATCGACTGAATTCAGGCATATTTACGGACTTGAAACAGTGGTGATAGATACAAATAGACCAATGATAAGAAATGATCTTCCTGATTTGATTTATAAAACCGAAGACGCCAAATTTAATAAAGTAGTAGAAGATATTGCGGGCAGGTATGAAAGAAGTCAGCCGGTGCTGGTGGGAACCATATCCATCGAAAAATCCGAAAGGTTGAGTGCTATGCTTAAAAGAAGAGGCATACCTCACGAAGTCTTAAATGCAAGGTACCATGAAAAAGAAGCTGAGATCATTGCAAAGGCCGGACAAAAAAATGCAGTTACGATTGCCACAAATATGGCTGGTAGAGGTACTGATATAGTCCTTGGAGAGGGAGTTGTAGACCTTGGCGGTCTTCATGTGCTGGGGACAGAAAGACATGAAAGCAGAAGAATCGATAATCAACTCAGAGGTAGAAGCGGCCGTCAGGGAGACATAGGTTCAAGCCAGTTTTATTTGAGTACCGAAGATGATTTGCTTAGGCTTTTTGGGTCGGAAAGAATATACAGGGTAATGGAGACATTTAATTTTCCGGACGATGTACCAATACAACACTCCATGATAAACAGAGCAATCGAAAATGCACAGAGGCAAGTCGAAGGGAGAAATTTTGAAATAAGGGAACATATACTTGAATATGACGATGTTATGAACAAGCAGAGGGAAGTAATCTATACCAGAAGAAAGAACATTCTGGAAGGAGAGGATTTGAAACCTGCGGCTCTGGATATGATAAAAGACGTAGTGGCAAAAGGTGTCGACATCCATATAAATCCGGGAGATTACCCTGAGAACTGGGATCTGGAAGAATTATCCAATTATATGAATCCTATATTTTCAACTAATATTGTAGCCGATGTCATAGATAAGAATAAAGCAGGCAAGGATAAAATGGATATAGGTGTTTTAAAGAAAAAGTTAACAGAAAGAGCCTACCAGATTTATGAGGAAAGAGAAAAAAACTATACCTCTCCTGTTATAAGAAAACTGGAAAAAATAGTGATGTTAAATGTCATCGATAATATGTGGAGAGGCCATCTACTGGAAATGGATTACCTCAAGGAAGGTATAGGACTCAGATCCATTGGTCAATTGGATCCTCTTGTTGAGTATAAACGCGAAGCGTTTCATTTTTTCAAGGAACTAATAGAGGAAATAAAATTTGATACGGTAAGATTATTATATAATGTCAGGATAGTTACCAGAGAGGACCAGGAAAAGCAAAAGGAACAGGATAGACAAAATGTCGTAAGAGGGCAGGAAGTGACGAACATACTGGCCAGCGGTCCTGTGAAATCTGCTGTGCAAACTTTACAAACAAGGACCGAAACTGCAAAAAAAATCGGAAGAAATGACCCCTGTCCCTGCGGAAGCGGGAAAAAGTATAAAAAATGCTGCGGCAAATAATTTTAAAATAAATAATAAGCCCGGGAGGATTCGATGCTGGAGGATTATGATACAAGATTGGATAAATTACTGAAAAAACTCGTTTTTTTAAGGAACTGTCTTTGAAATAGATAATAAACTAAAAAGTCTTAAGGACCTTGAAAGCAAGACTCTGTCTGAAAAATTCTGGGAAGATCGTGATAAAGCACAGAAGGTAGTCCGGGAGATTTCCGAACTTAAAGAAACAATCACTGATATTGAAAATTTAGAAGAAAAAATTGAGGACGCTAAGTTAGCACTGGAAATACTTAAAAGCGAGGAAGACAGCAGCTTTGAAAGAGAGCTTGCAGAAAATCTTACCGATATAGAGGATTCGCTCAATGATCTGGAAGAAAAAGTAATTTTAAGCGGCAAGTATGATTCTTATCCTTCGGTAGTAAATATTCACCCCGGAGCAGGAGGGACAGAATCACAGGATTGGGCAGAGATGCTGTTCAGGATGTACACGCGCTGGATCGATAAAAGAAGATTTTCTTACATCGTGAATGATCATCAGACAGGTGAAGAGGCGGGTATAAAGAACATCACTTTTACGGTTATCGGGAAAAATGCATACGGACTTTTAAAATCAGAAAAAGGAATCCACAGATTGGTAAGAATCTCACCCTTCGATTCTTCTAAAAGAAGGCACACTTCTTTTGCATCTGTTGATGTAATACCGTTTTTCGATAAGGATATAGATATAAAAATAAATAAAGAAGACCTAAAAATTGAGACCTTTAAATCAAGCAGCGCCGGAGGCCAGCATGTAAATGTCACCGATTCGGCAGTAAGGATCACGCATCTTCCGACTAATATAGTGGTGCAGTGCCAGAATGAGAGATCGCAGATGCTTAATAAACAGACAGCCATGAAGATTTTGAAATCAAAGCTTTTCGAACTTGAGAGGAAAAAAAATCTGGAAGAAATAAATAAAGTAAGAGGCGAAAAAAAAGAAATCGGATGGGGGAATCAAATAAGGAGTTATACTCTTCAACCATATCAATTGATCAAAGATCATAGAACCGGAATCGAGATAGGAGACGTAGGATCGGTTTTAGATGGTAATATAGATTTACTTATCAGAGGTTTTCTTGAAAAAAAATTATACAAAGCGTAAACTCTTGAGTATTAAAACCAGGGAAGAAAAAGAGAAAATATGAAATGAATATGATCGAATTCAAACAGGTCAGTAAAATATACGAAGATAATACCGTTGCACTTAAGAATATCAATCTGGTCATTAAGAAGGGAGAATTTCTTTTTTTGGTGGGTCCAAGTGGGTCTGGTAAATCCACTTTCATAAAATTACTTATAAAAGAAATTGAAGAAACCGAAGGCTGTATATTCATAGCGGGAAGAAATATTAGCAACCTTAAATCAAATAGAATTCCGCAACTCAGAAGAAATATAGGATGTGTATTTCAGGATTTTAAACTTCTGCCAAATAAGACTATCTTTGAAAATGTAGCATTTACCCTGGAAGTGATAGGAAAGCCGGTTTACGAGATAAAAATTCAGGTCCCCCAGGTTTTAAAACTTGTGGGCATTTACAGTAAAATAAATTCTTACCCCCATCAATTATCCGGTGGTGAACAACAAAGAGTTTCCATTGCAAGGGCATTTGTAAACAGACCTCCGATCCTTCTTGCTGATGAACCGACCGGCAATCTGGACCCGGGGACATCGGAGGGAATTATGAAAATATTATCCCGTATCAATCTTATCGGTACTACTGTACTTATGGCCACACATGACCGGAATATCGTAAACTCGATGCGAAGAAGAGTGGTGGAACTTGAGGAAGGAGAAATAATCAGAGACCAGAAGAGAGGAGTGTACGGGGACTGATGGTAAGACCAAAGTATTTTTTCAGTGAGACTTTTATCAGCCTCAGAAGAAACTTTTTTATGGGATTTACTGCAATTACTACTGTGGCCATCACTCTGTTTGTCGTCGGGTTTTTTGCAATAATCGTATATGATATACAGGGCATTATAAGTTCGGTGGAAAGCGAAGTCGAACTGGCTGTATATCTTGAGGATGAGATCTCGGAGGAATTAAAAGACTATATAGAAGAAGAAGTATTAAGCTGGGAGGAAACAGATTCGATAAATTATGTATCCAAAGATCAGGCACTGGAAAGATTCAGAGAGCAGAATGAAGGTAGTGATATCTTAAAAGAAATCGAAGGCAATCCACTGCCTGCATCTTTTGAAATAACTCTAAGTAGCCCCGAAAAAATAGATCAGGTGGCGCTTCGTTTTTATGATAAAGATGGAAACTATATAGAAGGGGTCAATGACGTAATATATGGCAAGAATTATGTAAATAAATTGTTTTCCATAACAGCAATTGTAGGAACCATAGCGCTTCTTATAATAATAGTGCTGCTTCTGGCAGCTGTTGTTTTGATATTCAACACCATAAGACTGTCTATTTATGCCCGCCGGAAAGAGATCGAAGTAATGAAACTGGTTGGGGCCACTAACTGGTTTGTGAGAATTCCTTTTTTATTCGAAGGTTTTTTTGAAGGGTTTGTGGGAGGCATCATTTCAATTATCCTGCTATATTTTGTAGGTAATTTTCTGTTGATCAGAGGCGAGAGGGTGATCGTGGATACAATGCGCATAAAGGAGCTGGCCATAGTCGGAAGCAGCAGTGTCGTATTGTATGTATATATAGGTGTGGCAGTAATGGGAGGCTTGATCGGAATTTTAAGCAGTGCCATTGCCCTGAGAAGATATGTAAAGATTTAAAAAAACACCCTTAAATCTTTCGAATTTTCAATTTTTCTTGATTAGTATTAAAATATCCCTGAAAAAATGAAATAATATGAAGTTTAAAAGTAAAAACGTTATAGCCATATTTGTAACAATTATTATAGCACTCTCCGGCTTTAATATTGTTTATTTTGCATCCCCTAAATCTATCCAGGCCCAAACCCTCGAGGAAGAATTGGAACAATACCAAAAGGAAAGAGAAGAGACCCAGGAAAAAATCAAAGACGTAGAAAAACAGGAAAAGGAATATATCAGTCAGGTAAATGAAGTGGAAAGTCAGCTGACGGGCGCATTGTCGGAGCTGGACGCTCTTAATCAAAGACTGGCCGATGCAAAAAGTGAAGTTGATAAGGCGACAATAGAACTAGTCTTAAAAGAGGAAGAACTCAAGAGGATAGAAGACGAACTTGAAGGAAAAGTAAAAATATTAAATGACAGGGTCACCGCAATCTATAAAAACGGCGGCAGTAACATAATGGAGATCTTGCTAAAAGCACAGGATTTCCTGGATTTCATATCCAAACTGAAGCTTATGAATCTTTTTGCTGAACAGGACACTGAAAATGTTCAGTCGATCAAGGAAAAAAGAGATGCAACCATAGGAATAAAAAAATCGATAATCGATTTAAGGGAAGATCAAAAAGAATATAAATCGAATGTCGAAAAGCTGGTTGCCCAGGCAGAGGAGAAAGCAAATGAGATCAATGGAATATACGACGAAAAGCAGAAGTTACTTAAAAATACCACCGCCAACAAAAAGGCTCTTATACAGTTAGAGAAGCAGCTCGAGATAAAGGAAGCCGAGGTTACAAGAATACTTGAGAGTTACAAGTATGGTTCGGCTCCTTCGGGAAAATTTGCATGGCCCGTTGCCGGCAGGATGATATCCGGTTTTGGAATGAGATACCATCCCATACTTGGTTATAACAGATTTCATTCAGGTATTGATATTGCGGCTGGCTACGGAACCCTGGTAAAAGCGGCGGATGGGGGACAGGTGGTGCAGGCCGGTTATTTTGGTGGATACGGGTATTCTATAATGCTTTACCATGGAGGAGGTTTTGCCACCTGGTATGCGCACCTTTCCAGCATCAATGTGGCCATGGGCCAGATGGTTCAGAGAGGTCAGGTTATCGGGCTGGTTGGTTCCACAGGATTGGCTACCGGGCCACATTTGCATTTTGAGGTCAGGATAAACGGGGCTCCGCAGGATCCGTATAATTATTTGCAATAATAATTAAATACTTAGTAGCAGGATGATAATGTTATGAAAAAAAATGTCTTAATAGCGATAATCTCGGTTATTATAGTCATATTTGTTTTCTCTACAGGATTATGGATAGGAATCAATTTCGATTCTCTTAAAGGATACTTATTAAATACGGAACGAAATGATATTTTCGCTGCTGATGCTGAATTCAATTTAGATGCTTTTAAAGAAGTAATGGATCTGATTTCCGGAAATTCACTGGTAGAGAAAAGCGACGAGGCAATAATCAGGGCAGGTATGGAAGGTATGCTTTCGGCACTTGACGATAAATATGCAGAATATTATACGTCCGAAGAATATAGTCAAATAATGGAAGCCTACAGTGGCACTACAAGTGGTATAGGAGTTGTGGTGACCCTTAATGAAGAAGAACAGGTCCTTGTAATAAGAATACTTGAAGATACGCCCGCTTACAGGGCAGGCATTATGGAAGGGGATATTATAGTCGAAGTAGACGGTACAGAAATAAAAGATATGGACCTTGAAACAGTTGTAGCTATGATCAAAGGTAAAGAGGGAACCAGCGTAAATCTGAAAATTTCCAGACCTTCCGAAGATAAAACATTAGAAATCGAAGTAACCAGAGGGAGATTTTATGTCCCCAATCTTATTTCTGAAATATTCGAAGAAGGCATAGGCTATATCTGGTATTACGACTTCCAGGTCAACGGCGCTACCCAGCTTGATAAAGAGATTCAAAAACTGATTGATGATGGCGCCAGCGGTTTGATACTGGACCTGAGAAATAATCCTGGCGGCACATGGGATGATGCAATCGAGGTTTGTGATTTATTTATAAACGAAGGAGTAATTTCGACTATAAAAGGAAGAACCGGAGATGAAGAAAGGGCAGATGAATTTATTGCAAAAGAAGGAAAATATACCGAGATTCCTCTGGTAGTATTGATAAATGGCTTTTCGGCAAGTGCTTCCGAACTTGTTGCAGGTGCATTAAAGGACAGCGGCAGGGCCATTCTGGTTGGAGAGAGAAGTTACGGCAAGGGTGTTATTCAGGGACTTTACGAGCTTTCGGACGGCTCGGGAATCAAGTTTACGACCGCTAAATATTTCTTACCTTCAGGAGCATCAGTGGAAGGTATAGGGGTAAGACCTCATATAGTAATCGAACTAAAAGAGGATGACACAGAAGATGTGCAGCTAAACAGAGCTATCGAAGAAATAAATATTCTTATAAATGAGATTAAATGAAAAAACCAAAAAAGAAAAACAGTTCCGAAGATAATAAATCAATAATAGCCCTGAATAAAAAAGCATTCAGGGATTTTTTTGTTTTGAGCATATATGAAGCAGGTATAGCGCTGGAAGGCTGTGAAGTCAAGTCTATTCGCGATCACAGAGTCAATTTGAGGGACAGTTACAGCAGGATAAGGAACAGTCAGTTATTTCTTTATAATATGCATATATCGCCATACAGTAAAAGCAGGGTCGGGGATATTAATCCCACCAGAACCAGAAAACTTCTTATGCACCGGAAAGAGATCGATAAAATAGAAGGGAAGTTGACTGACAGAAGTCTGACCCTTGTTCCCTTAAGGGTATATATGATTAAAAACAGGGTCAAGATCGAGCTGGCGCTGGTTAAAGGTAAAGCCGGAAGAGATAAGCGGCAGGATATTCAGGAAAGAGAACATAAGATCGAAATAAAAAGGGTTTTGAAAAAATATTGATTTTGATGTAAAATAACCTCCGCACTTAATTCAGAGCTATTCCCACAATAGAACAGGGGGCGACCTGGATTCGACGGGGACAGGTTGAGCTTAAATTGCAAGCCGAGTATCAGAACTCGTAAATAACTGAAACTAAACATAAACGCTAATAATAAATTAGCATTAGCAGCTTAATTTAAGCCGCTACGTCTGTGAAAAGTTTCCTGCGCTTTTCAACAGGCGCCGGTTAGCAGGATACTCCGGTATGATATGTCTGCGGTAGTACCAGGGGAAATTTAAAGCGGGCTGGCTTTTTTGATCGTGTCCATGCGAGCAAAAAAGTAAGATTTAAAATATGGAATAAGCTTGTAGGCGTTTAAGTGTCAATGTCTTCGGACGCGGGTTCGATTCCCGCCGCCTCCACCATATGAAGGTCCTCCCATCAGAATGAAAATACCGTGCCATATTATTGGCATTAGAAAAAACATCAGGTCTAAGATAGGAAAGTAATCTGGAGACACGATTAAAATGACAATCAATTGAGATAAAGATTCCATGAATTTAATTGAAAGAAGGGAATGCAATGAACTGGACCGTATACAATGATTTTGCCTGGATCGAACATATTCTGGCTGCCCCTGAAACCTTTGAAGAAGAGTCACTGATCTATATTGAGGCTATTAAAAGTCATATTTCTGCACTATTCCCAACAATGCTGCATTTAGGTTGCGGCGCAGGGGGGCATGATTTTCATTTCAAGAAGCATTTCGCGGTTACGGGGATGGATTTAAGCGAAGGAATGCTAGAGATAGCAAGAAAATCAAATCCCGAGGTCACTTATGTTAAGAGTGATATGAGAACCATCAACCTGAACAGAAAATTTGACGTTGTCGTTATTCCGGATTCCATTATGTACATGAGTACCCTTGAAGATTTGAAGGAAGCACTTATGAATGCCGTCCGCCATCTGAAAACCGGCGGTGTCCTGCTGGTGGTTACCCATACAAAAGAAGATTTCAAGGAAAATAATTTTGCCTTTACCGGTAAAAAAGACAACATTCATATTACATTGTTTGAGAACGATCATATTGTTTCTGACAGTACCTATGAAGCCACGATGATTCATCTGATCCGTAGGAATGGTGAATTAAGCATCCATCATGAGGTTCATACCCTTGGTTTGTTTCCTTATGGCCAATGGATGAATATTTTCGAGGGGTGCCAATTGAAAGTGAATGAGATGAATCTTGACCATCTGTATGACTCATACTTGCTTGAAGAAGGCGAGTATAAGTTGAAAGTGTTTATCGGTACTTTAACTACAAGGCCGAAATAAGGCGATGACTGGATATGGAGGAAAAACTCATTGCTCCCTGTGGGATGAACTGTGGTGTATGTGTCAATTATCTTGCGATGAAAAACGATCTGAGGAAGCGAGGATTTAGAAAGACATACTGCGCAGGCTGTTTGCCACGCGGTAAGAACTGCACCTTCATGAAAAATAAGTGCGATCTGCTCGGGAAAGGACTTGTTCGTTTTTGCTTTGAGTGCATAGATTTCCCCTGCAGCCGGCTAAAAGCTCTCGATAAGCGCTACCGTACCAAATATCATATGAGCATGATAGAGAACCTCCAATTCATCAAAGGGAATGGCATCGAGAAGTTTCTGGAAAAGGAAGAGGCGAAGTGGTGCTGCCCTGAATGTGGCGGGGTGATATGCTGTCATAACGGGCTATGCTTATTTTGCAATCTCGATAAATTACGCCAGAATAAAAGATACTGCTGGGATGAGAAGTAGATACCACTTACTAATCATGATGACGGTTGGTTTGAAAAAATTGCAGTTGAAATTCTGAATATTGGCAGCTTGTTTTATAATTAACATTTCAATGAAATTGTTCCGCAAATAAAGAATCATCAATTACTTAATACTTGAAATGTGTTGACATAAAAGTGGTTACAATGTATTCTTTGTATTACAAAGAATACGAAGGAGTTTAATATGTCTAAAGTTATTACTGTAAGACTACCTGAAGAGATATCAGAAAAATTAGATGATTTATCCAGAGATATGAGAAGGGAAAAGAGCTTTATAATAAAATCTGCATTAGTTCAATATCTGGACGAGTATGTGCATTATCAAATCGCTCTGGACAGATTAAAAGATAAGGATGATAAAATAATAACTTCAGAAGATCTAAGGAAAGAGCTTGGAATATAATATTGTATATAAGTCATCAGTAAAAAAAGATTTAAAAAAAATATATAAAGAAGAATTGCTGGTAATATTAAACGATATTGAACATATGTTAAAAGCTAGTCCTTTAAAAGGAAAAGAATTGAAAGGCGAATTTGCAGGATTATTCTCATGTAGAACGGGTAATTACAGAGTGATATACGCCATATTGGGAAATACCGTGCTGGTATTACGAGTAAGCCATAGAAAAGATGTATATAAATAAACTTTTTTACTTTTTCACAAATTGAAGTCAATATTTAATAAAAAAAATCTAAGAAAATACGGGAAACCTCCCTTTAGTATTGCACTATTACATGGCGGACCTGGAGCGCCCGGCGAAATGGCTCCAGTGGCAAGAGAATTATCGCTGGACCGGGGTATTTTAGAACCCCTCCAAACCAAATCATCCATTGAAGAACAGGTTAATGAATTATATTGCATCCTTGAAAAAAAAGGAGATCCGCCTGTCACTTTAATTGGCTGGTCCTGGGGAGCAATGCTTGGATTCATTTTTACCGCAAAATATCCTCTAATGGTAAAGAAACTCATACTTGTGGGAAGCGCTGTGTTCGAGCAGAAATATGCAGAGAAAATAATGGAAATGAGATTAACCCGCCTCGATAAGAAAGAAAGAACAGAAGTGCTGGCTCTGATAGAGGACCTGAGTGATCCTCTAATCGAAGATAAAGAAAAGGATATGTTGATGTCACGCTTCGGAAAACTTTTATTTAAAGCCGATTTATATAATCCTTGGCCTTATAGGAATGAGGCACTGGATCATCAATACAATATTTTGAGGGATGTATGGAAGGAAGCGGAAAACCTCAGGTCCAGCGGGGAATTATTAAAGATGGGAGAAAAAATCCAGTGTCCGGTAGTGGCTATACATGGTGATTATGACCCGCATCCCTATCAGGGAGTACAAAAACCTCTTTCGGGAGTGGTAAAGGATTTTCGCTTTATCCTTATCAAAAATTGCGGTCATTATCCATGGTTTGAACGTGAGGCAAGTGACAAATTTTATGATATCCTTAGGAAAGAGCTTGATTAGCAAAACTTATAAGTACTAAAATTTATTAATTCTTTTTTTATTTACCAGAGGAATCATATTATGAAAAAAATGATTATTATCGGAGCAGGTGTGGCAGGTCTTTCAACCGGATGTTACGCGCAGATGAACAGGTATGATTCAGAGGTATATGAGATGCACTCCACTCCCGGAGGTGTCTGCACTTCATGGAAACGGGGCGATTATCTCTTTGACCACTGCCTGCACTGGGTACTTGGGTCAAATAAAGAAAGCTCGATATATCCCGTTTTCGAAGAACTGGGAGTTACAGAGAATGTGAAATTCTATCATACGGAACGGTTCCGGAAAATAGAGATGTCCGGGAAAACCTTTACTGTCTATACGAATCTGGATAAGCTTGAAAAAGAGTTTATAAGATTATTCCCTGATGAAAAAAAGACTATAAAAAAATTAATCAATCTGGTCCGGTTTTATACCAGATTCAGACCACCGCTTGATGCTGATTTTGGCAGCTTCGGCTTTATCGATATTCTGAAGATGCTCCCATATATACCCTCCTTTTTAAAGCTTAAAAACACTGGAATAGAAGATTTCCTTTCAATGTTTAAAAATGATGATATGCGTGAAATGCTCTTTCAGATGTTTCCGGTGAAAAAAATGCCGGCACTCATGGTCGTAATGCCGCTTGCATATTTTCATAATCATGAAGGTGGCTACCCAATAGGGGGTTCACTTCATTTTACCCGCTCAATTGAGAAACGTTATACGTCTCTGGGGGGTAAGGTCAATTACAATTGCAGGATAGAGAAAATACTATTGAAAAATGGCAGAGCGGAAGGAGTTGAAACAGAAAAGGGCAAAAGAATATATGCGGATATTGTCATTTCTGCATGTGACGGCCGATCGACACTATATGATATGCTGGAAGGCAAGTATTTGACACCGGAAATAAAGAAGATGTATGAAGAACCAAGTTTATGGCCATCTATAATCTCCATAAGTCTGGGGGTAAAGCGTGATCTGTCCGGTGAGGCAGAGATCAATAGTTTCAAGCTTGATGATCCGTTTATAATCGGAAGCAAAAAATGTGAATGGATGGGTTATTTTCACTTCTGTCATGATCCCAATTTTGCCCCAAAGGGCAAGAGTGTTATAAAGATCCAGATAGAATCTGATTATGATTACTGGAAATCTCTTTATGAAGATAGACAGAAATATCGCATGGAAAAGCAAAAGGTCCTTGATATGTGTATCAGACAACTGGAGAAGAAACTCCCAGGCATAACTAACCAGATCGAAGAAACCGACATAGCAACTCCTGTTACCTGGATGAGATATACGGGAAACTGGCGAGGTTCATATCAGGGATGGCTCCCTACAGTCGGACTTTTTGGAAAGTTTTTACCAAAACAGTTACCTGGATTGGAGAATTTCTATATGACCGGTCAGTGGACTTTCCCGGGTGGTGGTGTACCAATGTGTATGGCTCAGGCGAGAAGGCTTATCAAATATTTGTGCAAGGAAGAAAAAAGGGAATTTGTTTTAAAAGCATAGGAAAACTCGCAGGCTTTATAATCCTAAGTGTTATATAAATCAATTTCCTCTTAATATTTTAAACCTATCTGCTATAATACTATGGTTTTTGCTTATAACTGTAAATATCAGCAAAACATTAAAATATTGCAATATCAAAAAAGGTACATTTAAATTGTTTGATCACAAAATATTATATAATTCGGAATCTATTTCCGGTGAATATGCAAAAAGAGATTATCTCGAGGGTGCCGAATCTGCAATAATCGAAAGATTTGGCAACAGGTTGAAAGGAATGGATATGCTCGATATGGGTACTTTTCGATAATTCACTTAATGGAAAGGCAAGTGTCTATTATATAACCAGAGCGGAACAGATCAGGCAATTGGAGAATGCAGGTTTTAAAAACATAACTACTTATTCCAGGAACGGTATGAATACTGAAAAAGAAGATATATTGAGAAAAGACAGATGGATTTATTATCTTTGCGAGGTAGATAAATAGAGTCTTTTAATGACAGAGGTTAATAGACACACCAAAATCAGGTTGTTTTTTATTTTTATTTTAAAATTATATAATTAGTTGATCAGAAGCCTGGAAGACCGCTTGAAATATTTGTTTTAAGATTTCTGCAGTTTTAGAAAATATAAAAAAAATTTTTAAAAAGGAAAAAGTTGGACAATAGAGCAATAGGAATTTTTGATTCAGGTGTCGGGGGTCTAACCGTTCTATGGGAAATTATGAAAATTATTCCCGATGAAAGTACCATATATTTCGGGGACACAAAAAGATTTCCCTATGGACCCAGGGATCTGGGTGAGGTCAAGAAATTAGTCTTCAAAATAACCGGGTTCCTTTACGATAAAGATGTAAAACTTATTGTGATAGCCTGCAATACTTCCACTGCGGCTGCCCTTGATGATTTAAAGCGGCAGTATGATATACCGATTATAGGAGTCATAGAACCCGGAGCAAGGACCGCTGTTTACAATACCAGAAATAAGAGGATTGGTGTGATTGCAACCGAGGGTACTGTCAAAAGCAATGCATATCCGAATGAAATCAAAAGGATAGACCAGGATATAAAGACATTTTCCGTGCCGGCTCCTTTACTCGTGGATCTTATAGAGAAAGGTATTCTTGAGGGAAGGGGTCTTGATAAGGTTATCAAAGGTTATCTAAAACCATTATTGGATGCCGGTATCGATGTATTGATACTGGGCTGTACCCATTTTCCATTGATAGAAAAACAGATCCTGACCTGCAGCGGTAATGGGATAAAGGTAATAAGTTCAGCAGTGGAAACTGCAAAAGATGTCAGGAAAATCCTTGATGATAGAGGATTATACACAAACAAGGCGAAAAAGCCCGAAAGAATTTTTTACGAAACGGGAATAAAGAGTAAATTTTTTGAAGTCGGGAAGATGTTCATGGGTGAAAAGATAAAGGAAGTCATAAAAGTAAAACTGGATATCTAAAATTATAAAATGTCTTAAAAAATTCCATTAAAGAGAAAGGTTTCTAATAATGATTAAAAGGATAGATGGCAGAAAAAAAGACGAAATAAGAAAAATAAAAATAACAAGGAATTATATATCTCACAGCGATGGTTCGGTATTTATTGAAATGGGGAAAACGAGGATCGTATGTACCGCCATGATAGAAGATAAGGTTCCCAGGTTTTTAATTGGTAAGGGGTCGGGCTGGATCACGGCTGAATATGATATGATTCCCGGTTCGGCTCCCCAGAGAATCATACGGGCCCAGACAGCAGGAAGAATAAATGGCAGGACCCATGAAATTCAGAGGCTGATCGGCAGGTCGCTCAGAAGTGTGGTTGATTTAAGTAAAATCAGCGAAAAAACCATCTGGATAGACTGTGATGTGATCGAAGCTGATGGGGGGACAAGGACCGCTTCGATAACCGGCAGCTTTATAGCCCTTTTCGATTGTATGCGTTCATTGATCGCCAGGAAGGTAATCGGAGCAATGCCGATAGAAAACTTTTTGGCTGCAATTAGTGTGGGCATAGTTGATGGAGAAATACTTGTGGATCTCTGCTTTGAAGAGGATTCAAAGGCTCAGGTAGATATGAATGTGGTAATGAATTCAAAAAGTGAACTTATAGAGGTGCAGTCTACTGCAGAAATTACTCCTTTCAGCAGGGAAAATTTCGATAAAATGATGGAGAAAGCAACAGCCGGTATCAAGGAAATCATAGAAACTCAAAAAAATATATTAAGTCAGGATATATAGTTTTTTTATTATCTATTCACGCGGGTGTTTAATCTTTGCAGATAGTTATTGCTTCAAAAAATACAGGAAAGATCCTGGAGATAAAATCATTCTTTAGCAGTTTGCAGAAAGTCCGGTGGCTCACTTTCAAAGATTTTGAAAGCTTTCCTGATATAAAGGAGAAAGAAGAAAACTTTGCAGAGAATGCGAGATTAAAGGCCTGCAGTATTTCTCTTTATGCAAATAAAATCACTCTTGGCGATGACTCGGGATTAGAAGTAGACTTTTTGGAGGGCAGGCCCGGAGTAAAGTCGTCAAGATATGCAGGGGCAGACGCCACCGATAAGGATAACAGGGATAAGCTTCTTGGAGAAATGAAGGATGCTAGCGGTCTCCCGGAAAGGACGGCCCGGTTTATCTGCAGTATGGTTCTCTGGGATCCGGTAAAAGGTTCTATCTTCGAGGCAAGGGGAATCTGTGAAGGATTTATAGGTTTTGAGGAAAAAGGTACCGGTGGTTTCGGGTATGATTGTATCTTCATTCCGTCAGGATACAACAAGACAATGGCCCAGTTGACGCAGGTTGAAAAAAATAAGATCAGTCACAGAGGCAAGGCTCTCAAAGCTGTATATGGATTTATTGTAAATTTGTAAAATTATGTTATTATTTTTCTGCTAAAGTATCGGTTTTGAATCGGGGTGTAGCGCAGTTTGGTTTAGCGCACCTGCTTTGGGAGCAGGGGGTCGGAGGTTCAAATCCTCTCACCCCGACCATTTCGGGCGGGAATAGCTCAGTTGGCT
>Ga0208828_1000527_pt1 | contig 16769 bp, 11 predicted proteins | sample Kivu_160m_FD_185487 | JGI IMG/M metagenome (GOLD analysis project Ga0208828, IMG submission 185487) | Freshwater microbial communities from Lake Kivu, Western Province, Rwanda to study Microbial Dark Matter (Phase II) - Kivu_160m (SPAdes)... | ecosystem: Environmental > Aquatic > Freshwater >... | reverse complement strand
GCCCAGAGGGCCGGTGAGGCTGGCCAGTTTATCGCCGACCTCCAGAGTGCCCAGATGCATGGTGGTCTTGCCCACCTCTTGAAAGACGATGGTGATCGTGCCCTCTTCCCGATCATAGTCGGCGATGGTCAAGGGAATGCGCTCGCCTTCCTCCGACGGGACGATGACGAACTGGCCTGCCTTGGCCTTGCGCGCCACGTCGGGCGCAGAAATCACCATCAACTTGATGACCGGCGCTAGGGCCTCTTTGGCTAATATCTCGTACACGCTTTAGCCTCCTCGTTTCTGTGGTGAAGAAGATGATAGTGGAGAGGTCAGACCTGGGGGATTATATACCTAAACGCTGTACCTGTCAAAATGCCACTTCGCTTCGCTCAGGGCAGGCCCTAGCTTTCGCGCCGCCTGCCTCGTCTTCGCCCCTCCTCCTCTCGCTCGCCCAGGGTAGTTACCTGGCGCAAGACCTCCATGATGGATAGTCCCAGCCTAACCATTTTGCCCGTGGGAACGGCCTGCACCGCCGCTTCCTCTTCTCTGGCGGTCCGTATGTACAGCCAGGCAGCCAGGGCTCCCATGGCACCTCCCACTAGCCCTCCGATGATGAGAGTTTTGCTTCGCGAGTTCATTCTACCCTCCTATCCACAATAGAATCCGTTTGTGCGTTTTGAGTCGTGCTGGTTACCTTACAATACTACTCCAAAATGCCATCCTTGTCAACAGCCACAGAAACGCCGTCTGCACCAAGGATGCAGACGGCGTAGGGCAGTCGCGCTAGACGGGTAACAGTGAACCACGGGCGACAATCGCTAGAAGGGCATCTCTTCCTCCTCTATTGCCTCTTCCTCTGGACCCGTCTCCACAGCCTCACCGCGCCCTCCCAGGAACCTGACAGTGAAGGCACGAACTTCATAAGAAGCACCCGCAGTACCATCCTGCCTCGTCCAGATACGCGGCCCACCAGTTGCGGGGTCAGGCTTCAATTGCCCTTCGATCAGCACCGGCCGCCCTTTGGACAGGTACTGGTTGCAGGTCTCGCCCAGTTTACCCCAGGCAGAGACACGGAACCAGATGGTCTCTTCACCTGGTGTGCCATCGGCGTTGGTCCACTTGCGATTGGTCGCCACCGACATGGTGGTGACTGGCGTTCCCTGGGGAGTGTAGCGCATCTCCGGATCGCGACCCAGGTACCCCGCGACGATGATTGTGTGATACATTTTCTTTCTCCTTTCGCTGATGATGGTGTCCTCATGGCGCTTGAGTCTGCGGAAAGTATAATACAAAATGCTATCTACGTCAAGCGGCACATTGGTTGAAGACGGGGGCATTCCCGGGGAGCAGGGATGATGTAATAATCGGGACACGTGTGACCCAATCTGGGCAAACAAGGCAATGAGCAGGAGGCCAAAAGCTAGTCTACGTAAGAAAACTTAAGGCGCGTGCTGATGAACCAAGGAGCAGAAAGCCTAATTTACGTAACAAAAATTAACGAAGCGATATAGAATCGCTAGATTTGATTAAAATAAAGTTGAAACCAGGCGGACAAATGTGCTGCCAGGCGACGATGTGCCTCCGAGTGATAGGATCCTTTGATACACCGGGAGCGGAAGGTGTTTTACGTAAGAAAGCTCAAAATACCCTGCGATCTATCGAATATAGGGTTCTAATTTACGTAATAAATACCGCTCAAACGTGCTGATAGCAGTATATTATGTGAAAAATAAATTGAAAATGTTACGAATCAGGTAAAATGCGACTGGTTTTTCCAGATATTCTCAAAAACCGATAGGGAAACTTGGTTTACGTAAGGAATCATGTAAATCTGTGGGCAAACCACAAAACAGATCAGGATGGTTTACGTAAGAAAACTTAAGGGTCGAATCCAATCGTTGGCAAAACGAGCACGCGATGAGGGCATAAGGTTACCCGCTCACCCACTTCCGGTGCTGCTCCATGGATGTCCAGTTCAAAACGCAGCGACATACCGCCCGCCGCTATGGTGATCTGGTAATGCCCACCCCGAAAGGAGCGGGCCTGCACTTGCCCGACGATGAGATTATCGGCCGGGACGCCTCCCCCCCGGCAGCGCGCCCCTTCCGGACGAACGAGCACCGTCACCGCCCGCCCCACGGGCAACGCGGGCGAGTCCATCGTCGTCAGCCGGCCCAGAGTCGTTTCCACTACCAGCGGCGGGCCGGCCTCTACCACCTGGCCGGGCAGCAGATTCTCCAATCCCAAGAAACGGGCCACGAACTCCGTCGCCGGTCGCTGATAGACCTCTTCTGGCCTACCCTCCTGCACCTTGCGCCCCTGATTCATGATCACCACCCGGTCGGCTACGGCAAAAGCCTCCTGCTGGTCGTGGGTGACGTAGATAGCGGTAACACCTGCCCCCTTGAGGATCGCTCGGAGCTCGTTCATCAGCCGTTCGCGCAGGGCGCGGTCGAGGGAGGCCAGGGGCTCATCCAGCATGAGCAGGCGTGGGCGAGGAGCCAGGCTGCGGGCCAAAGCCACCCGCTGTTGCTCGCCCCCCGAAAGCTGATTCACGTCCCGTCTCTCGAAGCCAACCAACCCCACTAGGTCCAGCACCTCGGCCACCCGCGCTCGAATTTCCTCTTTGGGCAGGCGTTGCATCCGCAGGCCAAAGGCGATGTTCCCGAAAACGTTCTTGTGGGGAAAGAGGGCCTGATCCTGGAACATCAGGCCGAAGTTCCGTTGGTGCACCGGCAGGTCACGGATGTCGCGGCCTTCAAACAGCACCTTCCCGCTGTCGGGGGTCTCCAGCCCGGCGATGAGGCGCAGCAGCGTGGTCTTGCCGCAGCCGGAGGGGCCCAGCAGGCAGAGGATCTCCCCTTCGTCCACGGCGAAGCTGATGTCGTCTGGGAAGCGTCCCTCGGTGAATGATTTGGTAAGGCGATGGACTTCAAGCAATGACATCGTAAACTCATAGCCGCTGGATAATCACTCTGGTGGCTCCGGCTTGAGCTACGGGAGACACTCGAATCCCTGCTCTTCGAAGTGAGGATCAAATACAAAAGCCGTCTTGATCCCCAACCGTCGCATGATCTCGAAGCTGACGCAATCAACCAGACTGAGGCCTCTGCGTGCTGCCGCGAGGACACTGGCGATGCCTACCTGATGGAGGGATTCGTCAACCCATTCAATGTTCAGCACAGGCATGACGTCCTCCTGGAAAGCTCGAACGGCGGGGATACCAAGCCTACGTTGCACTAAGGCCAGAGTTTCCACCAGCACGTAGTTACTGCAGACCAGAACTACCTCTTGCTTCAGCAAATCTTCCCACATCTGCCTTGCTGCATCGTGGTTTTCATCGTCGGCATCCAAGACAGCGAAAAAGGCCGAAGTGTCAACAAAGACGCTCATCCCTGGAAGGCCTCCGCCAAATACTCATCGTGCTTCACAGAGATGTCTGATACCCCTGAGTGAAATCGGCCTGCAGCGGCAATAGCCCGTCTACGGCGTTGCTCCATGTCTATCTCCCCCGCCGACCGAATCAAGACGCCTACACTTTGACGGATCAGTTCAGCGACCGATACCTGACGAGCGGAGGCCAGACTTCTCAAAGCTCGTACTTGCTCTTCTGTCAATTGCACCTGCGTTCGGATCATAGCTGTCTCCTGTTATGTTTACATGCTTGCCATAATGATAACACATAATCCACCAGTGGTCAAATTCAGAACTCGCCAATCTCCCCATACCTGAACCGTTCAATGGCCAGGAACCCGGCCGCACAGACCAGCATTAGCAGCGTGCTCATAGCCAGGGCCTGGCCGTAGTTGATGGCCCCCGGCTGTCCCAGCAAACGATAGATGACCACCGGCATGGTCGGCATCTGCGGCCGGGCCACGAACACTGTGGCCCCGAACTCGCCCAGGCTGACGGTGAGGGCGAACACCGCCCCCACCAGCAGGGCACGGCCCACGATGGGCAGGTCCACCTCCCGCCACACCCGCCAGGACGAGGCTCCCAGCACCTGCGCTGCCTCCCGCAGGTGGGGGTGAATGCCTCGCATGACAGGCAGCAGTGAACGCACCACAAAAGGAAAGGCCACCAGGGTGTGGGCCAGTGGCACCAGCACCGGCGAAGCCCGCAAGTTCAGCGGCGGCTTGGCCAGGGCAATGATGTAGCCAAAGCCCAACGTGACCGCCGAAGTGCCCAGCGGCAGCATGAACACCGGATCGAGCAGCCGGCCCAGCCGACCCCGCTCGTGGGCCAGAAACCAGGCGCTGATCAACCCCAAGATCAGGGCCAGCCCCACTGTTGTCCCGGCGAAGATGAGCGAGTTGCGCATTGCCAGGAGGGGTGGCACGAAGAAGATGGAACTCTGCCGATTGACGCTCAGCTCCCGATAATAGGTCAGGCTGTAACCTGCCTGTCCGGCCGAGATGGAGCGCTCGGCCAGGGAGAGCAATGGCACTACCAGCAACACCACCATGACCGCCACGTTTGTCCCCACCAGCCACCGCTCCTTCCAGGTGCGAGGTCGGCGGGCGGTGATCCGACGAGGACGCAATTGCAGCGGCACGGTAATGCGCTTCTGCAGGCGGGTGTAGGCCACCATCAGCGCAAACGTGCAGCCGATCTGGAGCAACGACAGGGCCGCCGCCACCGGCAGGTTGAACAGATTGACCGCCTGGCGATAGATCTCCACTTCCAGCGTGGCGTAGCGGGGGCCGCCCAGGATCAAGATCACCCCGAAGCTGGTGAAATCGAACAGGAAGACCAGTAGCGAGGCGGCGGTCAGCGCCGGCCGCAGCAGCGGCAAGGTCACCTCCCAGAAGGTCCGCCAGGGCGAAGCGCCCAGCATCCGTGCTGCCGCCTCCAGTTGGGGGGGCAGGTTAGCCCAGAAACCGCCCACCATCCGCAGGATGATGGTGTAATTGTAGAACACGTGGGCCAGCAGGATGATGGCCAGGGTGTGCAGCAGGTTAATGGGCGGTTGGTCGAGGCCCAAGGTCGCCATGAGAATCCTGTTAGCCCAACCTTTGGGTCCCAGCAACGAGGTAAAAGCCGCTGCCACCACCATGGTCGGCAGGATGAAGGGGATGGTGGTCAGCGCCTGCAGCAGCGACTTGCCGCGGAACTGGTAGCGGGCGAAGACGTAGGCCGCCGGCAGGGCTGCCAGCAGGGTCAACAGGGTCGAAAGCGCCGCCTGCCAAAGGGTGAACCACAGCGTCTTGATGTAGTATGACCTGCTCACCAGTTCTCGTAGCGCCGTCAGCGCGAGTTGTCCCTCCGGAACCAGGCTCAGTCTGAAGATGGAAAAGAGGGGGTAGAAATAGAACAGGGCCAGGAAAGTCAGCGGGATCAGATACAGGGAGACGCGGAGAAGGGGCGACGCGGAGATAGGGAGACGCGGAGATAGGGAGACGCGGAGACGCGGAGAATTCTCCGTGTCTCCGTGTCTCCGCGTCCCCGTGTCCTCGCGTCTCATTGTCTCCGTGTCTCCGTGTCCTCGCGTCCCCGTGTCCTCGCGTCCCATTGTCTCCTTGTCATCGAATCCTCAACGTAGCACCGTCTCCGTCCAGGCTTCGATCCACTTCTCGCGGTTCTGGTCAATAGCCTCTGGGCTGACCTGGGCTGGCTTGAGCGGCGCCTCGGCGAACTGGAAGACTTCCGGCAGCTCGGCCTGGGGGTTGGCCGGGAAGACCCACATGTGCAGCGGGATGTCCTCCTGGAAGGTTGGGCTGAGCATGAAGTCCACCCACTTCTCGGCCAGGTCGCGGTTGGCGGTGCCTTTCAGAATGCCGACGAACTCGATCTGGCGGAAGCAGGCCCCGTCGCCCAACACGTTGCCGGTGGGCGGCTCGGTGTACTTGCCCTCGCTGAAGTAGACCTCGGCGGCCGGGCTGGTGGCGTAGCTGACCACGATGGGGCAGTCGCCATCGCTGGCCGCGCTGAACTGCCCCCAATAGGCGTCCTCCCAGCCGGCGGTGACCAGCACGTCGTTGGCACGCAACTTGGCCCAGAAGTCCAGGTAGCCTTCCTCGCCAAAGTGACCCACGGTGGCCATGAGGAAAGACAGCCCCGGCGACGAGGTGGCCGGGTTCTCCACCACCAATAGGCCCTTCATCTCCGCCTTGGTCAGGTCCTCCAGGGTGGCCGGCGGGGCAAGGCCCTTCTCCTGGAACCAGGCCTGGTCGTAGTTCAGGCACACGTCACCGAAGTCCACCGGGCTGAGGCGATGCTGGGGATCGAGTTCCAGTTCGTCGGGGATGTCGGCCAGGATGGGTGAGGCATAGGGCTCGAAGATGTCGGCCTTGATAGCCCGGCTGAAGAAGGTGTTGTCTACCCCGTAGAACACATCGGCCAGTGGGGCGTCTTTGCTGAGGATGGCCTGGTTCAGGGCCGTGCCGGTGTCGCCCGATTTGAGGAACTTGACCATGGCCCCCGTCTCCGCCTCGAACTGGGCGATGACCTCCTGGCTGGCGTCGAAGCTGTCGTGAGTCATCACCGTCAGCGTTCGGGGACCGCTGGGGCTTGGCGTCGGCTTGGGCGCACAACTGACTGCCAGCAGCACCAATACCAAGAACAAAAGCATCGTCCGTTTCATGGCAACCTCCTTTCGTTACAGTGTATGATCACGGCCAGCAATAGTCCCTCCTTTCGTTACAGTGTATGATCACGGCCAGCAATAGTCCCTGGCCCACACGCACCCGCGCCTGGGGCGCGGTGAGAACATTGCTAACTCCTCGCGTTGGCCCAAGGTAAAAAGTGTCATTTTCCAGGGGATACTCCAGGCCCTGGGTGTAGATGCCTGTTACCTCTTCGGTCAGGGGGAGGAGGGAGAGGGTATCGCCCACCTGGCCCTCGATGAGGGTTTCGTCTCTGATGAGAAAGGCTTCTTGTCGGCCGTGGAGGATTCTGGCCCGAACGGAGTGCAATTCTGGCAAGGTCAGAAGCAGGATATTGGCCAGGGTGTGGTCGAGTCGTTCGCCCAGGGCTCCCAAGATGAGCACCTCGCCAACTCCTTGCTCCACCGCGTATTTCAAAGCCAGCTCCAGGTCTGTCTCGTCCTTGCCGGCTGGGTGGGTGACGAATTGGCAATGCGTCTTTTCCAATCGAGCGTGCAGGTCGTCATCGAGGGAGTCCAGGTCGCCGATGACCACATCAGGTTGCAGGCCCAAAGCAAGGGCGTTATTGGCTCCGCCGTCGGCGCAGATGACCAGGTCGGTTGGAATTACCTGACTTCGATAGAAATCGCTATCGTGGATCTGGCCGTTGGCGATGATGATCGCCCTCATCTGCTTTCTCCAATTGGGGTTAGACTTCCGAAGTCTTCGGCCGAGCGTCTTTGACGGCAAAACACGCCCCCAAATAGCCTCAAAAGCCAGTCAATCGAGCACTTTCGAGACTTCGGAAGTCTTGTTTAAAAAGACAAGGCCGCCTGACCTGGGCAAGGTTGGCGGCCTTGTGAAGATCCAGTGGCTTCCCTCCGCTGGCATGATCCAGATCAGGTCCAAGGGGTCGAGGCATTTGGCTGAACATCCGTAGCTAATAGCTGATAACTGGGCCTCTTCTCAGCCTGGCTCACCAGGCTCCCCCAGCCGTTGTTTGGTTGTGTAGGCTTGTCCTGCCATAATTGTAGCATTGAAATGGGCGGATGTCAAATGCAAGATCTGGTTGGACATGATCAATTTCTAGGCAATTTCAAAAATCGTCGCATTTTCACTTGACAACCGTGTTCTTTTTTGGTATAATATAGGTGCGACTAGAGAGCTGATCTCGTCCGCTTTAGCGGGAAGATCTAACAATGGAGAAAGGAGACAAAGAGTCTAAAGCCTAGGGGGATTGCTGGACAGTAATGGATCTTTTTGTCTCCGCCGATGTGAAAGCATCGGTTTTTTGTCCGGAGTGGATTTGACAAATTCCGGGAGTCGTACTATAATCTAGCTGGTTATGGTAGAGGCACCTTAACAACTGAAGAGTGGTAAGAAGGCAATGCGAGAATTTTGGGTTCCCAAAGTCAAATCCTTTTATGGAGGGTTTGATCCTGGCTCAGGATGAACGCTGGCGGCGTGCCTAACACATGCAAGTCGAACGGACTGGCCGATAACCGATAGTGGCAGCAGATAGCTTGCTATCCGCCTAAGCTATCAGCCATCGGCCCGTTAGTGGCGAACGGGTGAGTAACACGTAGGTGACCTGCCCCGAAGAGGGGGATAACTGTTGGAAACGGCAGCTAATACCCCATGTGGTCATGAGGGTTAGAGGCCTCATGATTAAAGCTCCGGCGCTTCGGGAGGGGCCTGCGGCCTATCAGCTTGTTGGTGGGGTAATGGCCCACCAAGGCAATGACGGGTAGCTGGTCTGAGAGGACGATCAGCCACACGGGCACTGAGACACGGGCCCGACTCCTACGGGAGGCAGCAGTGAGGGATATTGCGCAATGGGCGAAAGCCTGACGCAGCAACGCCGCGTGGGGGAGGAAAGCCTTCGGGTTGTAAACCCCTTTTCTGGGGGACGAGGAAGGACGGTACCCCAGGAATAAGTCTCGGCTAACTACGTGCCAGCAGCCGCGGTAAAACGTAGGAGGCGAGCGTTATCCGGATTCACTGGGCGTAAAGCGCGTGCAGGTGGTGCTTTAAGTTGGGCGTGAAATCTCCTGGCTTAACTGGGAGGGGCCGTTCAATACTGAAGCACTTGAGGGCAGGAGAGGGAGGTGGAATTCCCGGTGTAGTGGTGAAATGCGTAGATATCGGGAGGAACACCAGTGGCGAAGGCGGCCTCCTGGCCTGCTCCTGACACTAAGACGCGAAAGCTAGGGGAGCGAACGGGATTAGATACCCCGGTAGTCCTAGCCGTAAACGATGGATACTAGGTGTGGGTGGCATTGACCCCATCCGTGCCGTAGCTAACGCGATAAGTATCCCGCCTGGGGACTACGGCCGCAAGGCTAAAACTCAAAGGAATTGACGGGGGCCCGCACAAGCAGCGGAGCGTGTGGTTTAATTCGATGCTACACGAAGAACCTTACCAGGGCTTGACATGCTGGTGGTACGGACCCGAAAGGGCGAGGACCCGCGAGGGAGCCAGCACAGGTGCTGCATGGCTGTCGTCAGCTCGTGCCGTGAGGTGTTGGGTTAAGTCCCGTAACGAGCGCAACCCTTGCCGTATGTTACACGTGTCATGCGGGACTGCCGGCGATAAGCCGGAGGAAGGTGGGGATGATGTCAAGTCAGCATGGCCTTTATGTCCTGGGCGACACACACGCTACAATGGCCGGTACAATGGGTAGCTAAGCCGCGAGGCGGAGCCAATCCTCCAAAGCCGGTCTCAGTTCGGATTGCAGTCTGCAACCCGACTGCATGAAGGTGGAGTTGCTAGTAACCGCGCGTCAGCCATAGTGCGGTGAATACGTTCCCGGGCCTTGTACACACCGCCCGTCACGTCATGGGAGTCGGCAACACCTGAAGCCGGTGGGCTAACCGAAAGGAGGCAGCCGTCGAGGGTGGGGCTGGTGACTGGGACGAAGTCGTAACTGTGTTGCGACCTTCACCGGAAACGGTGTCGACGAAACTCGGCTGTATGCTGGGAACCCCGCGTATCTCGTTGGTGCTCACCTGTCCCCAAGGGGGTAAAGGAAGGAGACAGGCAGTGAAAAACCACGAGTGATGCGGGCTATCAGCAGGGAAGCTTCCTGCCTTATTCGCCCCCCAGCGAATAGGGTATAGCCCCTCAGAGACTACACGCCGAGCTCCTACGGAGGGCCAAGTGTCGAAGCGCGAATGCCAAGCCTACCTACAAGGCGCATTGCACGATGGGACGCGGAGTGAGCTGCACAATACGTACAGGATCTCCCAGAAGGGGACAGACTGGCTAGAGAAGCTGCAGGAATGCCTAGCAGTTTTAGGTCATAAGTCTTGGATATACCGGGAGGGTAGAACGAGAAGTGTCTACATCCTCGAAACGACAGCATCGTTTCTATCCCTGGACTTTGATCCAGATAGCCTCGAAACAGAGGGGGAGAAGGTAGCGTATGTGCGTGGCTACTTCGACGCCGAAGGGGGACTTCCCCAGCAACCCGATGCCAGATTCTACATCCAGTTCACACAGAAGAACGGTGTAGAGTTATCCAAGGTGAGAAATATTCTGGAAGGCTTAGGGATCCGATGCGGGAAGATGCACAACCCGAGTAAGCGGGTTGACCCCGATTACTGGCGGTTCTATGTATTGGCGGGTTCACATCGTGACTTCGTTCAAGTAGTGGGTTCGTGGCACGCAAGAAAGCGTGCGATACTCCACCGTAGGATGAAGATATAGTCCACGCCTCATAGCGATATGGGGAGTAACGTGAACAAGGTAGCCGTAGCGGAAGCTGCGGCTGGATCACCTCCTTTCTAGGGAGAAATCCCTTCGGGAAAAGCTCAAACTTCAAATACCAAAATCCAAATTTGGATTTTGAGCTTTGAACTTTGGATTTCCCAGAGGGTAGCTCCTAGGTCAATCACAGGTTTCAAACCTGTGCCTTCCCCAAATTCTCGCCCCTTCTTACCACTTCTCAGTTGTTAAGGTGATCAACAAAATGGCTTATGGCAAATATGTCATAAGCCATTGCTATCCACAAACGGGCCTTTAGCTCAGTCGGCTAGAGCATTCCTCTGATAAGGGAAAGGTCCCTGGTTCAAGTCCAGGAAGGCCCACTGGGTCCGTAAATCCGTGGATTCGTAACTCGTAAATTCGTCACGAATTTACGAATCCCGAATCTACGAACCTGGGGATGTAGCTCAGATGGGAGAGCGCCTCCCTTGCACGGAGGAGGTCAGGGGTTCAAATCCCCTCATCTCCACCTCTGGTGAGGCGTTTGACAAAATACGGAGACTGTGGTATACTATAGGCAGCACAGGTAAGAAAGGTGTTATGAGACTAGATTCGGGGCTGGAACTGAATAGATTTTGTTGACGGCCATATCAGCGAGGTTTTCTCGACAGCCTGGCAGGGTATGCCGGGCTGTTTTTGTGTCAGGAGTTGGCGGTTGACTTCTGTCAGCTAGAAAGCTAGGTGTCAGAGGTCAGTCGCCAAAGACTGAGGTGGTGATAAGCCACTTAGCACCTTAAAAACTGAACAGAATGTGAGGACTTCGATTCCGCCGTATCACATGAATTAAGCTACTAAGGGCGTACGGTGGATGCCTTGGCGCCAAGAGCCGAAGAAGGGCGTGGTACACTGCGATAAGCCTCGGGGAGCCGTGTGCAGGCATTATATCCGGGGATACCCGAATGGGGAAACCCGCCTGGGGGAATGCCCAGGCACCGCTGGCTGAACACATAGGCCAGACGGGGGGAACGAGGGGAACTGAAACATCTCAGTACCCTCAGGAAGAGAAATCAAAAGAGATTCCCTAAGTAGTGGCGAGCGAACGGGGAAGAGCCCAAACCTGCCTCATGGAGGGCTGCAGCTCTGTGAAATGAGGCGGGGGTTGTAAGGCACGGCCGGGGTCTCTGCAGAGACCTAGGGAGTTACCAATCTGGCCTCTAGTCGAACCACGCTGGAAAGCGGGGGCATAGAGGGTGATACCCCCGTAGACGAAAGGGGTCCAGACTCCTGCCGTTGACCTTGAGTACCACGGGGCACGCTAATCCTGTGGGAAGCAGGGAGGTCCACCTCCCAAGGCTAAACACTCTTGGCGACCGATAGTGGACAAGTACCGTGAGGGAAAGGTGAAAAGAACCCCTGTTAGGGGAGTGAAATAGAACCTGAAACCGTATGCTTACAAGCGATCGAAGGGCTATGCCGGGTTGTAGCGCTTTGCGCTCCCCGGAATGCCTGACGGTGTGCCTTTTGGAGAATGAGCCGGCGAGTTAATCTCTGTGGCCAGGTTAAGGGAGTGACACCCGGAGCCATAGCGAAAGCGAGTCTGAATAGGGCGCAGGAGTCGCAGGGATTAGACACGAAACCAGGTGATCTACCCATGGCCAGGGTGAAGCGAAGGTAAAACTTCGTGGAGGCCCGAACCTTTCTCTGTTGCAAAAGGGTGGGATGAGCTGTGGGTAGCGGCGAAATACCAAACGAACTTGGAGATAGCTTGTTCTCCCCGAAATAGCTTTAGGGCTAGCCTCAAGCGTTGGATGGCGGAGGTAGAGCACTGGATCGGCTAGGGGGCGTATAGCTTACCAAACCGAACCAAACTCCGAATGCCGCCATTGCAAGCTTGGGAGTCGGACAGTGGGAGATGAGTTTCATTGTCGAGAGGGAAAGAACCCAGACCGTCGGCTAAGGTCCCCAAGTCTAGGCTAAGTGGGAAAGGATGTGGGATTACTGAGACAGCCAGGAGGTTGGCCTAGAAGCAGCCATCCTTTAAAGAGTGCGTAATAGCTCACTGGTCAAGTGAGCCTGCGCCGAAAATGTAACGGGGCTCAAGCCTAGCACCGAAGCCGCGGGGGTCAGGACACAGGGAATCAAGAATCAGGAAGTTGGGTCGAGCTTCGACTCCCCAATTCCTGATACACTGGTCCCTGATTGCCTGACTTCGGTAGGGGAGCGTTCTGCAGGCGTAGAAGCTGTACCGCGAGGAGCAGTGGAGCGTGCAGAAGTGAGAATGCCGGCATGAGTAGCGAGAAACATGTGAGAAACATGTTCGCCGTAAACCTAAGGGTTCCGACGGAAGGTTAATCCGCGTCGGGTTAGTCGGGCCTAAGCCGAGGCCGAGAGGCGTAGGCGATGGACAACAGGTTAATATTCCTGTACCACCTGAGAGGAGCGAAGGGGGGACGCAGAAGGGTAGACCAGCCTGTTATTGGATTCAGGTGCCAAGCTCGTAGGGAGATGACGGCCCCAGGCAAATCCGGGGCCTGATCCTGAGGAGTGATGGCGGTGCCTTAGAGCCAGAAGTGGTTAAGCCAAACTGCCAAGAAAAGCCTCTAAGCGTTGAGTCTCGGGTGCCCGTACCGCAAACCGACACAGGTAGGTGGGTAGAGCATACCAAGGCGATCGGGAGAACCCTCGTTAAGGAACTAGGCAAATTAACCCCGTAACTTCGGGAGAAGGGGTGCCCCCTAAGGTGAAGCAAGAACTTGCGGAGCCTTTGGGGGTCGCAGAGAAGTGGCCCTGCCGACTGGTTAACAAAACCACAGGTCTCTGCTAAAGCGTAAGCTGAAGTATAGGGGCTGACGCCTGCCCAGTGCCGGAAGGTTAAAGGGATGGGTCACCCTGAGCGCAAGCGAAGGGGAAGCTCAGAACTGAAGCCCCGGTGAACGGCGGCCGTAACTATAGACTGGACCGCTGTAGTTACGCTAATAAACCTGGCTATATGCTGGAAAACCCGGTGTATCCTCGGGTACTCGCTCCGGTGGGGAGCAGTGACAATCCGTGAGGTGCGGGCAATCAGCAGGAAAGTCTCCCATAGGAAACCTCCAAAGGAGGTGTTACATGGCTCTGAATGTTAAGAGTATTCCGCCTCACATCGGCTACTATCTGGCAGGGTTTGCAGATGGGGAAGGAAGCTTTAATGTTTCCTTTCGGCAACGCAAAGACTACCAGATTCCATGGAAGATTTCTCTCTGTTTTAACGTTTCGCAAAAAGATCGCGTGATCTTGGCACTGTTCAAACGGCATCTGCAATGTGGGACGTTACGAGGAAGAGGGGATGGAGTCTGGTACTACGAAGTCAATAATCTAAACGCCATCTGTGAACATGTGATTCCGTTCTTTGAACGGTTTCGCTTCCTGTCAGCGAAGAAGAAACGCGATTTCGCGAAGTTCAAGAAAATCGCCAAGCTCATGCAAGAGGGGCGACATCTGACGGAAGATGGAGTACGTGAGATACTTCGCATCAGAGCCGAGATGAACGATGGAGGGGTGGGGCGGCGCAAATATTCTGCTGAAGAGATACTGAGCCGTTTCACTCAGGGAGAATCCCCAGAGACCATACGCCAGGCATCTGCTGAATAGCAAGGAAGCCGCCGATTCAGCGAGATGATGAGATGGTCCGATCTCTGTGGCGACACAGAGGGCTTAAGCCATAGTGTGAGCCACACAGACAGGGCGTAAGCCTGTTGGTCAGTGTAACGTAGATGAACGGTCCTAAGGTAGCGAAATTCCTTGTCGGGTAAGTTCCGACCTGCACGAATGGCGTAACGAGTGGGGCACTGTCTCAACGAGGGACCCGGCGAAATTGAAGTAGGCGTGAAGATACGCCTTACCCGCAGCTGGACAAAAAGACCCCGTGGAGCTTTACTGTAGCTTGGTATTGAGTTAGGGCTTGGCTTGTGTAGGATAGGTGGGAGGCTGAGAAGCTGGGGCGCTAGCCTCGGCGGAGCCATCAGTGAAATACCACCCTGGTTAAGCCTTGACCCTAACCCCTGACCGTAATCCGGCAGAGGAACAGTGCCAGGTAGGCAGTTTGACTGGGGCGGTCGCCTCCCAAAAGGTAACGGAGGCGCCCAAAGGTTCCCTCAGGCTGAATGGAAACCAGCCGCTGAGTGTAAAGGCACAAGGGAGCTTGACTGCGAGACCTACAAGTCGAGCAGAGACGAAAGTCGGGCTTAGTGATCCCACGGTTCCGGGTGGAAGGGCCGTGGCTTAACGGATAAAAGCTACCCCGGGGATAACAGGCTGGTGAGGTCCAAGAGTTCACATCGACGACCTCGCTCGGCACCTCGATGTCGGCTCATCGCATCCTGGGGCTGGACAAGGTCCCAAGGGTTGGGCTGTTCGCCCATTAAAGCGGTACGTGAGCTGGGTTCAGACCGTCGTGAGACAGGTCGGTCTCTATCCGCTGTGGGCGTAGGTGACTTGAGGGGAGCTGCTCTTAGTACGAGAGGACCGGAGTGGACAGACCGCTGGTGTGCCAGTTGTCCCGCCAGGGGCATCGCTGGGTAGCCATGTCTGGCAGAGATAACCGCTGAAAGCATCTAAGTGGGAAACTCGCCCCAAGATGAGGTCACCCACCGGGCGAACCGGGTAAGACCGCCGGGAGACTACCGGTTGGATAGGCCGCAGGTGTAAGCACAGTAATGTGTTCAGCCAAGCGGTACTAACGGTCGAGGGCTTAATTCTACACGTGACACGGCGTCGAGTCAACCCAAACATTCTGTTCAGTTTTTAGGGTGCTAAGTTTTCCTGGTGACTCTAGCGGAGGGGACACACCCTGCTCCATCCCGAACCAGGAAGTTAAGCCCTCCAGCGCCGATGGTACTGCACTGGCGACGGTGTGGGAGAGTAGGTCGTTGCCAGGAAAAAAAGAGGGGGTCCTTCGGGACCCCCTCTTTTTGTTTGCCGAAGCAAAGTACTCGGCCCAAAAGACCTGTCAGGTCTCTAGATCTCTAGCGCTCGCTTCAAAGCGGCCACACCGGCCTCGGCGTAGCGCCGGGCCCGCTCGACAGGCTCAGGGGAAATGTGGGGCCTGTCGTGGTCGCGCAAACTACCCCCGCCATACTTCTCTGCGTAGGCGGAGGGCAGGTCATCAGGGAACTCCTGGCCGGACATGATGCCGTAGGCCAAAGTCCACGACCGGGCCACCACATCTATGTCATACCCCCCGCCGCCCAACGCCAGCCAGCGCGGGGCCAGTTGCTTGATGGCCGTCACAGCAGCGGTGTAGCCGGCCGTGGTCAGACAAAGGTGGGTGAGCGGGTCGCGGTGGTGCGTGTCCACCCCCAATTGGCTGACTACGATATCGGGCTGGAAACGCTCCACCAGGGGCGGCACGATCTCCTCAAAAGCCCAAAGGTAAACCTCATCGTCGGTGTAAGGTGCGAAGGGAAGATTCACAGCATATCCACGCCCTGCCCCCCTTCCCATCTCCTCGACGAACCCGCTGCCGGGAAACAGGTACAGGCCCGTCTCATGCAGGGAAATGGTGAGAACCTGATCGTTATCATAGAAGGCATCCTGCACTCCGTCGCCGTGATGGGCATCAATGTCAACGTAGGCCACGCGCAGTCCCTTTTGACGCAGCCAAGTAATGGCCACAGCCGCGTCGTTGAAGACGCAGAAGCCCGAGGCAAAGGCGGGGCCGGCATGGTGCATCCCCCCGCTAAAGCTGAAGGCCACATCCACCCGGTTCGAGGTGACTAGCTCCGCCGCCACTAAAGTGGATCCAACCTTCAGCGACTCTGTCTCATACATCCCCATCCAGACAGGATTGTCGCCAGGCCCGAAATTGTAGCGCTTGGGATTGAATTCCGTCTCGCCCTGGCTCAGGTTGCGCACGGCTTCAATGTACTCTTCGGTGTGGAAAAGGCCAAGTTCTGCCGGAGTTGCCAGCCGTGGTGACACCAGCATGGACTCCGGTCCGTCGAAAGCACCGTAGGCCGTTAACAACTCGTATGTACGCTGCAATCGTTCCGGCTTAAGGGGATGCGCTGCCCCGTGGCCACTCTGCCACAAACCTGGCGAACAGATAAAAGCTGACTTGGTCATTGCTATGCCCCCATCCTCAAACCTAGCGAGTTTTACCATAGATTATACTACACCATCGCCAACTGTACAAAACAGCCAAAGCGGTGTACAATAATAAGCCAAGACCATGAGGAGACAGTCACCCTTGAACGATCTACGAGCACGGTTACGCAACAGGAGAAACATCACGGCCATCCTGACCATTCTGTTGTTGCTGGCGGGGTCCTCACTTTTCACTTCGTGTGCCTCTGTCCACCATATCCTGCTGAACTGGACGGGTGAGGAGGGCCTCCTGCCCCAGGTGCGAGGAGTGTTCCAACTGGCCTCTAACCTGACCCGACCGCAGCCAGAGACCAAACCTCACATCCCTGTGTCCCACGCTGGCGTTTGTCCCTTCGGCATCAACGTGTTTC
>Ga0208828_1000524_pt1 | contig 16784 bp, 7 predicted proteins | sample Kivu_160m_FD_185487 | JGI IMG/M metagenome (GOLD analysis project Ga0208828, IMG submission 185487) | Freshwater microbial communities from Lake Kivu, Western Province, Rwanda to study Microbial Dark Matter (Phase II) - Kivu_160m (SPAdes)... | ecosystem: Environmental > Aquatic > Freshwater >... | reverse complement strand
GCTTGTGGGCCTCTTCCAGCCCCTCGCAGACCTGCCGGGCGATCCCGACCGCCTGGCCGGGGCTCAGCCGGCCGACCTTCCGGACGAGCTGCTTGAGGTCCTCGCCGCGGACGTACTCCATGGTGATGTAGCGGGTTCCCTGGTCCTCGCCCAGGTCGAACATCTGGCAGATGTTCTTGTGCCGGATCTTGCGGGCCAACCGCAGCTCGTTGGAGAACCGTTCGACGGCCGTTTTATCGAGGACGGCCTCGGGCCGGATGAGCTTCAGGGCGACTTTCTCGCCGATCTTGGTGTCGTGGACTTTGTAGACCCGGCCCATGCCGCCGTGGCCTAGCTCCTCGATGATCTGGTAGCGGCCGGCGAACGTAGAGCCCGTGGTCAGCTCCCGGGCGGACGTTTGGATCGTCTCAGTTACGCGAAAGTCGGGGCCGGCGGCGGCAGGCAGCGGCGCGGCGCACTTTCCGCAGAAGTTCGTGTCTTCGGGATTGTCAAAACGGCACTTGGGGCATTTCATCGTCCGCTCAGGGCTCGAGGTTCATCTTCCGCAGCAGGGCGTGATAGGCCGGGTGAGATCGCACCGGGTCATAGCTCGGCTCAACCTGGAGTGAAATGACGAGCAGCACATCGTGTTCTTCGATGGCTTTGATCCACCATTCCAGGCCCTTGGCCAGGTCTCCCAGGCCGCGATGGATCATCGACATGGAAGACGCCGGAATATAGCCCGAACGGCTCTTGACCTCCAGTTCCTCCAGCAGTCGGCGCGCTTCCGCGGTCCGGCCGGTCACGCCGTAAGCTTTGCCCAGAAATCCCAACGTCGGCGCCTCGCCGCCGGAAAGCTCCTTCGCCTTCTCGGCTGTGGCGATCGCCTCATCTCTCCTTCCCATTTGTTCGTACGTGATCGCGAGCAGCCAAACGGGGAAGTAGGAGCTTGGGTCCAGGTCGATGGTGTGCCGAAACTGCGCGATCGCCGCCTCGAATTGCCGTAAGGCGTGCAGGCAATACCCAATATGCGAAGCGTACAAAGAATCGAGCGGATCCAGCTCCAACGCCCGACGATTCTCGGTCAAGGCCTGTTCTAGCCGCCCCAACGCCAGAAGGTACCAATTGGCAAAGAGGTACCTGACGTCCGCGGAAGAAGGGCTCAACTCCAGGGCTCGGCGGTGTTCCCTTTCGGCAGCGGGCCAATCGAACTCCCCGACGCCGAGGGCCGCTCCTAAAATGCCGTGGGCTTCGGCGATCGTATCATCGAGCTCGAGGGCCTTGAGCCCCGCAGCCTTGGCCGCGGGCAACGCTTCCCGCGGATCCATAAATCCCCAAAAAGCGCCCCATAAATAGGATTCGGCCAGCAAGACATACACCGGAGCAAATTTCGGGTCGAGGGCGATGGCCTGCTCGCAATGCCGTCGGCCGACCTCGGATGACTCCCGCGTCATCTTCAAGAAGTGGAACCGGCCCTTCAGGCAGAGGTCGTAGGCGGCGAGATTCTCCGTATAGCGCTTGATGAGTGGGCGATCCGTCGAGAGGCGCACCCGGAGTTTCTCCACGATGGCCTGCGAGATCTCATCCTGAATGGCGAAGATGTCCGTCATCTCTCGGTCGAAGCGCTGGCTCCACAGGTGGTACCCATCGCTAGCCTTGACCAACTGGGCCGTCACCCGGAGGCGGTTGCCCGCCCTGCGCACGCTCCCTTCCAGGATATGCTCGACATTGAGCCGCGCCCCGATCTCGCGCACGTCCTGCTCTTTGCCGCGGAAAGCGAACGATGACGTCCGCGCCATCACCCGAAGCCCCTGCACCTGCGTCAGGGCGTCGATAATGTCCTCGGCCAGGCCGTCGCTGAAGTACTCGTTCTCCTTGTCTCCGCTCAGGTTGGCGAACGGCAGAACCGCCATCGACGGGATGCGCGTGGGCTCCGCGATGCCGGAAGTCGCGGTTGTTCGTCGGGACTCCCGCTCGCGCTTGAGCTTCGTCAGGTCGACCAGCAGATCCCTGGCCGACTGGTAACGGACCTCGCGGTCCTTCTCGAGCGCCTTGTTGATGATCCTCTCCAACTCGGAGGGCAGGTCGGGATTCAGGCGCACGGGCGAGGCGGGCGCCAAATTCAGGATGGCATTGAAGATCGCCGCCGAGGTATCCCCCCGAAAAGGCAGGCGGCCCGTGGCCATCTCGTAGAGCACGACGCCGAACGAGAACAAATCCGTCCGGGCATCCAAGTCCTTCCCGAGCGACTGCTCCGGCGACATGTACGCCACAGTCCCGACGGCAACTCCCGGGCTGGTGAGCAGCTCTTCGTCCGTCATCGTTGGCAAGCTTTGAGCGGCCTTCTCTTCCCATTTCTGCCCGGACTCCGGAAGAAGCTTCGCCAACCCGAAATCCAGGATCTTTGCCTGTCGCGACTCCGTCACGAAGATATTGCTCGGCTTGATGTCCCGGTGGATAATCCCCCTCGCGTGGGCCGCTTCCAGCCCCCCGGCCACCTGGATTGCCAGGTCGACGATCTCCTCCACCTCCATCCGCTTGCCGAGGATTCGCTGTTTGAGCGTCTGCCCCTCGAGGAGCTCCATGGCGATGAAGTTCTGCCCCTCGTGCTCGTCGATGTCGTGGATCGTGCAGATATGGGGGTGATTCAGGGCCGAGGCCGCCTGGGCTTCACGTTCGAAACGCTCCCGCGCCCGCCGGTCCCGCGACATCGTTTCGGGCAGGAACTTCAAGGCCACGGGCCGCTTGAGCCGCGTGTCCTCGGCCTTGTAGACTACCCCCATGCCTCCGCCGCCCAGCTTCTCCAGGATTCTGTAGTGCGAAATTGTCTTCCCGGTCATGATAACCTCACGGCCTATATCTTATTCCCCCTTCGATAGTCCCGCGAGCCGCTTTTGGGCATCGGCGACTTCGGGGAAGCCCGGATCGGCGTCCTTCCAGAGGTCGAGGAATTTCCGGTAGTTCTCGCGCGCCCGCGCCTTGTCGCCCAACTTTTCTTCGATCCGGCCGAGACGGTAAAAGCTCAGGGCGTAAATGTTATCGCGGGCCGTCAGCCGGGTGATCTTTTCATACAGCCCGCGCGCCCGCGACAGGTCTCCCGTCCGAACATAGGCTTCGGCCAGCGTGTCGATGAACCAGGTGTCCATTTCGTCCGACCGGACGGCTTTCTCGAGATATTCGAGCGCCTTGGGGATATTCTTCCGCGCCATTTCGACCGACCCCTGGAGATGGTCGAAGCGGCGGATCTCTTTCTTGTTCAATCCCTTTTCGATGAACGCCTTGAGCTCTCCGGCCGTTTTCTCCGCTTCATCGATCCGGTTCGAGGCCAGATGGATAAGGCCTCTGAGATAGATGACCGACCTCTTATAGCCGAAATCGGGTCTCCCGGTGTCAATAGCGTAGGCTTTTCGGCATTCGTCGAGGGCGGCTTCCGTCCGGCCTGATCTCCAAAACGCTTGGGCGAGGGACCAATGGCAGATCCATTCGGGCGGGGCGAGTCCTAAGCTCTTGAATCGTTCGGCGAGCGGCGCCGTTATTTTAATGAGTTCGCCGTCGCGGCCCTCAAGGGTCAGCACGTTAGCGAGGCCGACATAGCCGTTGTAGCTGGCTGCGGGGATTTTTTCTCCGATCAGAGCGCGATAGGCGGCTTCCGCTTCCGGCAAATCGCCTTTCTGGACAAGCCAATAGGCGCGGAGGACGCGGTTCCCATAATCGTCGGGGGCGAGCGTTTCGGCCGCCTCGAGCTCCTTTGCGGCGAGGTCGAGGCGATTCTGCTCGAGGTGATGATACGCCAGGCTCTGGCGGCCGGCCGCGGTATTTTCGACCTCGCGGAGGTATTTTTCCAAAATCTCCTGCGCTTTTGCCGGTTCGCCTTTCTTCAGGAAGACACTCGAAAGAAACGAGTACGCTAAAAAGGCCCGACCCCCTTCGCTGATGCACTTCTCGAAATATTTCGAGGCCTCGTCCCAATCCTCGATATTGGCGTAGTAGATGCCCATATTGTAGGCGCCCCTCGTATCTTGGGGATAAAGGGCGAGCAGTTTTCGTCCCGCCTCAAGCGACTTCCCCCATTCCGGCTCGGGACTATTGAAGAGATAATAATCCTGTTCGATAAAAAGCCGGTCGCGCTCCGAGATGCGCTCCGGACGGCTTTGGATGAGCTCGAGGGCCCGGGAAGAGTATTTCTTCTGGTTGATGAAGTCCTGAATATATTGGTACGCGACCCCAAGAGCCCGATAGGCGATGATGAACTCGGGGTCGAGGGCCAAGGCTTTTTGGAGAAGAGGGATGGCCTTTTCGGCTTCGCCACGGAAATGACATCTTCGGGATTCGACGTAATAAGCCCAGGCTTCGGCGTTCGGGGTCGATATTTCGCCGATGTTCCGATCGATGTCGCCGGCGATCTGAACCGGAGTGAGGTTCAAATCGGCCTTGATTTTCCGGGTCATCTCGTCGATCCGGTCACGGATCTCTCCAAAGTTCCGGCAAGTCACCTGGATCGGCGAGACGACGTCGCGCGAATGGGGTTTCTGGCAGGCCGCGTTGATGATGATCTCGTCGCCCGCCTTGAGGAAGCTCCCGTTGACCGTGTACTGCGCGCCGCCGGCGTCGGCGATCTTGACCAGGTCGCCGGTGGAATAGGTCGCGCTATCGGCGATGCCGAATTTCTTGAGAATTTCGTAAATATCGGTGTCGCTCAGGACGTTCATAAATTTCGACTGGTTCAGGTCCATGATGAGGAGGTCGCGGATGCCGGTCGTCCAGATGTCGAGGGCCTTGTCACCCGTTTTGTTTTCGAAATTGACGACGGCGACCGTCGGCCTGCCCGAGGCGCGAAGGGCGGTCTTCTTGCCGGGCAGGACGCCGAAGACGATGACGAGCGCCGCGGCGACGGCTAGGACCGCGGCGGCGGGGATGACGAATTTCCGCGGCGGGAGCGAGATCGTGATCTGCTTCGACGTCGTCGGGACGGACGGAAGGACCTTCTCCGTCGTCGGGACGCCTTTTTCGATCTTGGCCAGGTCGGCTAGGACGGCCTCGACGCTCTGAAAGCGCTTCTCCCGATCGCGTTCCAAACAGCGCAGGATGAGCCGGTTGAGGTCGTCGGGGAGCTGGGCGTTGAGCTCCTTTGGATTGCGCGGCGTCTCGGTCTTCTGCTTAAGGGCTATGGCGACGAACGTCTCCCCTTCGAACGGGAGCTTCCCCGTGACCATTTCGTAGAGGATGACCCCGAGCGAATAGATGTCCGACCTGGCGTCCGCCTCCTTCCCTTCCATCTGCTCGGGCGACATGTATTCGGGCGTCCCGATCACCACCCCCGCCCCGGTCAAGCCCTTCATCTTCAGGGAGCGGGCGATCCCGAAGTCCATGATCCGGACGTTCCCCTCCCGATCGATCATGATGTTGTGAGGCTTGAGGTCCCGATGGACGACGCCCAGCTTGTGGGCCTCTTCCAGTCCCTCGCAGATCTGCCGGGCGATGTAGACGGTCTTCCCGGCGCTCATCTGGCCCATCATCCGGATCATGCTCTTGAGGTCCTCGCCGGAGACGTACTCCATGGTGATGAAATGCGTCCCCTGATCGTCGCCGAGGTCGTACATCCGGCAGACGTTGCGATGGGAGATCTTGCGGGCGAGGCGCAGCTCGTTGCCGAAGCGCTCGATGGCCTCCCCGTCGGAGGAGATCTCGGGCTTGAGGAGCTTCAGGGCGATCTTTTCCCTGGTCTTGGCGTCGTGGACTTTGTAGACCCGGCCCATGCCGCCGTGGCCAAGTTCTTCGATGATCTGGTAGCGGCCGGCGAAGGTCGAGCCGGTGGTCAGCTCCCGGGCGGATGTTTGGATCGTTTCGGTTTCGCGAAAGTCGGGGCCGGCGGCGGCAGGCAGCGGCGCGGCGCACTTTCCGCAGAAGTTCGTGTCTTCGGGATTATCAAAACGGCACTTGGGGCATTTCATCGTCCGCGTTCCCTTCTCGGACGGGATGGCTAAAGATTAACACCGAAAAAGAGGTAAATCAATAAAGGCCTATCCATCGCTCGATCCCTGATTCTTTCCTCCAGCCGGAAGGCGACCTTCGACAAACCAACGAAGATAAGTCCGCAAATCGCCGGCTAAGAAATAAGGAAGATTCAACAATTGATAGGGAGTGCCCTCGGGCGTCTGCGTTCGCTGGATTTCGAAAGGGCCCGCATAGAGCCGGACGGCATAGGGCGTCCGGCTTCGATTGACGAATTGATGAAGGGACTTCAGGGCGCCCTTCGCGCCCGCCTTCACCTCGACGGGAACGGCCTGATTCTCATAGTGCAGAACGAAATCGACCTCCGCCGGAGCCTGGCTTTTTTCGCGGACCCAGAAAACCGGTTTGACGTAGGTCTCGGCGTCGGCGGCGATCAATTCCTGACCGACGATCATTTCCGCGATCCTGCCCCGATAGAAGGAGTGGAGGTCTTCATGTTCGAAAAACTGTCCTTGCAGTCCTGCGGCGAAATTGACCAAACCAACGTCCAGGAATTGCAGCTTGGGGGATTTCCGGCGGTCGAGGATGAGCGGGATCTCCGTGGCCGTGGTCGGATAAAGGAGATGGACAAGCATCGCTTGTTCCAATGTCCTCAGGGCTTCGCCGGCTTCCCTGGAACGATAGTTCGATTTCCCGAACCCGGCGAACGCGATTCTTTCGCCGGCCGCCGTCGGCGCGGCGTCAAAGCAATGCCGAATCACCCTTTTCATCGTCTCATTACGGGCGTATTTTGGGATATCATCCTCAAACGACGTGAACAGGGATTGGTAGTCCGGGGCGAGCGAGACGATGTCCCGGCTTTCGGCATAATGGGCGACGATTTCCGGCATGCCGCCGATCAGGGCGTAGCGATGGAAGAGCGCCATGAGTTGAGGAACGGCGAAAGAGGGGACGGGAATTGTCCGGATGGTCTCGAGGGCGCGCGATTCTCCGGTCGCTTCCAGAAATTCGGCGAATGTCAGAGGATACATAAAAGCATGCTGGACGCGGCCGACCGGGATTCCGATTTGTTTTTGAGTCAGGGCGATTTCGAGAAGGGAGCCGGCGGCGATCACGTGGATTTCGGGCATTTCTTCGAAAAAATACCTCAAGGAACGCACGGCTTCCGGTGCATTCTGGATTTCATCCAGGAAAAGGAGAACGCGCTTCCCGGTGCCGGGCGCCTTCTTGAAGAGCAAAATCGCCTGAAAGAGGTCTCGAATCGGCATTTCGCGCGAGAAAAGCCTCGATTCCTCGGATTTTTCGAGGTTCAAAGAGATGAACCGATCGAAAGATTTTGCGAACATCTCGACGGCCGTTGTCTTTCCGACTTGACGTGCGCCCCGCAAAATCAGCGGCTTGCGACGGCTGGATTCTTTCCATCCATCAAAATGGTGAAGGATCCGTCTATTGAACATTTGATTATCCCGCCGACGGAATGATAGACGAATCTTGTCACATAATCAAGGATGTTTATGGATATTTTTGTATAATTCCCAATAATGCCCGGGTTCGATTGATCCTATCCTGATATCTTATTCCCCCTTCGATAGCCCCGCTATCCTTTTACGCGCGTCTTCGACTTCGGGCCGGCCGGGGTCGGCGTTTTTCCAGAGGTCGAGGAATTTCCGGTAATGGCCGGCGGCTTCGGCGTTCTTCCCCTGCCGCTCGCTGATTTTCCCGAGCCAGTAGTAGCCGAGAACGTACTTTTCGCCGTAGTCCAGCCGGCCGATCCCTGTCTTAACGATTTTGTCAAACTCGCGGCGGGCGCTCTCAAGATCGCTCGACCGATAGAATGCCGCGCCCAGGGCGTCGGCGAAGAGAAGGTGGGAGATGGAATCCTCGTTCAATAAAAGCCGTCCCCGCTTGAGCGACTCAATCGCCCTGGCATCATTCTTCGTTTCCAGCTCGATCATCCCGGTCAAAAAGTACGCGTACCAGGCAAGTCTCCCGTTGGGCGAGGCATCGACGGATGTCTTGAGCCGGGCGGCGGCGTCCCGGGCCTTGTTCAAGTCCTCCATTTCGAGATACGCCAAGCTCCGTTCGAGCATCGCATCTCTCTGGACTCGAAGATCCTCGGCCTTGACGGCATTCGACCAGGCCTTGTCCAGTTCCCGCAAGGCGGCCTCCGGACGGCCGGACAGCCGCTCCAAACGGGCCGATTCGAGCTGCCGGTTCCTCACCCAGCGGTCCTGGCCAGACTTTTCAGCGTATTCGAGAAACTCGCGGACGGTCGTTGTCGCCTCGCCGAATCTTCCCTGGATCCGGAAGAGCGCCGCCAATCTGACCAGTCTCCAGCCCCGGCCAGTCCCGGCAGCATTTTCCCGCCCGAGCTTTTCGTACTCTGCTTGAGCCTCGCGGAAGTGGTCCATATAGAGATAGATATCGCCCCGGCTCCGGAAGTTCTCCCAATCGGACGGGCCCAAGGCGACAGCCTTGTCCAACTCGGCCAAGGCGCGGTCGTGCTTACCGAGCAGGATATAGGTGTCCGCCAAGTTGCGGCGCATGACGGCGCTGTCCCCGATGTTCTTAAGAAAAGACTCCTGGACCTCGATCGACTTGTCGAAAGCGCCGAGGTTCTCGTAGGTCCCGGCCAGATTTTGATAGACGACCACATCCTCGGTTCCGGCCTGAATGCAGGCTTTATACCGTTCGACGGCTTCTTCTCTTTTTCCCATGGAACCGTAGACGATCGCCAGCATATTGCCGCCCGTGATGTCGTCGGGATAGAGGGCCAGCAGCTTCTCCAGCGCCTCCACGGCCTGGCCAATCGTTTTTTCCGATTTGGCGAAAAATTGCCCCTGGATGTTGTATGTCTCCCGTTCGGCCAGCCGGCCGCTCAAGGACATGGCTTTTTCAAGGTACTTTTTTTCCTCGGCGAACAGGACCAGATTGCCATAGGACCAGGACATGGCTAGATAGGCCGAAGCGAACTCCGGGTCGAGGGCGACCGCCTTTTCCATGGATGCGATCTCCTGGCGGTATTCCCCCTTCACGTCGTGCCGGATGCCCTGGACGTAATATTTGTAGGCCTCGGGCGACTTCGTCGTGACGATCCCGACATCCTTGTCGATATCGGAAGCGATCTCCTCTGAGGAGAGCTTGAAATTCGCCTTGATCTTCCGCGTCAGCTCGTCGACCATGGGAAAGACGCTCGATTCACCCTTGCCCGCCACGGATTCGGATCCGAGGAGTTCGCCGGAGGCGGCGTCCTGAAGCGTGACGTTGATCCGGAGCTCGTCCCCGGCTTTGGCATAAGCCCCTTGGAGGATGTGGTTGACTCCGCCCTCGCTGGCCACTTGGCGGAGGACTTCCGCGGAATACGTCGGGCTGTTTTCCTGTCCGAGCCGGTCGAGGATCTGGAAGAGCTTCTCCTCGCTCAGGACGCGGAGGTACTTCGATTGGGTGAGGTCGGTGACGATGAGGTTGGCCAGCATTGGCCGCCAATGGTCGAGCTTCGAGTCGCCGGTGTTGTTCTTGAAATACATCACCGCCACGGACGGCTTGCCCGCGGGGGGGGTCGGAGCGGCCTTCTTTTTCGGGATGACGAGCCAGAGGACGACGGCGACGGCGAGGAGGCCGACCAGGGCCGCGGCCGGAACGATCAGCTTCTTCATTCCGAACGTGACGGTGATCGTCTTCGAGGTGAGAGCCTTCTTTTTCGGGGCGAGCCGCGCCGTCGTCGGCATCCCCTCATGGATCCGTCCCAGCTCCGCAAGAAGCTCCCCAGCGCTCTGGCATCTCGCCCCCTTGTCCTTGGCCAGGCATTTCAAGATCACGTCGTTGAGATCGCCGGGGACCTGGTCGTTCAGGTCCTTCGGCGGCCTGGGGATCTCGCTCTTCTGCTTGACCCCGATCGTGAACGGCGTCTCCCCCTCGAACGGCACATGGCCCGTCACCATCTCGTAGAGAATGATCCCCAGTGAATAGATGTCCGAGCGCGGGTCCGTTTCCTTGCCCTCGACCTGCTCCGGCGACATGTATTCGGGCGTCCCGATCATGATCCCCGTCCCGGTGATCCCTTTTCCCGAGAGCGAGCGGGCGATCCCGAAGTCCATGATCCGGGCGTTGCCGTCCTCGTCGACCATGATGTTCTGCGGCTTGAGGTCCCGGTGGACGATGCCCAGCTTGTGGGCCTCTTCCAGCCCCTCGCAGACCTGCCGGGCGATCCCGACCGCCTGGCCGGGGCTCAGCCGGCCGACCTTCCGGACGAGCTGCTTGAGGTCCTCGCCGCGGACGTACTCCATGGTGATATAGCGCAGGCCCTGGTCCTCCCCCAGGTCGAACATCTGGCAGATGTTCTTGTGTCGGATCTTGCGGGCGAGGCGCAGCTCGTTGGAGAACCTCTCGACGGCCGTCTTGTCGAGAACGGCTTCCGGCCGGATGAGCTTCAGGGCGACCTTTTCGCCGATCTTGGTGTCGTGGACTTTGTAGACCCGGCCCATCCCGCCGTGGCCCAGTTCTTCGATGATCTGGTAACGGCCGGCGAAGGTCGAGCCGGTGGTCAGCTCCCGGGCGGATGTCTTTATGGTCTCCGTGACTTCGGGACGAACGTCAGTGGCGGGGGATAGCTGGGTGCCGCAATCGGCGCAGAAATGAGCCGTGTCCGCATTGGACAAATGACACGTCGGGCACGTGACGGCCACAGATATTCCCTTCAATCAGGTTAGATCAAGATTATCAGAGAATCAAAGGGGCGTCAATTCGCTTGAGGGGCTTGAGGAGACTTCACTTCAGCGCCGCCAGGCGTTTCCGCGCCTCTTCGACTTCGGGAATGCCCGGGTCGGCGTTCTTCCAAACGAACAGGGCGATGTTCAAGTGCTCCAGGGCTCTTTTTGCCCCCTTTTGCGAGATAGACGAGAATCAGCCCCGGGGCTTTTTAAGCAGGGCGAGGAAGGCCCGCAAGGTCACTATCCTGATCCGGCGGAATCTTTTCAAAGCGAGAAGGTCATGATCTCCGGTGACGATGTAACCGGCATTTCCCGAAACCGCGGTTTCTATCAGGAAATCATCGCCGGGATCTCGGCAGATCCGGATTTTCTCCTGACAGGTTGAAAGATCGCCTCGGAGGGCGAACAGCGCGGCGATATCGTCGAAGTCCTTGGGGCTCGTTCGATATTTCGTCCGAATCTTGGGATGGACGAGGACGGCGGCGATCTCATCGATAAGCTCGGGCGAAAAGACGGCAGTGAACGCCCCCTCGCTAAGGCTCCGCCAAAGAATCCCCGCCGGGCCTTTCGGCCGGATGAGGGCGGACACGATGACATTCGTATCGAGGACCGCGCGGACTTTCATTTCTTGCGTTTGCGAACGTCCCGAACCGCTTCGGCGACATCCGTGGCGATCTCGTCCGCGCCGTACCGAGCGTTGGCGGCGGCCATACGGGTAACGATGTCTTCGAACCGTCTGAGAATTCCTTCTTCATCCGCGCGAACATACCTGAGGTACTGTTCATAGGGAATGAGGACGGCCTCGGGCCGGCTGCCTCGCGTCAAGATATAAGGAACGTGCTCCTCGGCGACCTCGTCGAATGTTTTCCTAAATCGCCGCTGAAGGTCCGTGACGCCGATGATTTTGTTCATAGTTGTCTCGTTTAGAACGATTTATATTTAAATATATATTTTAATATGTATAAAGTCAAGTCAATCCAACCCCATCTTCTTGAGCAGGGCTTTGTAGCGCGGATCGGCCCGGTATTCGTCGAAGGAGGGCCAGACTTTAACATGCGTCAGTAGTGCAGCATGATCATCGAAAGCCCGCTCAAGGTACTTGAACACCGCGTCGGCAGTGCCGCCCAGTTCGGCGTAAACGGCGGCTGCGGTATATCCGTCCAGTCCGGAAATGACCCGGTCGAGTTGCTTAAGGACGTCCTCGCGGGTCCCGAGCTTTCCCAGCCTGAACAAGGCCAGCTGATAGATGAAGTCGTTATGATCATCGTCATACAGGTCCAACATCTCCCGGTACATCGACTTCTCATGGTAAGCCCAGCCCAGGAGCATTTTCGTCTGGATGAAATGGGGGTCCATTTCGAACGTCTTTCGGAGTTGTTCGATCGCCCGGTCCGTTTTCCGGGCCAGGAGATACCCCCACCCCAGATTTCGGTTGATGCTGAGGTCGGTCGGATTGAGGTCCCGGGCTTTCTCGAGTTCCGCCAGGGCCTCCTCATGCCTGCCGAGCATGATCAGGAGGCGGCCGTGCCAGTGGCGGGCCAGGGCATAATTCGGGTCCAGGCGCAGGGCCATCCTGAATTCCTCCTCGGCTCCCTTGAAGTCCCAATCAACCTCCAACTTGATATTGGCTGCGGATGTGTGCGCCTCGGCGAGGGCGTCATCCAGCTCCAAGGCCCTTCTCGCCGCCTCCTTGGCTTTCGCCCCGTATTCGTTTGCGCCCGCTTGAGAACGGAACATATAGACGTCCGCCAAACCCGAGTAGGCCAGAGCATATTGGGGGTCCAAATCGATCGCCAGACGGAAGTTCTTGACGGCGTTCTCCAGGCCTTCATCCGTCCGCTTATCGAAGAACCAGCGGCCCAGCTCATACAGCTTATAGGCCTCGATATTATCCGTCGGCTTCTTCCGGAGGCCGGCTTTTTCCTCCGGGGACAGGACGACATTCAGCGCTTGAGCGATCTTCTCGGCGATCTCGCTCTGGATGGAAAAGATCTCCTCCGATTTTTTGGCAAAGCTGTCGCGCCACAACGTCGAGCCTTCCCGCGCCCTGATCAGCTCGGCGTCGACCCTGACATTGTTGCGGTCGAGAAAGACCGCCCCGGCCAGGATGTTGTCCACGCCGAGCTCTTCCCCGATCGTCCGGAGGCTCTTGTTCGAGCCCGCATACGGCTTGGAGAGGAACCTGGACCGGACATCGAATTTGCCCAGGCGGTCGAGCTTGGTGATGACCGCGCTCATCGTCCCGTCGCAGATATGGGCCTGGTCCTTCCGCGGGCTCACGTCCTCGAACGGCAGAACGGCGATCGAGGGCTTTCCTCCCCGGCCTGGCGCCGCGGCCTTTCTCGGCAGAATCCGCCAGATCCCGATCCCCGCGGCGATCAAGACGACCGCGATGAGTAACGGAACAACAAGCTTCTTAGGAGAGAACGAAACCGTGATTTCCTTGGACGTGGCCGGTCTTTTGAGCGGGAGCGCGTGAGCCGTCGTGGGCAAGCCTTTCTCGACCTGTTCGAGCTCGGCGCGGAGAGCGGCGGCCGCCGGATAGCGTTTGGCCCTGTCCTTCTCCAGGCACTTCAGGATGACCGCGCTGAGATCTCCGGGAAGGAGGGGATTCAGCTGCCTGGGGTCTTTCGGGGCTTCGCTCTTGTGTTTCATGGCGATGCTGAGGGCCGTCTCCCCCTCGAATGGCACATGGCCCGTCACCATCTCGTAGAGAATGATCCCCAGCGAGTAGATGTCCGAGCGCGGGTCCGTCTCCTTTCCCTCGACCTGCTCCGGCGACATATACTCGGGCGTCCCGATCATGATCCCCGCCCCCGTGATCCCTTTCTCCTTTATGGACCGGGCGATCCCGAAGTCCATGATCTTGGCGTTCCCGCTCTTGTCGATCATGATGTTCTGGGGCTTGAGGTCGCGGTGGACGATCCCCAGGCCGTGCGCCTCGGCCAGGCCGTCGCAGATCTGCTTGCCGACGCTCAAGAGAGTTCCCACCGTCAGGCCGGCGGACATCCGGATCATGCTCTTCAGGTCTTCGCCCTGAACATATTCCATCGTGATGAAGTGCGCGCCTTCGAACTCGCCCAGGTCGAACATCCCGCAAACGTTCTTGTGGCGGATCTTCCGGGAGAGCTTCAGCTCGTTCGAGAACCGCTCGAGCGTTTCCCGGTCGGAGGCGACCTCCGGCCGGATGAGCTTCAGGGCGACCTTCTCCCCGAGCTTGGTGTCGTGGACTTTGTAGACCCTGCCCATCCCGCCGTGGCCCAGCTCCTCGATGATCTGGTAGCGGCCGGCGAACGTCGAGCCCGTGGTCAGCTCACGGGCGGATGTCTTGAGGGTTTCGGTCGGCATCGCTTTGAGATCATCGGAATCCAGGGGACACATACCGGATTCATGAGAATCCGGAACATGTCCCCTGAGCCGGGTGCCGCAATCTGCGCAGAAATGAGCCGTGTCCGCATTTGACAAATGACACTTCGGGCACTCGAGCGCCATGGATAACCCTTAAGCCTGTGAGAGCAAGGTTATCAGAGAATCAAAGGGGCGTCAACGCGCTTGAGGGATTTGAGGGGGCTTCACTTCAGCCCCGCGAGCCTCTTCCGGGCGTCTTCGACTTCGGGAATGCCCGGGTCGGCGTTCTTCCAGAGGTCGAGGAATTTCATGTAATGCTCGCGGGCCTTGGCCTTATCGCCCTTTTTCTCGAAGATGCGGCCAAGGGAATAAATGCTCCTAGCATAAATATCTCCATCGTCGGCCCGAACCGTCGCCAGGGCCAAGATGCGCTCATATTCGGCCTGGGCCTTGTCCAGATCTCCTGCCCGGAAATAAGCCAAGGCCAGCGAATCGAGATAACGCGCGTCCTTTTCCAGCGGACCGTACGCCAGCGAATCCACGGCTTTTTTCAAGCGCGCGATGGCCCCGCCGTAGTTCTTCTTTTCAAGCTCGATGAGGCCCGTCAAGCGGTCGACCATACGGATATCCAAGTCTTTCCGCATTCCCTTCGCATTTATGGCTTCCAACTCCTCGGCCGCTTTTCCCGCTTCCAAGATGTTGTTCAATCCCAGATACGCCAAGCCTCTGTAGAGCGCGAAGTATCTTTGAAGGCCTAAATCATCCAATTCGACCGCCCGGGTCCAGGCTTCGCGGCATTCCTCCAAAGCCTTGCCGGAATTGCCGGATGTCAAATAGGTGTAGATAAGGGCACGGCGGGCTGTGCACTCGTTTTCTTTTTCTCCGGCCTTGCGCAATTCTTCGACGGCCTGCGCCATAAGCCGGACGCTTCCGGCAAATTTTCCTTCCGCCAAGTACAGATAGAACAATCCGACGAGACCCATGTATCTTGCGGTCGGCTCCGTTCCCCCGAGGAGACGGCCGTACTCTTTTTCGGCCTGGACGAAATCTCCGTCAAGAAGATCGAGATAAGCCGTGTAGCGGGAATTTTCCCAATGGGTGGGATCCAGGATGGCCGCCTTGTCCAGCTCCTGCCTGGCCAAATCTTTCTTTCCCTGAGATAGATAATGGTCGGCCAGAACTCGATGGCCGGCAGGCGTGTCGGAAACATTCTTGAGATAATGTTCGATCGTTTCTCGGGCTTGATCGGGCATCCCCTTGGCCCTGAAAAGGTCCGCCATCCAGTTATAGAAAAAAACATACTCAAATTTATTGTCGAGGCAGACATTGAAGTATGCCAGAGCTTTATCCCATTGATCTAAATTGTTATAGAGATGCCCCAGGTAATAATTCACATAACTGTCTTTAGGATCGAACTCCAGGGCTTTGTTCCAGGCCTCCACGGCTCTCGGCCAGAATTGATCTGAACTATCAAAATAATATTGCTGTCCTTCGATGAAATATCGATCCCTCTCGGATATCCTCTCGGGCCGGCGTTCGATGAGTTCCAAGACCTTGGCTTGGTAGGAATTGCCCATTGCGTTTTCAAAGAGATTGTCATGGGCGGCGCTCAAACCCTCATAAGCCCGAATGAACTCGGGATCGAGAGCGACCGCTTTCTCGAGGAGCGGAATGGCCTTGCGGTATTCCCCTCTCCAATGGTAGCGCTTCGCCTCGATGTAGTACCTCAAGGCCGCGGGATTCGGCGAGGTGATATTGCCGAGATTCCTGTCGAGATCGGAAGCGATCTGCTTCTCGGTCAGATTCAAGGCGGCCTTGAGTTGCTTTGCCAGGTCGTCGACCTTGGCCGTGATCTCGTCGAACGTCTGACACTCCGCACGGAGATTCCTGACGACGTCCTCCGTGCGGGGCCTTTGGAGCGTGACGTTGACGAGAATCTGGGATCCGGCCTTGATGTAGCTGCCGCTGATCGTGTATTCGACGGCCCCTTCCTCGGCCACCTTGACAAGATCCTCGGTGGAATATCTTTTGGCCTCGTGAAGATTCAGCTTTTTGAGAACGCTGTAGATCTTGTCGGAGCTCAGGACCCGGAGAAATTTCGATTGGAAGAGGTCGGTGATCAGAAGTTCCGGGAGGCCCGTGCTCCATTCGTCCAGGTTCTCGTCGCCGGTCTTGTTTTCGAAGTAGACGACGGCCAGAGTGGGTTTGCCCGACGCGGCGGCGGGTCCTTTTTTGTGGGGAAGAATCGTGGGCAGAAAAATTGCCCCGATCACGACGGCCGCTAAAATCAAACCCGGGAGGATGAGCTTGTTAAGCCTGAACTTGACCGTGATCTCGCGAGAGGTCATCGGCTTTCTCAAGGGCAGGACCTTCTCCGTCGTCGGCACGCCCTTTTCGATCTTGGCCAGGTCGGCAAGGACGGCCTCGACGCTCTGAAAGCGCTTCTCCCTATCCCGCTCCAGGCAGCGCAGGATGAGCCGGTTGAGGTCGTCGGGGAGCTGAGGATTGAGCTCCTTGGGATTGCGCGGCGTCTCGGTCTTCTGCTTGAGGGCGATGGCGACGAACGTCTCGCCCTCGAATGGCACCTTTCCGGTGACCATCTCATAGAGGATAACGCCGAGCGAATAGACGTCCGACCGGACGTCCGCCTCCTTCCCTTCCATCTGCTCGGGCGACATGTATTCGGGCGTCCCGATCACCACCCCCGCCCCGGTCAAGCCCTTCATCTTCAGGGAGCGGGCGATGCCGAAGTCCATGATCCGGACGTTGCCCTCCCGGTCGATCATGATGTTGTGA
>Ga0208828_1000523_pt1 | contig 16809 bp, 15 predicted proteins | sample Kivu_160m_FD_185487 | JGI IMG/M metagenome (GOLD analysis project Ga0208828, IMG submission 185487) | Freshwater microbial communities from Lake Kivu, Western Province, Rwanda to study Microbial Dark Matter (Phase II) - Kivu_160m (SPAdes)... | ecosystem: Environmental > Aquatic > Freshwater >... | reverse complement strand
AGGGCCAGGAAGTCCTCGACATCTATCATCTCGGCAAATTCCGGAAGGCCTCCGTCGACGGCCTCGGCAAGGTCAAGGACGGGTCCGAGGCCATCGGCCGGTATTTCTCCGCCCTGGCCCGATTCTGCGGGGCCGGCGAAATCCGCCGGGCCCGACTCAAGGCCGTCGTCGACGCCGTGAACGGTGCCGCCTCCCCCTTTCTCGGCGCGTTCGCCGAGGCTTTGGGGCTCCAGCTCGTCCCCGTCAACAACGAGCCCAACGGCTTCTTTCCCCACGACCCCGAGCCCCGGCCGCGCAACGCCCAGCAGGTCGTGGCCGTCATCAAGGCCGTCGGGGCGGACGCCGGGTTCCTCCTCAACAGCGACGCGAGCCGGGTCTCCATCGTCGCCGAGAACGGCGAGCCTCTCTCCGAGGAATACACCTTCCCTCTCCTGGCCGACGATTACCTCCGGGAGCGCTGCGGACCGGTCGTGACCAATCTCTCGACGTCCCGGATGATCGAAGACGTCGTCCGGGCCCGAAACTGTCCTCTCCTCCGGACCAAGGTCGGCCAGTCCTACGCCGTCCAGACGCTCCTTCAGGAGGGGGGCGTCTTGGCCGGCGAGGGTTCCGGCGGAGTCGCGGCCGCCGCCTTCCAGCCCGCTTTCGATGCCTTCATGACCATGGGGGCGATCCTCGGCATCCTGGCCCGGACGGGGAAGCGTCTGAGCCGGCTGGTCGACGAGCTCCCCCGCTACCACATCGTCAAGGAGAAGATCCACTGCCCGCCGGCCCGCATCCACTCCGTGGTCAACGAGGTCAGGCGCCACTTCCGCCGCCACGAGGTCGACGCCTCGGACGGCATCCGGGTCGAGGACAAATCCGGCTGGGTCCAGGTCCGGACTTCGGGGACGGAGCCGATGATCCGGATCATCGCCGAGGACAGGGTCCGGGAGAAGGCCAGGGAGAGGGCGGACGAAATCATCCGCTTCATCACCCCCCTCATTCAATGAAGAAGACGAGTTCTCTCAAGATCAGCATCTCCGGAGTCCGGGGGATCCTGGGCGACAGCCTCACCCCCCAGCTCGCCGCGGCCTTCGCCCAGGCCTTCGGGGCGTATCTCGGCGGAGGGCCGGTCGCCGTGGGCCGGGACGCCCGGGGTTCGGGGGAGATGATCACCCAGGCCGTCCTCGCCGGCCTCCTGTCCGTCGGCTGCCAGCCCGTCGAGACGGGAATCGTCCCGATCCCCTCCTTTCTCATTTTCGTCAAGGACGCCCGGGCCGCGGGAGGGGTCGCGGTGACCGCGAGCCACAACCCCAAGGAATGGAACGGCCTGAAATTCGCCGGCCGCGAGGGGCTTTACCTCACGCCACCCCAGACGGAAGAATTCCTCGACATCTACCACCAGGGCGAGTTTCCCCTCGTCCCCCCCGAGCGGCTGAAAGCCGTCAAAACGGAGCCCCGGGCGGTCGAGCCCCATCTCCGGAAAATCCTGGCCGCGGTCGATGCCGGACTCATCGGCCGTCGGCGCTTCAAGGTCGTCGTCGACTGCAACCACGGAGCCGGAGGGGTTCTCGCCCCCCTCCTCCTCGAGGCCCTCGGGTGCGAGGCGGCCTTCCTCTACGCCGAGCCGAACGGCGAATTCGCCCACGACCCGGAGCCGCTGCCCGAAAACATCGGGGACATCCGCCGGGCCGTCGTCGACGAGAAGGCCGACATCGGGTTCGTCCAAGACGCCGACGCCGACCGCCTGGCCATCGTCGACGAACGGGGCGAGCCCCTCGGCGAGGAGCTGACCCTGGCCTTGGCCGCCCAATACGTCCTCGGCCGCAAGCCCGGACCGGTCGTCTGCAACCTTTCGTCCTCGCGGGCCTTGGACGACATCGCCCGGGCCGCGGGCGTCCCCTGCCTCCGCTCCAAGATCGGCGAGATCAACGTCGTCGAGAAGCTTCTGGGGGCCGAGCCGAGGGCCGTCATCGGCGGGGAAGGCAACGGCGGAGTCATCTATCCGGAGGTCCATCCCTGCCGGGACAGCTTCACGGCCATGGCTCTCATCCTCGAGGCCATGGCCGCGGCGGGGCGGCCGATCTCCGCTTTGGCCCAAGACGTGCCGTCCTATGTCCTGATCAAGGACCGGATCCCCGGCTCGGCCGAGCAGGCCTACCGACTCGTCCACCTCCTCAAGAAGCGCTATGAGAGCCGGGGGACGGTCAGCCTGCTCGACGGCCTCAAGGTCGATTTTCCGGACCATTGGATCCACGTCCGTCCCTCGAACACGGAACCGGTCATCCGCGTCCTCGCCGAGGCGAAGACCGAGGCCGCGGCCCGGGCGGCCCTCGACGCCCTCAAGGCCGAGATCGCCGGCCTCCAGGGAAAACGATGAAGCGGGAGTCCGTCCGCGCGACCCTTCTTCTCGCCGGAGAAGTCTACACCCCGAGACGGCGGATCCGCCGAGGCGGCCTCGTCATCCAAGGACGGAAGATCCTCTACGGCGGACCGGCCGCCGGAGCGTTCGGCTTCGCCGAGAGACTCCACGACCGGTCACGGGCCTTCGCGTTGGAGGTCCTCGAGTTCGCCGATGCCATCGCCGTTCCGGGCCTCGTCGACATCCATCTCCACGGCGGGAATGGGGCCGATTTCATGGACGGACGGCCGGAAGCCGCGGCCGCGGCCCTGGCTTGCCATCTCCGCGACGGGACGACTTCCGTCCTGGCGACCGTGATGACGGCCGGCCATGAGGACATCCTCCGGGCGATCGCCTCCGTCCGCCGGGCCGTCGAGGCCAAGACCGTCCTCCCCGAGGTCCTCGGCATCCATCTCGAAGGGCCGTATCTGGCCAAGGAAAAAGCCGGCGCCCAGCCGGCGGCCCACATCCGGCCGTTCGCCGCCTCCGAAATGAAAGCCTACCTCGACGCCTCGGGAGGAACGATTAGGGTCGCGACCCTGGCCCCCGAAGCGGGGGCGTCGTCGTCCCTGATCGCCTTCCTGAAGAAACGGGGCATCGTCGCCGCCGCGGGCCATTCGAACGCCACGTTCGCCCAGGCCCAAGACGGCATCCGGCGCGGCATCCGGCACGGAACCCATCTCTTCAACGCCATGAGCGGGGTCTTTCACCGCGACCCCGGCCTGGCCGGCGCCCTTCTCCTCGACGACGGCGTTTCCGTTGAGCTCATCGCCGACGGCTTCCACGTCCATCCCGCCGTCCTGGAGCTTGTCTTGCGCCTCAAGCCGTTCGGCAAGGTCGTCCTCGTCAGCGACGCCACTCGAAGGACTGGCCGGGCCGACCGGCCCCTCCGGACGGTGGAGGGGAAGCTCTACGGAAGCTCGATAACCTTGATCCAAGCCGTCCGCAATTTGGCCGCCTGGACGCGCCTGCCCTTCGCCGAAATCCTGGCCATGGCGACGGAATACCCGGCCGCGGTGGCCGGCGCCGGGAAGCGTAAGGGGCGACTGGAGAGGGGTTTTGATGCCGACATACTCCTTCTCGACCGCGGACTTCACCTCCGAAAAATCTTCTTGGGCGGCGTAGAACCCCACAAAAAAGATATATCTTAACGATATCGCGTGCTTGACAGTTTCCGGCGAATGCTGTTAACGTAAAACGGACTTCCCCTGGGATAATCGTTATCATGAAGAAAACAAACGGGATAGATACGCGCCCGGCGGAGGCTGCCATGACGCCGAAGATCAACTACGAAGAAATCAACAAGATCATCAAGCTTCTCGAGGACAGGAACCTGGCCGAGTTCGAGCTCGAAATCGAGGGCTTCAAGATCAAGCTCCGGAAGAACGCCGCCGGGGCGATGATGCCGACGGCCTCCCCCCGGGCCTCTTCCTTCGCTTCCCCGGCCGCCGAGGCCGGCTCCGCGGCTTTGGCCGAAGCCGAGCTGGAGGCCAAGGGAAACGCCCACGTCATCGCCTCCCCCATCGTCGGAACGTTCTACCGGGCCCCCTCTCCGACATCGCCCCCGTTCGTCGAGGTCGGCGACGTCGTCAAGAAGAAGCAAACACTCTGCATCGTCGAGGCGATGAAGCTCATGAACGAGATCGAGTCCGACGTCGACGGCGTCGTCAAGGAGATCTTCGTCGAGAACGGCAAGCCCGTTGAGTACGGGCAGAAGCTTTTCACGATCACGCCCGCGGCCTGAGACCCGATGTTCTCCAAGATCCTGATCGCCAACCGCGGGGAGATCGCCCTCCGGATCATCCGGGCCGCCAAGGAGCTCGGCATCAAGACCGTGGCCGTCTACAGCGAGAGCGACCGGACGTCCCTTCACGTCATGCTGGCCGACGAAAAATATTGCATCGGCCCGGCCAAAGCCCAGGACAGCTATCTCAACGTCCCCAACCTCCTGAGCGTCGCCGAGATCACCAAGGCCGACGCCGTCCATCCGGGGTACGGATTCCTGGCCGAGAACGCCCGCTTCGCCGAGATCTGCGAGACCTCGGGCCTGGCCTTCATCGGGCCGCCGCCTTCGATCATCCGCCTCATGGGGGACAAGAACCGGGCCCGCCAGGAGATGGCCAAGGTCAAGCTCCCGGTCATCCCCGGCAGCGACAAGGTCATCGAGGAGGCCGCCGAGGCCAAGAAAATCGCCCAGAAGATCGGATTTCCGGTCATCCTCAAGGCGTCCGCCGGAGGCGGGGGGAAGGGGATGAGGATCTGCCGCAACGCCGCCCACCTCGAGGAGCAGCTTCCCATCGCCCAGAACGAGGCCAGGAGCGCCTTCGGCGACCCCGCTCTCTACCTCGAGAAGTACATCACCGGCGCCCATCACATCGAGATCCAAGTCATCGGCGACAAGCAGGGCAATGTCGTGACCTTCGCCGAGCGGGAATGCTCGGTCCAGCGGAAATACCAGAAGGTCATCGAGGAGACGCCCTCCCCCTTCGTCGACGAAAGGCTCCGCAAGCGGATGATGAAGGCCGTCGAGGACGCCGCCGGTCACATCGGCTACCAGAGCCTGGGAACGTTCGAGTTCCTCGTCGACGCCGACAGGAAATTCTACTTCATGGAGGCCAACACCCGGGTCCAGGTCGAGCATCCGATCACCGAGATGGTCTACGGGATCAACCTCGTCAAGGCCCAGATCCGGATCGCGGCCGGCGAAAAGCTGAACTTCCCCTTTGAGCTCGAGGCCCGCGGCCACGCCATCGAGTGCCGGGTCAACGCCGAGGACCCGGACACGTTCGCCCCCTCTCCGGGAAGGATCGAGTTTCTCGTCCTCCCCGGGGGCGAAGGCATCCGGGTCGATTCGGCGGCTTACGGCGGCTGGCAGATCCCCCCCCACTACGACTCGCTCCTGGCCAAGGTCATCGCCTACGCCCCGACGCGCTTCCTGGCCATCAAGAAGATCCAGACGGCCCTCGAAATGACGACGATCGTCGGGGTCAAGACGAACATCCCCCTCCACCTGGCCATCCTGGCCAATTCCGATTTCCTGGAGGGAAAGTACGACACCGGCTTCCTCGAGGGTTTTCTCGCCCGGAAGAACGGGACTTAGGCCTTGCGGCGGAAGACGACGACGGTGAAGACGCCGTCGTTGTCCCCGACGACGTTCTCGTTGGCCCCGAAGGTCAGCCGGCCGTCGGCCGGCATCGCCGCCAGGGCGGCGGACCCGATGAAGAAGACCTCGCCGTAGTCGCGGCTCGACTTCTCCTTCGTCTCCTTGTCCTCGACGACCTCGACCTTGACCACGACCCGGCCGACGAGCCCCCCGAGATTCCGTTCGGGAACCGGCTGCTGCATCGTCCTGAGCCTCAGCCCGTCCGGGCCGCATTCCGCCACGGGATTGTCCTTCTGGAGAATGACCGTCCCGCTCGCCTCGAAATAGAATTCCTCGCCCGCCTTGACGTCCAGGCCGGAATCCGTCCAGGCGACATTCCCCGCCACCTCGACCGTCTTGACGAACTCGAACCCCTCGGGGCGCCGGAACGTCTCCTGGACGCGGGGCGGGGAAAACGCCGCGCCCGCCGCGGCGAGGACGAGGCCGAAAACGAAAGACGGACGTCTCATCGGGTCCGCAGCGCCTCCAGGAGGAAGGGATGGATCCGGCCGTTCGAAGCCACGACTTCGGGACGATAGATGTCCACCGGCCCGCCCTCGAAATCGGAGACCCGCCCTCCCGCCTCCGCGACGAGGAGGGCCCCGGCCGCGGTATCCCAGGGATTGAGCTTGAGCTCCCAGAAACCGTCGAACCGGCCGCAGGCGACGCAGCCCAGGTCAAGGGCGGCCGACCCGCAGCGGCGGACTCCTTGGGCCCGGAGGAGGATCCGGTCGTGCTCGGCGATGTTGGCCTGGGTCTCTCGGATGTCGTAGGAAAATCCGGTCGCGACGAGGCTCCGGACAAGGTCGCCGGTCGTCGAGACCCGGATTCGCCTCCCGTTGAGCCAAGCCCCCTCCCCGCTCTCCGCCCAGAACGTCTCGCCGCTCATGGGATTGTGGACGACGCCGCAGACGAGACGGCCTTCTCCTTCGAGGGCGATCGAGACGCAGAAGACGGGAAAGCGATGGGCGAAATTCGTCGTCCCGTCCAGGGGGTCGAAAACCCACCGGAAAGCCGCGCCGCCGAGCTTCTTCAGCCCCTCCTCGGCGAGAAAATCATGATCGGGGAAGCGGGACGACAGGCGGCCGAAGATGAGGTCCTGGGAGGCGTGGTCGGAAGCCGTCACGAGGTTGATTTCGCCCTTGAACTGGACCTCTCCCAGACGGTGGAAATCGCCGCGGAGCAATTCCCCCGCCTCGAGAGCCGCGGCCTTGGCCGCTTCCAGATGCTCGGCATGGATTCCCATGGGGCCGTTATGATACTCCATTTTCCCCTCTTCGGCGAGGCCCCTTTTGTCTTTTGGCCGCCGTTCGATTATGATGGACCGCTCCGGGAAAAATGGCCCCTCTCATCATTCGCGCCGAGAACCTGGGCAAGGTCTACGCCCTGGGCAAGACGCGGGTCAAGGCCCTCGCCGGAGTGAGCTTCGAGGTCCGGCGGGGGGAGTTCATGGCCGTCATGGGGCCGTCGGGCTCCGGAAAATCGACCCTCATGAACCTCCTCGGCTGCCTCGATACGCCGACCGAGGGCCGCTACGCCCTCAACGGCAGGCTCGTCAGCTCCATGACGGACGCCGAGCTGGCCCTCGTCCGGAACCGGGAAATCGGCTTCGTCTTCCAGGTCTTCAACCTCCTCCCCCGGGCGACGGCCTTCCGCAACGTCGAGCTCCCCCTCATTTACAAGGGCCTGAAGAAAAGAGAGCGGGAAGAGAAGGTCCGGGCGGCCCTGGCGTCGGTCGACATGAGCCGGCGGATGACGCATCGGCCGCCGGAGCTTTCGGGAGGAGAGAGGCAGAGGGTCGCCATCGCCCGGGCCCTAGTCAACGAACCTTCGCTCCTCCTGGCCGACGAGCCGACCGGCAACCTCGACTCCAAAACGGGCCAGGAAATCCTCGACATCTTCGAGAATCTCCACGGCCAAGGCCACACGATCATCCTCGTCACCCACGACCGGGACATCGCCGCCCGGACCCGCCGGATCCTCACCCTCCGCGACGGGAAACTCGAAGGGGACGATTCCCGCCCCGCTTCCGGCTGAACGACGACATGCCGGGGCACTGACCTTCCGACAAGTTGTTTACAAACGTGAGGCCTGGGCACTCGACTCGTGAGGATCATCGCCTTAGCCCCGCCATTCGAGGACGGCCGGAACGTCATGAGGATTTGCCGTTCTCCCCAGGCGCTCTTCGAAGGGCCCGGCGTGTCAGGCGTCGGCATGGCCGTCCGACGAAGACGCTCCCAAGAAATGGGACTAGTGATACTGCCCCCCTCTACTCCCCCCTTCGTGGGGGGAGCCCCGAAAATCGTCAGCGTCTTCGAGAGTCGGAGGGGGGGCCGGCTCTCGGAAACGCTGACATGTTTCGGGGCCTCCCCTGGTTGAAGGGGAGGAAGGAGGGGTGAGTATCAATGAGGTCAAAGTCTTGGAAGCGTTTCCGTACCGAGGGGGGGAACCGACGGGACTGGTTCCCCGGGGCCGGGGTTAGAGGATGGCCATGCCGCGGCGACACGCCCCGCGAAATACGCTTGGGAGCCTAGAAGGCTTGGAAAATCGTTGGCCGCTCCGAGATTCAGAGAGCGTTCGCGGGTGCGGCGGCGGCAGGAAGATCAAGCGAGTTAAAAAGTTCGACGGTCAGGCCGGGGCGGAATTGACAACCTTCGGGCCGAAGGCTACATTAGGTCCGTCATGGACGCCGCGCCGTTCGACGGCTCGCTCGCCGAAACGCCCTTTCCCCGGGTTCTTTTCGAAATCTGGACCCGGGAGCGGTCAGGCCGTCTCGGCCTCCGCCGCGATGACGAGGAGCGCCTTCTCTTCTTCGAGAAAGGACGCCTCTGCCTCGCCCGCGAGAGCTTCAGCGAAGGGAATTTCCTCAACGCCCTCGTCCGGAAGAAGGTCCTTCTCGCCGAACAGGCCGAGTCCGCCGAGCGGCTCGCCGCCCTCAAGGGCGTCTCCCTCGTCAAAGCCCTCGGGGAGCTCGGGTTTCTCTCCCCCGTTCCCCTCTGGAATCTTCTCGAAGGCTACTTCGTCCGCCAGCTCTTCGTCCTCTTCGACTGGGAGGAAGGAGCCTTCGATTTCGACCCCGCTCCGACCCTTCCGGCCGAAGCCCGTTTCGGGCTCCTCGAGGTCCACGACCTCATCCTCCAGGGCATCCGCCAGATGCAGAACGAGGGGCTCATCGACCGCATCCTGCCCGCCCTCGACGATCCGGTCCGCGTCTCCGCCCCCTATTTCCTCCATCTCCTCGACCTCGAGCCCCACGAGCGCTACGCCCTGAACCTCATCGGCGACGTCCCCAATCTCCGGAATTTCCTGGACAGGTCCGCGATGGGATCGCGGGAAAACCGGAAAGCCCTCTATGCCTTCGTCTGCCTCGGCGTCCTCGGCCTTCCCGTTCCGGAGATCGGGACCCGTCCTGCGGCCGGCAGCCGGGCCCCCGAGCCCGACCGGTGGCTCGAGGCCCTCAAAGAAAAATGCGCCTCCGTCTTCAAGTACGTCTCCAAGGAGGCCGGCCCTGTCGCCCATTCGATCCTCGGAAAAGCCCTGGAAGAGATCCGGCCCGGCCTCGGCCCGATGTTCCAGAAGCTCGCCCTCCTCGCCGACGGCCGGATCGAGATCGACCCCGCCCTCCGTCTCGGAGCGGGACGCCTTTCCGCCGAGATGACCCGCAAGCTCCAGCGGGGCTTCGACGAAATCCTGATGGCCGAGGTCCTCGCCGTCCGCAAGTCCCTCGGCCCTTCCCACGAGACGACCGTCGTCAGGAATCTGGAAAAGGTCGGATGCGTCTGAGCCGCCGCCAAGTCTTCGCCCTCCTCGTCCTGGCGACGGCCGCCGTCTTGGCCTTCGGGACGGCCCTTGTCTTCTGAGCTCCGGCCCCTCGTTTTCGTCGTCGGCCCGACGGCCGCGGGGAAGAGCGCCCTCGCTCTCGACCTCGCCCTCCGGCACGGCGGCGAAATCGTCAACGGCGACTCCATGCAGGTCTACCGGGGCTTCGACATCGGGACGGACAAGCCCTCGGCCGGGGACAGGGCCCGCGTTCCTCACCATCTCATCGACGTCGTCGACGCCGCGACCCAGTTCACCGCGGCCGACTTTGCCGCCCTGGCCCTCGAAGCCGTCGAAGGGATTGGCCGCCGCGGCCGGTTTCCCCTCGTCGTCGGCGGGACCGGTCTCTACTTCAAGGCCCTCGAAGAGGGGCTTTTCCCCGGACCCGGCCGGGACGACGCCCTGCGCCGCCGGTTCGAGGAGGAAGCCCGGACCTCCGGGGTCGAAGCCCTGTGGCGACGGCTCGAGACCGTGGACCCCGCCGCCGCCGCCAGGACCGGGCGGCGGGACAAGGTCCGGATCGTCCGCGCCCTCGAGGTTCAGGCGCTCACGGGTGTCCCTCTCAGCGAGCACTTCCGCCGGACCCGGGGGAATCTGGCCGGCTTCCGGGTCGGGAAATTCGGAATCCTCCGGCCCCGGGAGGAATTGGTCCGCCGAATCGACGAGCGGACCGAGCGGATTTTCGCCCGGGGACTCGTCGGAGAGGTCGAAGGCCTTCTCGCCCGGGGCGTTCCCGAGACGGCTCCTCCGTTCCGAGCCCTGGGTTATCCCAACGTCCTCCTCCATCTCCGGGGGGAGATCGGTCTCCGGGAGGCGATCGAGAGGACGAAGGCCGAAACGCGCCAGTATGCAAAACGCCAGATGACCTGGTTCCGCAAGATGAGGGGCGTCGTCTGGGGCGGACCGGAGGAAACGGCCTCGGCCTTCGACCTCTGGATTCGTCAAGGAAAGGGTTAGGGCGTTGGAAAAAACCGTTCTTGTCAACCTATCCACCTCGGCCCGGGAGAAACTCGACGCCGTCGAGTCCATGAACGAACTCGAGGGCCTGACCCGGGCCGCGGGCGCGGCCGTTCTCCACAAAGCTTTCCAGGTCCGGCCGGCGCCGAGCCCCCGCTATTTCATCGGCGAGGGAAAAGTCGAAGAGCTCAAGTCCCTTCGGGACCGGGAAAGCGTGGAAACGTTCGTCTTCGACCACAAGCTCAGCCCCACCCAGCAGCGCAACCTCGAGAAAGCCCTGGAGGCGAAAGTCATCGACCGGACCCAGCTCATCCTCGACATCTTCGCCCGCCGGGCCCGCTCGACCGAGGGCAAGCTTCAGGTCGAGCTCGCCCAGCTCAAGTATCTTCTCCCCCGCCTGGCCGGCCGGGGCAAGGCCCTCTCCCGCCTCGGAGGAGGAATCGGGACGCGCGGCCCGGGAGAGAAAAAGCTCGAATCCGACCGCCGCCACATCCAGGACCGGATCACGAAAATCCAGCGGGACGTCCGGGCCGTGGCCCGGCGGCGGTCCGGCCAGCGCCAAAGCCGGAAGGAAAGCCTCATCCCCCTCGTCGCCCTGGTCGGCTACACGAGCGTCGGAAAATCGACCCTCTTCAACCGCCTGGCCGGGGCGTCGACCTTCACCTCCCCCGCTCTTTTCGCCACCCTCGACCCCCTCGTCCGTCGAGCCCGGTTCGACGACGGCCTCCCCTACTTCCTGAGCGACACCGTCGGCTTCATCCGCCGGCTTCCGGCGGAGCTCGTCGTCTCCTTCAAGGCCACCCTCGAAGAGGTCCTCGAAGCCGACCTCATCGTCAACGTCGTCGACCTCTCCGCCCCGGCCGTCGAAGCCCACCTCGAAGCCGTGACGAAGATCCTGGCCGACATCGGCGCGGCCGGGATTCCCGTCCTCCGGGCTTACAACAAAATCGACCGGCTTCCCGAGCGGGCCGAGCTCCTGTCCCGGAACGCGGCAAGCGGAGAGGCCGTCTATATCTCGGCCGCGGAGGGGGACGGAATCGATGTCCTCAAGGACCGGCTGCGGGCCGCTCTTTTCCGGGATCTCCGCCCTTTCGACCTCCGCCTGCCCAAGGCCCTCCCCGACCTCCTCCGGGCCGTCCAGCGCCGAAGCCTTATCTTGAAAAAACAGGAGGATGGAGATTATCATGTCCTTCGGGTCATGGCCGACCCCTGCGGGATGGTCGACGTGGCCCCGTTCATCGTTCGAGGAGCGTGACGCCGTGAAAAAAGCCGCCGGCTTGGTTTCGATCCTGGCCCTGGGAGGAGCCTGCGTCACCGTCGCCCCTCTTCCTCCCTCGCTATATATCGAAAGCCCGACGGCCTCGTTCACCTCGGCCCTGCCCCTCGACGTCCGGATCGCCGTCGAGAAGGCGTGGGGATACCTCAAGCAGGGACGGCCCGACAAAGCCGAAAAGGCCATCCTCCGGATGGGCGAAACGAGCCCCTTCTTCTATGCCGGCCTCGGTTATGTCTCCCTCCTCCAAAACGACTTTCAGTCGGCGGAAGGCTATCTCCAGAAGGCCGCCCAGGATTTCCCGGACTTGACGGCGGCCCATCTCGGCCTGGGCCAACTCTACCGCAAAACCGGCCAGGACGAGCTGGCCTACAGCGCCTTCCTCGAGGTCCTCAAACGCGACCCCGGGAACGCCTTCGCCCGCCGCGAAGCCGACAACATCGCCTCCCTCGTGACCGACACATACCTCGCCGCCGGGAGATCGGCGGCGGCCACCGGCGAAGTCGAGAAGGCCAAGGAGGCGTTCCTCAAGGCCCTCCACTACGCCCCCAAGCGTGAAGAAGCCCATCTCTCCCTGGCCCGGCTGTTCCGCAAGGAGAACAACCTCCAGAGCGCCCTCTTCCATCTCCGGACGGCGAACGCCAACGACCCCAAGAGCCCGGCCGTCCTGCTCGAGCTCGCCCAGACGCTCGAGCAGGCCAAGCAGTTCGGGCCGAGCATGGACTCTTACGAACGGCTCCTCGCCCTCGACCCCCAGAACGAGGCCGCCCGGCAAAGGCTCGCCGCCCTCAAGACCAAGCTCGGCGTCATCGAGCTCCCGAGCCAGTACGCCGAGATTCCTTCCCGGGAAGCCGTGACCAAGGAGGACGTGGCCGCCGTCATCGGGGTCAAATTCCGGGACGTCGTCGACGACAACCCCCCCAAGCCTCCTATCCTCGTCGATATCACGACCTCCTGGGCCTCGAAATACATCGTCAAGGTCGCCGCCCTGGACATCATGGAGGTCTATTCCAACCACACCTTCGAGCCGAAAAAGCCGGTCACCCGGGGCGAATTCGCCGACATCGTGGTTCGCCTCATCAACCTTCTCCGGAAGAGGGGAACCAGCGTCATCGTCCAAATTCCTCCCGAGAGGATCCAGATTTCCGACGTCCCGCCGGAGCATCGCTATGCCCGGGTCATCGTCCAGGCCGTTTCGACACAGGTCATGAGCCTCGAGGCCGACCGGACGTTCCGGCCCGACCAGCCCGTTTCCGGGCCGGAGGCGATCCGCCTCTTCGACCTCCTCCTGAGTCTCATCCGGTGAAAAAGGCCCGAAGTATGACCTACGACGAAACGAAGGCCGACGGCCTGGGGTCGTCCGTCTGGACCCTGGCCAACGCCCTGAGCGTCGTCCGCATCCTCCTCGTCCCGGTCTTCGTTGGGGCGGTCCTCGCCCGAAAGCCGGGCCTGGCCCTTCTCCTCTTCTTCATCGCCGGGACGACCGACCTTCTCGACGGCCTGGCCGCCAGGGCCTGGCATCAACGCAGCCGGCTGGGGACGGTCCTCGACCCGGCCGGAGACAAGCTCCTCATGGCGGCCTCGTACGTCGTCCTCTCTCTCCGGACGGCCGCCGGACCCAACCTCATTCCCCTTTGGCTGACCGTCCTCGTCTTCGCCCGCGACCTCCTCATCGTCTCCGGGGCGGCTTACGGCCGTTTCCGGCTCGGGCTGACGACCTTCCTCCCCACGCTTCTCGGAAAATTGTGCACGGGCTTCCAGGTCGGGACGGTCTTCTGGGTCCTCTTCTTCAATTACCGGGGGACGACGCCGGGAATCCTGGATGGACTTATCTGGACGACGCTCGCCCTGACCGTCGTTTCGGGAGCGGACTATTTCCGGAGGGGGCTCAAGATCCTGCGGTCCCTCCGGTCCTAGGCCTCAGGACATCGTTCTGTCGATGAAGCCCCGCCGGAGGGTCATCCACAGGATTTTGAGGTCCAGGCCATAGGACCAGTTCTGGAGGTAATAGAAGTCGTACTCGAGGCGCTTCTCGATCGACGTGTCCTGGCGCAGGCCGTGGACCTGGGCCCATCCCGTCAACCCCGATTTCATCTTGTGGCGGAGCATGTACTTGGGAATGCCGTCGGTAAACGCCCGGACGAATTCGGGCCTCTCGGGACGCGGCCCGACGAAGCTCATCTCGCCCCGGAGGATGTTGACGAGCTGGGGCAGCTCGTCGAGGCTGAAGCGGCGGAGAAAGCGGCCGACCCGCGTCACCCGGGGGTCGTCGGCCCGGCAGAAGACCGGGCCCGTCTCCTTTTCGGCGTCGCAGATCATCGTCCGGAACTTGTGGATTTTGAACGTCTTGCCGTCGAGCCCGACGCGATCCTGGTGGTAAAACACGGGCCCCTTGGAGGTCAGCTTGATGAGAACGGCGACGACGAGAAAAAAGGGCGACAGGAGGACCAGCCCGACGACCCCCCCGACGATGTCGGTCAGCCTCTTGAGAAGCCGCCAGCCGCCGCGGAGCGGGACGTCGTCGATCGAAATCACGGGAAAGCCGTCGAGGTCCTGGACGTTCGCCTTGAGGGTCAGAAGCTGAAAGAGGTCGGGAATGAGGCGGATGTTGACCGGATACCGGTGGACGATCCGGAAGGTCTCGAGAATCCTCGCGTAGTTGCCGAGGTCGAGGGCGACGTAGATCTCCTGGATGCCCTCCCGCTCGATGACGGCGGCCAGGTCCTGGATCCCGCCGAGAACCGGCAGGCCGCCGTCGACGGGGATCATCGACCCGGCCGGCTTATCATCGGCCAGGAAGCCGCGGACGACGAATCCCAGATCCCGGTACCGGTGGAGCTTCTGGGCGACGGCGACGCCCATCTCGCCCGCCCCGACGACGAGGACGTTCTGGAGGTCCTTGCCCCGGGCGAAGCGGCGCTTCATCATGTAATAGATCTGGTTCCGGAGGAAGGAGATCGTGAAGACGACGCCGATGAAATAGACGGCGATGAAGCCCCGGGAGAGCTCGACGAGGGGCTGCCCCAGGATTTTCGTATCGCCCCGGCCGTAGGTGACGGCGTAGGCCGTGAAGAGGGTGACGAGGACGATCGTCAGGACGGCGTTGACGCTGATGGAGAAGAAATCGTCGAGTTGCGTCCGCCGAAGACGGCTCTTGTAGAATCCCTGGAGGAAGAAGATGGCCAAATGGGTCAAGACGAAGAAGGGCACGAGGACGAGATACTGGCGGAGCGGCGGGATGCCCAGGGCCGGATCGACCGGAACGATGTAGGAATAGAAGCGGAAGAGGTAGGTGTAGAGGAAGGAGGCGACGATGGCGACGACGTCGCTGGCGATGAAGAGGCCGGCCAAGCGGGCCCTGTGTCTGGCGATCACCGGGTTTCCTTGAACGCGTCCCACAGCCGCCCGAGACGGGCGGCGAATTTCTCCTTGAAAAGGCCCCGCGAAAACTTCACCGCCTGGGAGCGGAGGGAATTTTTATTAAAGGTCAGGCCCCGGAATTTGTCAAGCGCCGCGGCCAGGGCGGAGGGCGTCGCGGGTTCGTAGAGGAGCCCCGTCTCGCCGGGAACGACGGTCTCAAGGACTCCCCCCCGGCCGAAGGCGACGACCGGAGTCCCGCACGCCTGGGCCTCGAGAGGGGCGATGCCGAAGTCCTCCTCGCCGGGCATGAGAAGGGCCTTCGCCTCCCGGTAAAGGCGCCGCAGGTCTTCGCCGGCCACGGGCCCGAGGAAGGAGACATTCGGCCCGGCCGACCGCCTCAAGGCCCGGTATTCCGGTCCGTCGCCGACGATCCGGAGCTCGCTTGAGAGACCGCGGAAGGCGGCGACCGCGGCGTCGATCCGCTTGTAAGGGACGAGGGCCGAAACGATGAGATAGGCCTTCCGCTCGGGCTCGGAATCGGGGGGGGTGAAAAAGTCGGTGTCCACGGGGGGATGGATGACCTCGGCCGGGCGGCGGTAATACTTCTCGATCCGCCGGGCGACGGCCTTGGAATTGGCCAGGAAATGATCCACCCGGGCCGCGGACGTCACGTCCCAGACCCTCAGGCGGTGGACGACGGGCGGAATGAGGAGCCGCCCGAATGGCCCCGTCTTGCCCGGGCCGAAATAGGCGAAATACTGGTTCCAGGCGTAGCGGACCGGCGAGTGGATGTAAGAAACATGAAGGGCCTCGGGGCCGGGAATGATGCCCTTGGCCACGCAGTGGGAGCTCGAAACGACGAGCTCGAATTCCTGGAGGTCGAATTGCTCGACGGCCAGGGGATAAAGGGGAAGGTAGGAGCGGTAGCGCTTCCTCAGGAAAGGCATCCCCTGGAGGAAGCTCGTCCGGATGTCCCTGGCTTCGAGCTCGGGGATCTGGCTCCCGGGAAAGCGGATGAGGGTGAAGATCGGCGCCCGGGGGAAGAGCTCGGCCAAGACCTCGAGAACCCTCTCGCCCCCCCGACGGCCCGTCAGCCAGTCATGAACCAGGGCGACGCGGACATTTTCCATCGCCTCAAGATTATAGGGGGCCGGGGAAAGCCAAGTCAATCTTGACATTTTCGGCCGGGCGTGTTAATCGTTCTTATATTCATTAACAATTGCTAAAAAGAAAGGATAACTGTAGCAGACAGATCGATGGCTGAAAAAACGCACTATTCCCTGGCCGAAGTGGCGAAAATCTTGGGGATCTCCCGGATCGCGGTCTTCCAGAGGGTCAAAAAACGCGACCTCGAGGCCGTTCGGATCGGCCGAAGCTGGGCCGTGCCGGCCGGAGCGCTGGACTCTATCCTCGGCCGGACCCTCCGGCCCGGCGAAAAAAGAACGATCGAGGCGGCCGTCCGGAAAGTCGTGAGTGAATACGGCGAGGTTCTCGAGCGGCTGGGGAAAGAGTGAATAAAAGCCTGAACGTCAAGGAAGTCGAACACATCGCCGTCCGGCTGGCCGCCGAACTCCACTCTTTCGACGAGCCGATCCCCGATTATTCGACCCGCTTTCCCCACGTCCTCGAAAGCTGCCTCGCCGCGCCGTTCCAAACGTTCGGCGGGAAAGCCCTCTATCCGACTTTCATCGACAGGGCGGCCGTCCTCTTCTATCTCCTGATCAAGAATCACCCTTTCCAGAACGGAAACAAGAGAATCGCGATCGCGGCCCTTTTCGTCTATCTTTTCAAGAACCGCAAATGGCTCAAGGCCGACGTTCAAGAGCTATACAATTTCACCGTCTGGGTGGCCGCCTCCCCCGCGCGCCTCAAGGA
>Ga0208828_1000522_pt1 | contig 16824 bp, 10 predicted proteins | sample Kivu_160m_FD_185487 | JGI IMG/M metagenome (GOLD analysis project Ga0208828, IMG submission 185487) | Freshwater microbial communities from Lake Kivu, Western Province, Rwanda to study Microbial Dark Matter (Phase II) - Kivu_160m (SPAdes)... | ecosystem: Environmental > Aquatic > Freshwater >... | reverse complement strand
CTATCAATTTTAAGCGAATATACATTTTAGCATTTTTTTAGATAAATAAAAATATTTATTGCTCGTGTAATATAAATGATATAATACTTTTTTTAATAACATCTGTAATATAATATGGCTATGGATGAAGATTATCTATTGTCAAGAAGAAGAATTTTTAATGCCACATTCCTGGTAGTCCTGGCTATTCTGCTGTCAAAGATTTCCGGGCTTGTAAGAGACCAGATAATGGCCGGTTGCTTTGGCATGACCTTTGATACGGATGCTTTTATCTGGGCAGATTATATTCCGAATCTTTTCAGGGTGCTTTTTGCTGAAAGTCTGATAATTGCAGCGTTTATCCCAATTTATTCGGCATATTTAAAAAGGAATCAAAAAGATGATTTGAAAATATTTGTTAATTCAGTTGTGAACATTATGGCTCTGGTGTTTTTTATCATCTCCGCTATTATATTCATTCTGTCTCCTGAAATAGGAGCATTACTTTCAAAAATTGCAAACAATCAGTTAGATGTGTATAAATTTGTGGTTATGAACAGAATCATGATATTCTCTCTTGTTCTGATGTCCCTGTCCGGCCTGACTACCGGTATATTAAACTCACATAATATTTTTACTGTTCCTTCTCTTGCTCCTTTTGTACTGAATGTAATTACCATAATTTTTGTTGCTCTGCTTTTTCGACAGCTTGGAATATACAGTATGGCCATAGGAATAATTGCAGGCTCACTTATGCATCTTGTAATACAGCTGCCCCAGATTAAAGTCGCACACATAAAGTACAGATTTGCCATAAATTTTAAGCATAAGGGGGTCAGAGAAATCTTTTCGCTTATGTTTCCCATTCTCTTGAGTTTAGGTGCGGTTCAGCTTAATAATAGTGTGGACTATTTTTTTGCATTAAATCTGGGAGGGGGAAATACTACTGCTCTGACATTATCATGGAGGGTTGCCAATTTACCGCTTGGGGTATTTTCAGTAGCAATTGTAACCGTATTGTATCCGTTGATATCCCGCCAGGCGGCAGGAGATGACATCAAGGGGATAAAGGAAAGTTTTTCTCTGGGAGTAAGAGAAATTGGATATATGATGATTCCGGCGACCGCAGGGCTGATAATTTTAAGCTATCCTATAATAAAAATCTTATTTGAGCGTTATAATTTCAATCCCGGGGATACAAAAAAGGTGGCATACATTCTGATTTTTCACAGTCTTGGCCTTATATTTTTTGGGCTTCTTATGCTTCTTAACCGTGTCTTTTATGCATTCAAAAATGTAAGAACTCCGCTTAAGGTTGCAGGTTTTTCTATTATTGCCAATTTGATCCTTGACTGGATTTTAATAAAGTTTATGGGTGTTGGCGGACTTGCCCTGTCCACCTCTCTGGTTGCATTATTAAATGTGGTAATCCTTGTTATCATCTTGAGAAAAAAAGTAGGAAATTTTGGAGGCAGGAGAATATTCATGTCATATGGAAAAATTTTTATTTCGGCGGCAATTATGAGTATTGTATTATATTTTTCGTGGAAATGGCTGGAAAATTTTGCTTACCAGGGTTTGTGGCCGCTTATTCTGCTTTTATTTTTAGCAATTGTTACCGGGGTTGGTATTTATATAGTCTGCACTATTCTATTTAAAATGGAAGAGGTAAAATTTGCGGTAGGATTATTTAAGAAATTAAAAAAGAACACATAAATAGTTTATTTTATTAAATTATGACAGACAGCAAACTAATTAGAAATTTTTCAATAATTGCCCATATTGATCATGGAAAGTCCACCCTGGCTGATAGAATTTTAGAAATAACTGAGACTGTAAGCCGGAGAGAAATGCTGGATCAATTCCTGGATGATATGGAACTTGAAAGAGAGCGGGGAATTACCATAAAGGCTCATTCAGTAAGGGTTCTTTATAATAGTAAGTCAGATGGAAAGCAGTATATTTTTAATTTAATTGATACACCCGGTCATGTTGATTTCAGCTATGAAGTCTCGAGAAGTCTGGCTGCCTGCGAAGGGGCAATACTGGTTGTTGATGCTACCCAGGGAATACAGGCGCAAACCCTGGCTAATGTTTATCTGGCGGTTAATAATAAACTGGAGATTATTCCGGTTATTAATAAGATTGACCTGAAAAGTGCAAGAATTGATGAGGTTGCTATGGAGCTTGGCAGTGTGCTGGGAGTCAAAGAAGAAAAAATACTGAAGGTCAGCGCAAAGACAGGATATGGGATTGAGGGAATACTGGAAAGGATAGTAACTGATATACCACACCCGGACGGAGACCCTGAAGGTCCGCTTCAGGCGTTAATCTTCGATTCACATTATGACTCTTACAGAGGAGTGGTAGTCCTTATAAGAGTTGTAAACGGCTCTATAAATAAAGGTAATAAAATTAAATTTATGGTAGAAAATCTTACAAGTGAGGTCGAAGAGGCGGGTATATTTGGTCCTGATATGATAGAGAAGGAGATGCTGACTGCAGGTGAAGTAGGTTATATTATTACAGGGATTAAAGAAGTAGGAAACATAATGGTAGGGGATACTATAACTGCTTTAAAAAATCCTGCGGAAAAAAGTCTTCCTGGATACAAAAAGCCAAAACCTATGGTTTACTCCGGGCTGTTTCCTATAGAGAGTGGGGATTATGAAAATTTAAGAGATGCCCTGGGCAAGCTTTCACTAAATGATTCTTCTCTGGACTTTGTTCCTGAAGTTTCCAGTGCGCTGGGCTTTGGTTTTAGGTGTGGTTTTTTAGGACTGCTGCACATGGAAATCGTAAGAGAAAGACTTGAAAGAGAATATGGATCAAAGATATTGACCTCTGCACCAAACGTAGCTTACAGAATAACTAAAAGTGACAATTCAGTGATTGAAGTGAAGAGACCTTCCGATTTTCCGGTCCAGGAGAAAATATTAAAAATAGAAGAACCATATGTAGGAGCAACTATAATTACTCCAAAAGATTATATCGGGGATGTAATGAAGCTGGCAAACCAGAAAAGAGGCAATTTTAAGGATATGCAGTATATATCACCAGAAAGAGTGGAAATTAAATATGTCATACCTCTTTCAGAAATAATTGTGGATTTTTTTAATCTCTTAAAATCAATAACTTCAGGATTTGCTTCACTGGATTATGAACTTCTTGAATACAGGCTTTCTGATCTTGTGAAACTGGATATATTAGTGGCCGGGGAAAAGGTTGATGAGTTATCTATTATAATTCATAAGGAAAAGGCCTATCAGATGGGCAGGGAGATAACTCAAAGGCTGAGGAAGCTAATACCAAGGCAGAACTTTGAGGTATCCATACAGGCAGCAATTGGAAAGAGAGTTATTGCCAGGGAAAGAATAGCTCCCTACAGAAAGGATGTTACCGCAGGACTTTATGGCGGGGATATAACCAGGAAAAGAAAAGTTCTTGAAAAGCAAAAGTCAGGTAAGAAAAAAATGAAAAGAATTGGTAAAGTTGAGATACCACAAGAAGCATTTATGAGTTTTTATAAATTGGATATTGAGAAATAGCATGAGAAAAGTATTTTTATTAGTTTAAATAATTCTACTCGGTGTGTTTTTTAATGTTTTAAGTTTGTATTTTATAAAGACCATTATTTTAGTAAAATAATAAATACTAAAATAAATATTATAATACCGGAAGTAGTAAGGAGACTTGAAATGAAAAAAGCAATTGCACTGGTTTTAGTAATAAGTTTGGCAATTTTTATGCTGTTTTCTGTCAGTGGATGTTTTAATATAGGGCAAAAAGTTGCAGAAAAGGTTACCGAGAAAGCTGTTGAAAAAGCTATTGAAAGTGAAGGCGGAGAAGCTGAAGTTGATATAACCGAGGGAGAAGTAAGTGTGAAGACAGATGAAAGTGAGATAACTGTGGGAGAGGGAGTTGAACTACCCGAGGGCTTTCCTAAAATAGTCCCTGTGTACCCTGATATAGAGATATTATCTTCCTTAAAATCTACAGAAGATGGAAAGCAGACTTTTTCAGTTAGTGGAACGACCAGCGATTCAGGAAATGAAGTATTTAACTGGTATAAAAGCCAGCTGGGGGGATGGGAAATTGAAAGCGAATTTACAAGCGAGAGTGAGGGCGAGATCTTTTCCTCCATTTCTGCTAATAATGGCACCTATAGTTTGGTGGTTACGATTATAGAGACCGATGAAGGAACAACAGTAGGCATTGTTGTAAATGAAATGTAGCATAATTGCATAAATAAAATTAAAAGTAATTTATCCTGGGTACATAAATTTCTATAAATAAAGAAGTAAATACGATAAAAGAAATGGAAAGGCAGGTTTCCGAGAGCCTCCTTTCCATTTTGATTTTTAAATGCGTATATAATATAATTTCTTGAATTGGCAATTTTTGTTTCATATTTTTAGCTCTTTAGCCTGATAGTAATAATATCTTATAGTTTAAAGGGTTGTAATTTTAATAATGAACAGCCAGAAAAAATATTTAATAAAGTTCATTCCCAGCGGTAAATCTATCAAAATTTCTCCCGATTACAATTTAAAACAGGCAATACTCGACAGTGGGATCTATATTGATTCCTCCTGCGGCGGTGTTGGCACCTGCGGGAGATGTAAGGTAAGGGTAAAGGAAGGAAAAGTAAATACTAAAAAATCCAAGTTTATATCCTCAAAAGAAAAAGAAAACGGTTATGTCCTTTCGTGTCTATCTAAGGTAGAAAGCGATTTAATTGTTGAAATACCCAGGCAGAAGAAAGCTGGTGTTAAAATAGAAAAGGGAAGATTTGCGGATATAGAATCTAAAATATATACTGATATCAGCAAGGACGAGCTTGCATCTATTGAAATAAAACCCTGGATAAAAAAGGGGACTATAGTTGTTGAAAAACCATCGCTTAGTTATGGAACCAGTGACCTTTTCAGGCTGAAGAAAAGCATCAGGGAAAATTTAGGTATAAAAAATTGTATGGTACCAATTCATATAATAAGGAAACTGCCCCTGGTTTTAAGAGAAAAGGATTGGGAAGTTACAGTAACTGTGGATAAGGAAAATAGCACTCTTATTGACATTCAACCGGGCCGCGCAGGTAAAAAAAGCTATGGATTAGCCCTGGATATTGGAACCACATCTCTGGTCATATACCTTGCAGATTTAGAAAATGGGAAAATAATAAACTCAGAATCAGAATATAATCCTCAGATAAAATTTGGTGAGGATATTATTAACAGGATAGTTTATGCAAATAGGAAAGGTGGACTTGGGAAATTAAAGGAAGCAATAATAGATTCAATTAATAATTTAATATGGAGATTACTGTTTAATTCACAGGTAGATGCGGATAGTATTGTATCAATGATGGTTTCCGGAAACTCTACAATGATGCATCTTTTTTATGGTGTTCCTCCAAGATATATAAGAGAAGAACCTTATGTTACCGTTGCCAATAAATTTTCAAGTTCCACTGCGAAAGAGGTTGGCATAAAACATATAAAGAATGCTTACGTGTATAATATACAGGGAGTTGCCAGTTACCTTGGGGGGGATATAACATCAGGTATTCTGGCAACAGATATGTACAGAAAGAAGGAGTTAGCACTTTTTTTAGATTTGGGTACCAATGGTGAACTGGTAGTAGGAAATTCCGAATGGATGATGGGCGTATCCTGTTCAGCAGGGCCTGCTTTTGAAGGCGGAGGAGTAAAATGCGGGATTAGAGCAGTAGATGGCGCTATCGAAAAGATGTCAATTGATCAGAAAACGTATAAATGCCAGGCTGAGGTCATTGGTGGAGGTAAGCCAAGAGGTATTTGCGGCTCTGGATTGATTGATGTGGTTGGAGAAATGTATCTGAAGGGAGTTATTGACAGGAAAGGTAAATTTAATAAGGACATAGGAAATAAATATCTTAAATGTGTAGATAATGATTGCCAGTATATTTTAGTTAATGGTAAGAATAGTGCAACGGGAGAAGATATATATATCAGTGAAGTTGATATTGATAATTTAATGAGAGCAAAGGCAGCTATTTATGCAGGAATTAAAACATTACTGGAGGAAGTTGATTTAAGCATATATGATCTGGATAAGATATATATAGCGGGAGGGCTTGGGAGACACCTAAATATCCGAAATACTGTAATTATTGGAATGCTTCCAGATATAGATGTCGGTAAATATTTTTTTCTTGGAAACACTTCGGTTACAGGAGCTTATCTGAGCTTGCTTTCAGAAGATAAATACAGGCAAAGTTCGAAGATTGCAGAGCATATTACTTATATTGAGCTAAGTGTCAATATGAAATTTATGGATAGGTATGTGGCAGGCCTGTTTTTGCCTTATACTGATATGAAAGATTTTCCAACAGTAGAGGAGTGTCTTTACTCACTTGATATCAAGCTAAAAAAATGAACTAACTAAAAGGAAGTTTATATAAATGAATGTTAAGATTGCATTGGCGGGAAAAGGAGGCACAGGTAAGACTACCATTGGTAGTCTTATTATTAGGAGTCTGGTTGAAGGGGAAAAGGGTTCGACTCTGGCACTGGATGCCGATCCTAACTCAAATCTTAATGAATTCCTGGGAGTTAATGTTTCAAATACCATAGGTATGATCAGGGAGGATTTTAAGAAAAATGCGCCGCGTCTTGCCGGAGGTATTTATAAAGATCAACTAGTGGAGATGAATATACACCAGTCACTGGTTGAGGGCAAGGGATTTGACCTGTTGGTTATGGGTAGAGGAGAAGGGCCCGGCTGCTATTGCTACGCTAATAATCTCTTTAAAAAATATATAGATATCCTCCAGGATAATTATGATTATATTGTTATGGATAATGAAGCAGGGATGGAACATTTAAGCAGGGGGACAACCAGCAATGTTAATTATCTGCTTATAATATCTGACCCCTCACCAAAGGGAATTCTTGCTGCATCAAGGATAAGAGACCTTTCTGAGGAAATGAATATAAATGCGGAAAAAATATTTCTGATAGTAAACAGGGTTAATGGGAAACTAGATAAAAGACTCAAGGAATATATAGAGGAGAAAAAGCTTGATTTGCTGGGTATTATAAATATGGATGATAATATTTATGAAATGGATATCAGCGGAAAGACAATATTTAATATCCCGGAAGACAGCCTGGCATTAAAACAGGTAAAAGAATTAATAGAAAAGCTTAAACTGTAATGTTTAAAATTAGAAAATATTATAAAAAACTATTATTTTATAGCTTGGAATTTTAGACCATTTATGGCTTTTTGTATTGTGTAGAAAATTGTTGGTTATAAATAAAAAAGTATAATATAAATTATTTGAATTTTTTTTATTCATAAATAGAGATCTTAAAACAAACTGCAGTTTTCTAATAAAAGTGATAGAATATTTTAAATTGTGGTTTATTTTGGGGATAAATTATATATAACGGAGAGGAGTATTAACTGAAAGAGAGGGGGAAGACTTGAGTTTTCAGGTTCCAAAAAATAATTATACCGGAAAAGTCAATGTGATGAGGCTGGGTAAAGATAATAAAGAAACTGTAGTTGGCGGGGAAACTGCTCTGCCCTTTTATAGTTTTGAAGGTGAAATACCTAATAAGCCTATTATTGCTATTGAGGTTTGTGACAGTAAACCCACTGATTGGCCGGAAGTTATTAGCAGATATTATAGTGATGTCTTTGATGATCCTGTAAAATGGGCTAAAAAGAGTATTAGCGAGTATGATGCAGATGCTATATGTCTTAAGCTTACCAGGGTAAACCCGGATGCCGGAGATATGAGCCCTGAAGATGCAGCGGAGATTACCAGGACTGTAAGAGAATCCATTGACAAGCCTTTAATAGTATACGGGACCGGTCCACTGGAAAAAATTGCTGAGGTAATGAAAAAAGTTTCTGAAAAAAATAAAGACAGTAATATTTTGATGGGCTGGGTAGAAGAAGATAATTATAAGACCACAGCTGCATCAGCTATAGGCTACAATAATAATGTTGTTGCATTGAATCCGCTTGATGTAAATATTGCAAAGCAGTTAAATATACTGCTTACTCAATTAGGCTTATCTTCCGATAGGATAGCTATGGATCCCTCAAGTTCAGGCCTTGGTTATGGAATAGAATACTGTTATTCTGCAATGGAAAGGTTAAAGATTGCTGCTCTTATACAGGACGATAAGATGACCCAGATGCCAATTATAAATAATATTGCTCCCGAAGTCTGGAAAGTGAAAGAAGTTAAGGAAAGCGAAGAGAACTATCCCCAGTGGGGCAGTCAGGAAGAAAGGGGAATAAACTGGGAAACAATTTCATGTATGAGTATGCTGCTTTCAGGAACTGATATTCTGGTAATGAGACATCCCAGAGCAGTAAGCTTAATTAAAGAAATTATTAAAGATTTATTGTAATTTATAGGCAGCAAGAGGTGGTGTAATAAATAAAATGAAAAAAGATAAGGAAGAAAAATATAAAGAATTAACAGAGGATGAGGCAGTTATCGAAATTATGGAAAAGATGGGTGATGAAGTATCTACCATTTTTGACAGGGCTGCATCAATGAAGTGCTGCCCCATAGGCTCAGGTATTTCGGGAATTTGTTGTAAGAATTGCGCAATGGGTCCCTGCAGGGTGAGAGAAGATAAGACCGGCCTGTGTGGCGCAACTCTGGAGACTATTGCTGCAAGAAATCTAGCCCGTCATATTGCAGCAGGCGCTGCAGCACACTCTGATCATGGAAGAGATCTGGCTCATCTGCTGGGGCTGGTTGCGGAGGATAAGGCTCCCGGTTTGAAAATAAAAGATGAATTTAAATTAATGAAGTTTGCAAAAAACCTGGGAGTTAAGATTGATGATAGGGATATAAAAGAAATTGCTAAGGATACTTCAGAAAAAGCTCTGTCACTTTTTGGACAGCAGACTGGCGAGATTGATCTGGTAAAAATTGCTCCTGAAAAAAGGCAGGAGATATGGAGAAAATATAAGATTGTTCCTAGAGGTATCGATAGAGAAATTGTGGAAACGATGCACAGGACTCATATGGGAGTAGACCAGGATGCTGAACATATCCTGGATCAAGCTCTTCGGACAGCTTTGTCTGACGGGTGGGGGGGATCTATGATAGGTACCGAGATTACTGATATCCTGTTTACCACTCCTGAGCCAATAAGTGCTAAGACTAATCTGGGAATGCTAAAAGAAGATGAAGTAAACATTGTGGTGCACGGACATGAGCCCACTCTTTCAGAGATTATTGCAGAGCTTGCCGATGATAAAGAACTTGTAGAGTATGCAAAAAGTAAAGGCGCCAGTGGTATTAATGTTGTTGGAATATGCTGCACTGCAAATGAAATTTTGATGAGGCAGGGTATAGCGCCAATTGGTAATTTCCTTTCTCAGGAAATGGCGATAATGACCAGGTCAGTTGAGGTTATGGTTGTGGATATTCAATGTATAATGCAGGCTTTAGGAGAGCTTGCCAAAAAATATCACACCAAACTTATAACTTCCTCGGCAAAATGTAAAATACCCGGAGCAATTCATATGGAGTTTGAAGAAAATAATGGTGTAAAGCTAGCCACTGAAATAATCAGGATGGCAATAGATAATTTTAAAAACAGGAAGAAAGAAGTTTATATTCCCCAGATTACATCAGATCTGGTTTGCGGTTTTTCACATGAGTATATCAGATATATGCTGGGAGGTAAGTTCAGGGAATCTTTCAGACCTTTAAATGATGCCATTATTGATGGAAGAATACAGGGTGTAGTTGGAGTAGTGGGATGCAATAATGCGAGATTAACACAAGATAAATATCATAATTATCTTGCCAGAGAGCTGATTAAAAGAGACTACCTTGTAGTAACTACAGGGTGCGGAGCTCTTTCAACAGCTAAATGCGGTTTGATGGAGCCGGAAGCTTTAGAATATGCAGGTGAGGGACTGCGCTCTATTTGTGAAGCAGTAGGTATGCCTCCCATACTTCATCTGGGATCATGTGTAGATAATTCCAGAATACTAACAGTAGTATCCGAGGTGGTAAGAGAAGGGGGACTGGGTGAAGATATTAGCGATCTTCCAATAGCCGGGATTGCCCCTGAATGGATGAGTGAGAAAGCACTTTCAATAGGTTCTTATTTTGCTGCTTCCGGTGCTTATGTAGCGTTTAGCGGTGAGCCAATACCTGTGGAATCCAGCAGTGAAGTGAAAAATATAATGACAAAAGGGTGGCAGGAAAAATATAGAGGCCAGCTGGAATATATTGCAGATATAGAAGAGTTACTGGACAAGGTAATAAGTGTTATACAGGAAAAAAGAAAGGCGCTTAAGATAGATACAAAAAAGGAAAGAGTTTTACTGGATATGGAAGCAAGGAGGGCGTTAAAAGATGTCTAAAATCATTGCAGCCAGTGCTATAAAGGGCGCATATAAAATTTTTAAACGTGCAGAAAAAACATTAAAAGAATGCATTGAAAAACATGGCAAAGATCAGAAAATAGAATTTCCCGATACAGGTTACTTCCTTCCGATTATATACAGTATGACAGGAATTAAAGTCGAAAAATTATCGGATGCAGAAAAAGTTCTTGATGAGGCAAAGAAATTGCTTCCTCCTGTTCCGGATGAGAAATTATGGCTCCCGTATCTGGGAAGTACATTAGATGCAGGGATTGCCACTCTATGGGTGGAAGAAATAATAGAAGCCATAAAGTATATAGATGGACCTTCTCCTGCCAGCGGTATCTGGCTTGGCGCAGCAACAGACAAGATTATCAGGGAAAGAGGAATTGAATTTGTTGATGGGACAGCGCCCGGTTTTGCTGCCTGTGTGGGAGCATGCAAGGATAGCAAGACTGCAGTTAAAATTGCAAGAGAACTCCAGGAAAAAAATATTTATGTTTTTATGTCAGCTTCTACCAATGGTGTATCAATGGCTGAGCAGCTGGCTGAAGAGGGAGTAGAATTAGGTTGGAATACAAGGCTGGTCCCATTTGGTAAAGATATAACCTCCACTATTTATTCGGCAGGTTTTGCAACGAGAGCTGCTTTAAGCTTTGGCGGGGTTCAACCGGGAGACTATAGAAGAATGCTTCTTTATAACAAAAACAGGATATTTGCATTTGTTCTGGCCCTTGGTGAAGTAGATGAAGAGAAATATGCAAATGCTGCTGGCGCCATAAATTACGGATTTCCAACTATTGCCGATACAGCTATTCCAGAAATACTTCCCAGAGGAGTGTGCACCTATGAGCATGTAGTTTCCAATATTGACGATGATGAAATCGTTTCAAAAGCTATAGAAGTAAGGGGTCTTAAGATTACTGTAGAAAAGGTTGATGTTCCCGTAGCTTTTGGTCCCGCTTTTGAAGGAGAGAGAATAAGGAAGGAAGATACTTATGTTGAATTCGGCGGAAACAGGAGCGAAGCAGTAGAGTTTCTCCATATGGCTGATTCTTCGGAAGTTGGGGATGGAAAAATAGAAGTATTCGGCCCTGAAGTTGATGATGTAAAAGAAGGTGGAGTGCTTCCACTGGGAATTGAAGTACTGGTTTATGGTAGAAAGATGCAGGAAGATTTTGAGCCGGTGATGGAAAGACAGATACATTATTTTACCAATTATGCCACCGGCATATTTCATATGGGACAGAGGGATATTGTCTGGGTTAGATTCAGCAAGGAAGCGGTAAAAAGCGGCTTTAAGATCAGGCATTTAGGAACCATACTGCATGCTAAAATGCATTCTAGTTTTAGCAATATTATGGATAAGATACAGATAAAGATTTACACCAACCTGGAAGACGTAGCAGCACTTAAAAAAGGGGCAAAGGAGATTTTTAGAACAAGAGACGAAAGGCTAAAGAATCTGACTGATGAGACAGTGGATACTTTTTATTCCTGTACCCTCTGTCAGTCATTTGCTCCCAATCATGTCTGTGCCATTTCGCCGGAAAGGCCAGGTCTGTGCGGTGCATATAACTGGCTGGACTGTAAAGCTTCATATGAGATTAATCCCACCGGACCAAATCAGCCAATCAAGATAGGTGAAACAATAGATGAAAGACTGGGGATATGGAAGGGGGTAAATAATTTTGTCTACAAAGCCTCAAATCAATCCCTGGAATCTTTTTCAGCATATTCCATGATGATAGACCCGATGACTTCGTGCGGCTGTTTCGAAGTGATTGTAACTATTCTTCCTTCTACCAATGGAGTAATGGCAGTAAACAGGGAGCATTCAGATATTACCCCGAGCGGCATGAAATTTTCCACTATGGCTGGAATGGTTGGCGGGGGAATCCAGACACCTGGTTTTATAGGTATAAGTAAATATTTTATTGGTTCAAAGAAGTTTATAAGAGCCGATGGTGGATTGGAAAGGCTGGTATGGATGCCCAAAGCACTAAAAGAGGAGATAAGGGATATTCTTGAAGAGCGGGCTAAGGAGATGGGGATGGAAGATTTTCTGGATAAAGTTGCTACCGAGGAAGAGGCAGAGACTGAAGAAGAAGTACTGGAGTGGATACAAAAGGTAAATCATCCTGTTCTTAAAATGGAACCTATGATGTAAAAAATATAGAAGTGTATATAAAGTGAGGTAAGGAGAATAAAGTATGGCATTGAGCGGTCTGGAAATATTTAAAATGTTGCCAAAAACAAACTGTAAGGACTGCGAATTTCCTACCTGTCTGGCATTTGCAATGCAGCTGGCAGCAGGTAAAGTGGAACTGGAAAAATGTCCCCACATTTCAGAAGAAGTAAAAGAAGCGCTCTCAGAAGCTTCTCAGCCGCCAATCCTGAAAGTGGAAATTGGCGCCGGAAATGACTCTTTTATAGTTGGCGAAGAGACGGTAATGTTCAGGCATGATAGAACATTTGTAAATCAAAATGCATTTGCGGTAACTATAGAAGATGATATGGATAGCGGCAGCATTGAAGAGACGGTTAAAGATGTAAACGCGATTGCATATGAGCGAGTGGGCCAGATTTTAAAGGTAGATGCTATCTGTATTAAAAATAAATCTAAAAATAAGGAAAAATTTTTAAAGGTTGTGGGGGAAGTTACCTCACTTACAAAAAAACCATTAATATTGGTCTCGACGGATCCGGAGATATTAAAAAGTGCGGCTGATATGTTTAAGGAAAATAAGCCGCTCATTCATGCAGCTACTGCTGATAATATAGACTTTTTTATCGCGCTTGGAAAAGAGACGGGATGTCCAATAGCAGTTAGAGGCAAATCATTTGAAGATATAGCGGTAGTTACCGGGAAAATGCGTGAAGCCGGAATCAAAAATTTGGTAATAGATATTGGATCAAGGGATTTTAAGGGTGATTTTTATAATCAAATTATATTAAGAATGGTTGCAATAAAGCAGAAGAACAGGCTTTTTGGTTATCCCACTATAGTATTTCCCGGTGAAATGACTGATGATCCTTTGAAAGAAACTTTAATCGCTTCTATTTTTGTTGCTAAATATAGTTCGATTATTGTACTTTCAAACGCAAGCCATCAAAATATTTTTCCACTATTAGTATACAGACAGAATATATACACTGATCCCAGAAGGCCAATGCAGGTAGAACAGAAAATTTATGAAATTGGCAGCCCTGATGAAAATTCACCGGTTTTAATTACAACTAATTTTTCTCTTACCTACTTTATAATCTCAGGTGAAGTAGAAAGCAGTAGAGTCCCCTCCTGGCTTTTAGTTATGGATGTTGAAGGTCAGTCTGTTCTTACTGCCTGGGCAGCAGGGAAATTCGTTCCAGAATTGATTGCTCAATTTGTAAAGAAGAGTGGTATTGCAGAAAAAGTAAAAAAGAAGGAAATTGTAATACCTGGTTATGTGGCGCAGCTTCAGGGCGAATTAGAAGACGAGCTGGGAGATGGATGGAAAGTTGTTGTTGGTCCAAGAGAAGCTGGTGAGGTCCCTAAATTTTTAAAGGAATATAGTGCTTAGCCAGGACTTAAATTTTATTTTTTATGGGTAAATTTCATTTTAAAATCAGTCATATATGTATAAATATTAATTCATGCTGTTAATAAATAGCCCCAGTCAATTTTTTTTTAATTTAATTTGTAACAAGATAGTAATTTTTATATAATTCAGTGGTGTATTTTTTTTTATTAAATATTTAACTTGAAAAAATGAGAGGTGCTTATGAAAAGTGATATTGAAATCGCTCAAGCAGCAGAGATGAAGCGCATAAGGGAGATTGCTGAGTCAGTCGGTCTTGATGAAGAATATCTGGAATTGTATGGAAATTATAAAGCAAAGGTAAAACTAGAGGTTCTGGAGAATTTTAAGGACAGGCCAAACGGAAAGTATATTGATGTTACAGCCATTACTCCCACTCCGCTCGGTGAGGGTAAAACAGTAACTACAATTGGACTGAGCATGGCATTAAACAAACTTGGTAAAAAAGTTATTACCTGTATAAGGCAGCCTTCTCTAGGTCCAGTATTTGGTATAAAGGGTGGGGCAGCAGGTGGTGGCTATTCTCAGGTTCTTCCAATGGAAGATTTTAATCTGCACCTGACCGGGGACACCCACGCTGTGGGTATAGCTAATAATCTTCTAGCTGCTTTTTTAGACACACATATTATGAAAGGGAATGAACTTAACGTAGATCCGTTTAGCATAACTTTAAATAGAGTTGTAGATGTTAGTGATAGAGCGCTGAGAAATATTATAATAGGTCTTGGAGGTCCTCTAAACGGAGTTCCCAGAGAAACAGGTTATGATATTACAGTTGCTTCTGAAGTAATGGCAATTCTTGCTCTTACAACAAGCCTTAAAGATTTACGGGAGAGATTGGCCAGAATGGTAGTCGGTTCTACTTATGACGGAAAGCCGGTTACTGCTGAGGATTTAAAATGTGCAGGTGCAATGACTGTACTTCTAAAAGATGCCATAAAACCTAATTTGCTTCAGACAATAGAACACACACCTTGTTTTGTCCATACCGGTCCATTTGCCAATATTGCCCATGGGAATAGCTCTATTTTAGCGGATCAGATAGCAATAAAGCTTGGAGATTATGTTGTAACTGAAAGTGGATTTGGAGCCGATTGTGGAGCAGAAAAGTTTATGAATATTAAGTGCAGGTACAGCGGTCTTAAACCCGATGCAGTGGTAATTACTTGTACAGTAAGAGCACTGAAGATGCATGGCGGAGGATTTGAATTTATACCTGGCCAGGGTGTTGATAAAGAGTTAATGAACAGGCAAAATGTAGAAGCAGTTGAAAAAGGCTGTGAAAATTTGGAAAAAATGATAGAAAACATGAAACTTTTCGGTCTTCCTGTAGTGGTTGCCATTAATCATTTTGAAGCAGACACGCAGGAAGAGATTGATGTAATAAGGGAAAAATCTATTGCCGCAGGCGCAGAAGACGCAGTAATCTGCGACGCCTGGCTCAAAGGTGGAGATGGTGGAATTGAATTAGCAGAAGCAGTTGTTAAAGCTGCTGAAAAACCTACCGAGTTTAAATTTTTATATCCCCTGGATTGGCCTATTAAGAAAAAAATTGAAATCATTGCTACTAAAATTTATGGTGCCGATGGCGTAAATTATTTGCCGGAAGCAGAAAAGAAAATAGATTTATATACCAGACAGGGATTTGGCAAATTACCTATATGTATGGCCAAAACCCATCTTTCCCTTAGTCATGATCCTGATTTGAAAGGAAGGCCTACCGGATTTACAGTTCCTATTAGAGATGTCAGGGTTTCTGCCGGTGCAGGTTTCCTGTATCCATTGCTTGGCATGATGAGGACTATGCCAGGACTTCCAAAAGTTCCGGCTGGAACAAAAGTGGATATTGATGATGATGGCAACATCGTTGGATTGTTCTAAATAGAAAATTTTATTTTATAAATGAAATGTATATATAATTTTATATAAATTATTATAAATTCTAAGTATAGAGGTGATTAAAATAGCCAGGTTAATTAATGGGAATAAGATTTCACAGGACATTAAAAACGAGATAACTGAAGAAGTAAAAGAGATGAAAAGGACAAAAGGCATTGTACCGGGTCTTGCAGCAATACTTGTGGGGGATAATCCTGCTTCGAAAGTGTATGTGGGAAGCAAACAGAAAGGATGCGAAGAGGTTGGTTTTAAGTCTGAAACTATAAAAATGGATGAGGGTGTATCTACAGAAGATGTATTAAAAGAACTAGATAAATTAAATAACAGGGAAGATATTCATGGAATTTTGGTTCAACTTCCATTGCCGGAACAGATAGATAAAGCAAAGGTTCTGGAAGCAATATATCCTAAAAAAGATGTGGATGGATTTAATCCTGTAAATATAGGAAAGTTGGTAACCCAGCAAGAGTGTCTGGTGCCGGCAACACCCTCTGGTATTATAGAAATGTTAAAGAGAGAGAGTATAGAAATAAAAGGCAAAAATGCTACTGTGGTTGGGCATAGTGAAATAGTCGGAAAGCCAGTGAGCCTTCTTCTTTTAAATGAATGGGCTACCGTTACTATTTGTCATATTGAGACAAGAGATCTGAAGATGCATACTATTGATGCGGATATTCTGATTGTAGCTACAGGTGTACCATATCTAATTAAAGGTGATATGGTAAAGGAGGGAGCAGTAGTTATAGATGTAGGAATCAACAGGATTACAAAAGATAAGGCGAACCAGGAACTGCTGGAATGGAGAAAAGAAGACTTTGAAAATAAAGGCGCTACATTAATTGGAGATGTGGATTTCCTAAGAGTAGAACCTAAGGTTAGCTATATATCACCGGTCCCAGGCGGAGTGGGGCCTATGACCATCGCTATGCTGCTCAGTAATACATTAAAGGCAGCAAAGAATATAACG
>Ga0208828_1000519_pt1 | contig 16886 bp, 17 predicted proteins | sample Kivu_160m_FD_185487 | JGI IMG/M metagenome (GOLD analysis project Ga0208828, IMG submission 185487) | Freshwater microbial communities from Lake Kivu, Western Province, Rwanda to study Microbial Dark Matter (Phase II) - Kivu_160m (SPAdes)... | ecosystem: Environmental > Aquatic > Freshwater >... | reverse complement strand
GCGTCCCTCGCGATTCTCTCCAAGCTCTGGGTGAAGTTGAATGCGAGTCCAAACACGAACGAGAAAGCTTCAGACCCGCTTGCCTTCTCAAGAAGACCTGTGAGTTCAGAGATTTCGATCGTTCTCACAAAGGCCGAGACTGCAAGAACCATGACAACTGCCCTGACCGACATCTCGATTCCAACCAGGAAACCAGAGACGAAACCAAAGGATGTCGCACCCGGTATTGCAGGGAGTTGGTACTGCTCCTGCCAGAGCAGTGTACTCGCAATCACGATTATTGGCACAAGCTTTGTCAATTGCCTGAGGTCTCGAAATGACTCCCGCGAAAAGAGAATACACGTCGCCGTCACGTACCCCAGAGGAAGCAGTAGGAAAACGCCACCCATCGTGATAGCGAGTAGGAGCGCTCCTACAAGAAGGACGATGGCTCCGTAGACGCCTAGCGCTGCAGTACGCGTTTTGCCGTGACTGAGAATCTCCAACCAACCACCCCCGCGACAAGGCCTGCGATTGCGTGCAAGACAACAAACGCCAGGACTATTGCGACGACATTTGCAGGATCTATCCCTATGACCTTCGCCCCAACGGAGATTGTCCGTGCATAGATGACCAGCATCGACAGACCAAATAGGAGAGGTTGGACCACGAATGGGTGTACGAAGGTCCATGCCTCTGCCAGCATGCCTCCGATCGAACTCGTGACGATACTAGTTCCGCCCAAGGTCATCACCGACTCCACCAAGAGCGCTTCCATGAAGATCGCTATCATTGGAGAGATCACTACTGCGCCGATCGAAAGAACCCTGAGTAAAGCGACCACCACGCCCATCGTGAGAACAGAACCCGGTTTCGGCACAAAGGAGCGACAGGTAACCATGAGAAAGACACCTACTGCGGTCAGGAAGGCTCCGCTGAATGGAATGTTCATTGCGTGTAGTTGCGCACCTAGGACATTCTCCGAGACAGCCCAGACGGCTGCCAAGACGGCGATGTATACCAGATCCCTTGTTGAGAATCGTTGCAGTCCGCCTCTGTGACTGTGAGTCATGCTAGGCTTCTCCGTGCTCGAGTCACGAGCTGGTTCATGTGTTGTCAGATTCATTTGCTGCACACCATCCGGAGCATAGGCTCACGTTCAGCTTGGTGGTTCGGATTGCGTGGAATAGAGTTCGCAGGCCCGCCAGCCAAGATTCTGCCGTCCTCGAGTGTGACGGCCCGACTCGCGAATTCACGTGCCAAACGCGCGTCATGGGTTATCAGTAGGACACTCATGCCCTCCTCGACGTAGGGCCCCAGCAAATCTATCAGTGCCTTCAGGTTTCCCCAATCTTGCCCCGTTGTCGGCTCGTCCAAGATGAGCAGGTCCGGGCCGGCGGCGAGGACAGATGCAGTTGCGAGGCGCTGTTTCTCACCCTCACTCAAGTGATGCGGATGAGTGTCAGCGTATCCTGAAAGCCCAAAGGACTCCATCATTCGCTTGGCTATCTCGGAGAAGCCGACGCGTCCCAAGTTTCTAGGCCCGAACTCGATCTCGTCACGAACTGAGTCGCAGAACAACTGTCGGCTCGGATTCTGAAAGAGCAGACCGGCTCTCTTTGCAGGATTGCCGTTCGCATTTCTCTCACGCATGCTGTAGAACGCTATTCTGCCTTGAGAGGGCTTGAGCACCCCCGCCAAGAGAAGAGCCAGAGTGCTCTTTCCCGATCCATTGGCTCCAAGCAAGGCTACAGTTTCACCTCGCCGTATCTCAAAGGAGATATCACGAAGCACTTCAGGGCCATGCGGGTAGCTGAAGGACACATTATCTGCTCGCAGCAGGGCGCCCGCTGGGTCAGAACTCTTCAACCTCCTTGGAGGAATGCTGGGGTGTTCCGGCTCAGTTTTCTTCTCGGTCTCAAGCTCCGATACGCAGCTCAAAGATGCCTGGCTCGTGCGGAGAAAATGACGAATGTCTGACCCACTGAGAGACAAACGCTTGATGTCGAGCACTTCGCCCGGTCGCCCATGTGCGACAATGCGTCCCTGATCCATCACGAATATCCTGTTCAGGTAGGCCAGGAGATTGTCAATCCGGTGCTCCGCGACGACTATTGTCATCCCATCCCGAGCTCGAAGCGACTCAAGGACCTGTAGCACGGAGTTCGCTCCTTGAGCATCAAGGTCGGAAGTCGGCTCGTCCAAGACAATAACCTTGGGCATCATCGAAAGCACAGAAGCGATCGCGAGCTTTCTCTTCTCGCCCCCCGACAAGTCAACGATGCCGCGCCTCCCGAGATGCTCCATGCACGTACTCCTGAGTGCGAACTCGACCCTTTGCCGAAGCTCTGCATCATCGAGACTCAGGTTTCTTGGGCCGAATGCGACCTCATCTTCAACAGTTGAGCAGAAGAACCCGATATCAGGATCCTGAAAAACGATGTTGACAACGGTCGCTAGTCTGTGGAGCGGACGGGAGAGGGTGTCCAAGCCGCAGATCTCGACTTTCCCCCGCATCTCGCCGTGCGACGCCTGAGGAATCAGTCCGGAAAGACACCGAAGAAGGGTGCTCTTGCCGCACCCTGAGCGGCCAATCACTGCAACAAATTCTCCTCTTTCAATCGAGAGACTGACGTTTCTGATCGCTGGTGCCGATCCGTTCGGATACGTGTAGGTGAGTCCTTCTGTGACGATGGCGGGATCATGATGTGATGTCAATGGGCGCTACCCGAGCGATGTTACTGACCAGTAACATCGATATCTGTTACTTAACATTAACGCACAGTAAGTACGGCTGCCGGTGCGCCTGTCCCCAATTTCCTGGCGAACGCTGAGCTGCGAATTTCGTATGAGCAGGAATAGCTGTTGGACTGGCTTTGATCTCTCGTGGATGACGGGAGCCAGCGACGACACGTTCCTAGCGACATGGGAAGGTCGGGAGCCGGACAACACTGTCCGAGGGTTCTCAGTTGTCATGCGATTGATTCCTTCTGTCATGCAATTCAGGCAATTGGTCAGTGACCGTTCTGCGCTCTTGCTCTCAGAGAGGCGTGATGCGTCAATCCAAGCGCAGACAGCATGGCATGACACGCATCGGTAACGCGGAATGACAGCCGAGTTGTGACTCGTCTCATTAGGGCCAAGCAGATCGAAGACAAGAGTCTGGGGATCTACTTGCTTAGATTGTTGTAGCCAGCTCTTCTAGGGCTTGTTTTGCATCGGAGTATCTTCTCAGGAGTAGTCGTCCCTCGTCGGTGAGGTGTGCTCCTCCCTTGGTCCTTCCGCCTCTGTATCTGTCGACCAGCTTCTTCCCGGATCTCTCTTCCGCGATTTTGATCCTATGAAGAGCGTATCTGTATGACATCTCGATCTCTCTGCACGCGAGTGCGATTGACTTGGACTTCTCGATCGCTGTCAACAGTCGTGCTGTGCCCGCTCCAAAGAATGGTCTGCCTCTTGAATCCTCGAGCCAGAACTTCACCCTGATCTTGGGTGCGGCTCCACGGGAACTCATGCGAAGACACCCACAGCGAGTATTGCAGGCTATTCTCGGCCGTTTGTACTTCTTATCTCTGCCGCGCCCCCGAACGGGCCCACGCTCTGCACTTGATTCTGTACCGCTTCATGGGGGTTCGACTAAGGGGCGAAACGCACTTCAGTCACTCCAATAACTGGGCTTTCGACTATTCACGCTCGGCAAGGTCGAGGGTGTCCGCTCTTGAAAGCCCCAAGAATTGTGACCGTCATAGGATCGAAGAGCTCAGGCAAGACCACCACAATTGAATGCATAATTGCAGGTCTGACGCGGAGGGGTTTTCGCGTGGCCTCGATAAAGCACATACACCATGACTTCACGATCGACAAAGAAGGAACTGACACATTCAGACATGCTCGTGCGGGGTCCGAGGTTGTGGCTGGCGTCTCTAAGAACGAGACCGCAGTGATCATGAAAGGCGATCCTGAACAGACGCTGCCATGCATCTTGGACTTCATGGCGAGAAGCGACGCGGATATCGTGATTGCGGAGGGGTTGCATGCCTCCGTAGGCCAGCGGTCTGACGTCTTCAAGATAGTCGCCGCTCGTGACACCGAAGACCTGAACGAGAGAATCCGCGGCACGACTGGTCCGATTCTGGCGATCTCCGGACTCATTGCCGGACGTAACCCGTCGCTTGAGCACTACGACATGCCGGTAATCGATCCGAAGACTGAATGTTCGAAGCTCATTGACCTGATAGAGAAGAATGTACTTCACAACTAGATCGAGCAGTGCGCCCCTACCGTGGCCTCTTCAGACCGGCAATCCGTGTTTCGCCATGATCAAGACTCGGTCTCGATTCGCTGGAACTCATATGGTGCGAATAGCTTGGCGGTGACGATGTCTCCTTCGGACAGAACCCGATTCTTGGGAATAATTGTGTAGCCGTTGGCCCTGCTGAGATCGGTCATTCCGCCTAGGCGCACTTCAACTGGGGTGGCGGAATAGGAGGCGCCGTGTCTCGAAAGCTTCAGGAGCTGGAAATGCTCCAAGCCGTGTTTTGACTTCGCTGACTTTTCCATCTTGGCTTCGATGATGGGGACCCCATGATCTTGTGAATGGCCAGCCAGACGATTGAGTAGCGGAACAGCAAACACGCAGAACCCCGCAAGGGCAGACATGAGGAAGCCGGGAAGCATGACGACCGGCTTACCATTGGCCTTCCCGATTCCTGTCACCTTGCCCGGAGTCATGGCAACTCCATGAAAGGCGATCTTCCCGAGCGACTCGACCACATCTGGTACGAAATCCTTGGTGCCCACTGAAGAACCGGCTATTGTGATGACGATGTCTGCATCGCCAAGCGCGTTGCCGATCCTAGTCCGGATATGCTGGAGATCATCTGGAACTACTCCGAGGATCCGGGGGACTCCTCCTAGCTGACGCACGAGTTCGGAGATTATGTATGCGTGATCGTTCGGAATTCTGCTCTGTGACTCTTGGTACGCCTCGACAAGTTCGTCTCCGACTGAAATCACACTCACCCGTGGTTTCCTTACGACTCTCACCGTCTGTATGTTCAGTGCGATCAGAATTCCGACGGATTGAGCGTTTATAGTATGTCCACGTTTGAGCAGCGTTTCTCCTCGTTCTGCCTCTTCGCCCTTGATGGCCACATTCTCGTTCTTGCGGACCGGCCGGATGACTTCAATAGCGCCTTCTCTGAGTCTTGTCCTCTCAACTTGAATGACGGCATCTGACCCTTCGGGTAGGGGTGCGCCCGTAGATGTGTACGCGCACTGTCCCTCAGAGATGTTCCTCGTGGAGGGACGGTCTGGCGGAAAGAGTCTACCACCGATTGTCAGCCTGATGGGGTTTGAGGAGGAAGCGTGTTTGATGTCTTGTGAGCGGACTGCATACCCATCCATTGCCGCCTTGTTGTACGGCGGAACGTCATGTGGTGCCTTGACATCTTCTGCCAGTGTCCGTCCGCACGATTGCACGACCTCAACTTGCTCGTTCTCCGGTACTCCGGCATCTGCTAGTGACAGAGTTCTCCTGAGCGCTTCAGTCCTTGAAATGAGCTTGAAGATCCTCTTCTGATCCGGCCTCAAGTCTGCATCGCACTCATCTGCAGAACATCGGATTACTGCGTGTAGTATTAATTCGATGTCGGAGTGCAAGAGGGCCCGCTCGGGCCCTAGATGTGGCAAAGCGAGATTGCTAAGATAGTAGATGCTCCGGGATGCATCACCGGCTTCCTCCTCTCTGCTTGGATTCTCGATGCGCGGCGGCCGAAGCGGGATTATCACGCCTGAACCGCAAAGGTGCAAGAGCGACACGTTCTGAGGCGGAGTCCGCCCAGAAGTGGGTGGGGTCCACCGGGTCTCATGTTAGGGACCAAAAGACGCGCCCTAGCTGGCTCGTTTGGTGGGGCCGGTGGGACTTGATCGTAATTGACGGTGGGGCTGTTTCCGTAAACACCCACACTTAAGGGATTGGCCGAGTCCCGCATGATATCGCAATGTCTAGAGCACATCCAGTTGTGCGTGGTTTGAATCCGCGTGTGCAACGATTGATCTTGGCTGGAGCCCGTGAGACTTGTTGTAATTGAGATGTGTGCCTTCCGGTCGCGTCATCTTGAGCGACTTGCCGACTCCTCAAAGCGGCACCTCTTTCCCGGAAAGCGGCACCTCTCTTGAGTCGGAGCGAACGCAATGAGATTCTGGCGCCGCAGGTGGGAGCGCGCCCAACCGAAGGAAGCGGATTGCCTAGATCAATCTAGGATGCGTTCTGTACCTGGTGCATGTCGCTTTGCTCATTATCCTTTCAATGGAGGACTGCTCGTTTTCTGCAATATTGGAATTACTGGTGGGGCCGGTGGGATTTGAACCCACGACTTCTGGCCTCGCTGCTTTCGCAGGCGCGGACGCCAGCGCCCCAGGTTCACCGCCACAATGTGGCTCTGGTATCCTGTTGGCGACAATCGTTGTCTAGACCAAGCTAGACGACGGCCCCTACGCTCGGGCTCACTCTCGCAATTCCAATAATAGCCTTTTCCTAGCCCGTTTGCAGTGTAGTAGCCCACAACATTTGGCACATTCATAAGCTGAGCAGCTTGAGTAGCTTGCACGAAGTTACTCCGGCAGTCTTGCTCAATAGGACCCCCGATGTCTCTCTTTTCGGCAGAACGCATCTCAAGACCATGATGTGCAAAACAGCCGGGGACAACACAATGCATGATCCATTGTCTGCCGCAACTCCAACGCTAGGAACAATCATCTCCTCGACTAGCGAAACAGAGTCGATTCTTGTAGGACTCGCTGATGAGATTCGTTCAGGGGATACGCTTGTTCTTTGTCGCTCCCATTGATCTCATGCTTGGTCATGCCTGTCGGCACTAGACAGTCCTGTTCGATGTTGGAGAAGGTGTAATCGCGAGGACTCGCCGGTTAAGCTTTTACGTAAGGGTGAAGGCTCCTGTTGTGGAGGGAGTGGCGTGCACTTCTTGCCCTGCTCGAGATGCCTCCTGCTTCTGCTGCTGATTGCACTAGTTGTCAGCTCTATTCCAGCGTCCTGCGCTCAACAGGAGCTCGTTCAAAACGGAGGTTTTGAGAAGAAGTTCGAAGGTTGGACCAACAGTAACTCTCAGGTTCTCAAGCAAAGCAGTTCGACCCCCCCCCACTCAGGAGGATACTCCGCAAGGATAGGCACGTCTACCAAGCAGGGACAGATATCGCAAACGGTCAAGATCCCCGACAAATCAAGCGCGAAATTCACTGCCTACTACAGACTCGAGAAGAGTGCAAGCTTGATGATCTCGCTGAAGAGAGGGGATGGGTCTCTCATCCAAGAATGGAGCAAGAGTGGTATCGCGTCATGGACATCTCTGACGTATTCCCTCGATGCATCCTACGCTGGCCAATCCGTTGCTGTTGATTTCACTGGAATTGGATACAGAGAAACTATCACTGTGATGGGCTGGTGCCAAGGCTTCGATCCCTTTTCGGGGGTATTCTATACGTATCCATGCCCGTTCTACGACTACAACAATTATTACTCCTATGTTGACGATGTCAGTGTAGTGTCTCAGGTCGCTATCTACGAGACCGTCATCTCTGTTACTGGGTTGCCACCTGGGCTGTCAACTGGAATCAGCGTCGACGGGGCCCAAAAGAGTACGATCGGAGCTGGCGGATCAAAGACGCTTCAATTCAATACTGGTGAGAACCACAGGATATCTGTCGATACTTACGTATACAAGGACGACAAGACGAGGTATCATTGCAGTTCTGACTCACTGTCCGTGGACACCGATCGATCTCTGACATTCTCATACGCACTGGAGTACTTTCTTGCCGTCAGTTCTCAATTCGGCACAGTCTCCGGAAGCGATTGGTATGATGAGGGTAGCATAGCAGTTTTCGCTGTCGATCGAAATGCCTTTCCAATGACCGGCATAATCGGGGGTCTTGGAGCAAAGTACGTGTTCGAGAAGTGGGGAGGTGACGCGTCCGCCAGTTCAGTCGGCCAGTCCAGTTCGACTAAGGGTGAGATTGCCATGAATGGTCCCAAGTCGGTCTCAGCTGTCTGGAGGGAGGACTACACGTTCCTGTATCTATCGGTGGGAGTAATTGCAGCGGCCATCGCGGGCGGAGGTTTTGCGGCGTACTCGTTCATCGCAAGGAGGAGGCCACTCAAAGCCTTCCTCGAGACGGCGGTGAAGCTTCCGGATGAAGAAATGAAGACCAAAGAACCGCAGACTATCGCGCCACAGGCTGATCCTGAAGAACGCGAAGTGCTCGCCCTGCTAGAGAGGCTGGAGAAGTCTTACAGAGATGGTACCGTGAACGAGAAGGTCTATCAGAAACTGAAAACGGAGTTCGAGACACGTCTTGCCGACTCGAGAGCCCGCGGGGCTGGTTAGTCCTTTGGCGAGATCCTCTTGGAGACACACTCGTGGCTGTTTCCCGCAATTCTCATTGCTGTGTCGATCTTCCTTCAAGCGCCCGGTTCAGCGGCGGCACGACAGTGTCACTGCGCCGAAGAGACTGAATGAGCCCTAGACTTTACCGAGAACCAGATCAGCGATGGAGGTCATGATTCTCGAATGTTGCTGCTGGGGTTCCCTAGCTCCAACGAACATGGCGTGATGGTTGGCGCTTCGCAAGAATAATGGCCCTTGGCGTCGTTGGGACAGTCTGGCGCCCGGGGGGAACTCTGAAGTGAAGGTTCAAGCGCCGCGCAAGCGCCGAATACTAGATCTCTTTCTCATGTTCCTGTATTTCCTCGCCCTCTTCCCGGAAAGCGGACAACTTGAGGCAATTGCAAGCTGAGATGTCGGGTGAGCTTGATGGTCTATTGACATCTATCCTCGATAAGGCATTCAGGGGATGACTGTGATTGCAGGATCGGTGCTCACTCATGGGAACTGCATGGGCGACCTGAGCAGATACTGGAGATCGAGGTCCCTTCTTCCATCCAACGAGGGGGGAGGTCGGAGTTCACTACGGTCGGCAAGACGGTCATCTGCGAGGGCTGGATGTTTCCCACTCATCATGGTTTCATCCATTGCTGGGACTGTCTCTATCTTGCAGACGTGTTCTTCCACTACGGATGTAGGTTGTTAGAGCACTGATTCTGAAACATGGAAAGGCTTATGTTGGAACCGGGCACCAGTCCGTAAGTGGTTATCAGTGATGTTGATCCGCGGAACTAGTGCGATTCTCTTCTGTCTTCTTGTCTTGGCCATTTCCCAAAGTCCTCAACACTCATTCGCCGATCCCGTCACTGCTGTGATTTCCGATGTGAGTGTCGATCAGGCCTCCGTGGCGCCAGGCGCCCAATTCACTGTAACCGTTAGGATCGTATACGATTTCGGCCAGAAACCATATGAAATTCGAGTCGCCGTAACGGACCCAACGACAGGTCTTTCTGTCCCCGGCGGCGAGTTCAAGTTCGACCAACTCGCCAAATCGGGAGAGAGGAGCTACGTCTTCAATCAACTCAGGGCACCCCCTTCTGTAGGTCCGTGGAACCTCAAAGCAACCGTCGAGTATAGTAGCATTCAAGCCAACCAGGTCTTCGCCCATGGGACCAAGGACTGGTCCAGGGTCTTCACGGTCAACGTTACCGAACCAAGACACGTGTTGACTGTGAAGCTTGTGCCGGAAGTGAGGTTCAAGGTAGACGAGGTTGCCGTCACAAGTGATGCTTTTGGAATTGGGAAGGTTGGCAGCCTTGCCAAGGGGCCGCATATTGTCGAAGTCCAATCAACCATTGCTGTTGATGACGGAGTGCGCTATGCATTCAAGAACTGGCAGGACGGCGACAATTCAAATCCGAGAACAGTCAACCTACTCCAAGATGTGTTGTTGGAAGCCGTCTACGAGAAACAATACTATCTGACAGTGGAGTCACCATACGGCGAGGCCTCAGGTACAGGCTGGTACGCAGAGAACTCTGTTGCAACGATCTCTGTCGATCCAACGAGTGTCCCGATGGAGGGCGTCTTTGGGTTCTTAGGCGCCAGGACAGCATTCTCTGCTTGGACCGGAGACATTCGTTCAGAATTGCCAGCTGTGCCAGTCCGGATGGATGGCCGAAAGTCTGTCGCGGCTGAGTGGAGTTCCGACATGTGGCCCTTGTATTTGAACATCCTTCTTGTGATTCTGTTAGTCGCAATTGCCACAATCGCGGTCCTGCTTCTCAAGAGGAGACGCAGGCCCCCCGCAACCCCGTTGATAACGGGGACAGGATACCTTCCAGGATACTCACAACCCAGGCCTGGACCAGTGCTGTCGCTCAAAGTGCAGGCTGCCCCTGTTGCGTACTGTCAGAAATGCGGTGCGTCTCTTCCGACAGGAGCAGCAAAATGTCCCGCATGCGGAGGCTCTGCACAGAAGTGAGGCCAGGAATGAAAAGATCTCGCTCGTAGCATGCTCCGAACCTCAGACATATCCTCCGGTGAGAGTCCCAGGCGGTCAAGTTGAGTTCAAGGCGCAGTGAGGACGTTGACAAGCTCTACAGGCTATTGGAGAATCTGGAGAAGAGGCGGGCTGAAGGCACAGTCGAAGACGGAGTCTACCAGAGACTGAAGAACGAGTACTCCGAGAGAATCCGCGAGATATCAGGGGCATATCCGGCCCTATCTCTCGGCAGAGTCGAAGGGCGCCCCATCGACGCCGGTGCAACGTCTGCCACCCCCAGGATACTGGATGTTCAACTTCATCAGATGCCCCCTGCTCCTCACATGCGCCGACAAGGAGAGACCGCTGCAATGATCGCGATTGTGGTCGCAATACTGATCGCCCTGTTGCTCGCCGTGATACTTGCAGCCATGCATCCATGATCTTTGCTACAATGCGGTAGAGCCACCGTGAGCACACGCGCGTCACTGTCAGAAGAGACACTCCTCAAGTACATCGTATCAAGGGCCGGACGCACCGGTGCGGCATACACTTTCTCGCTGGCTGAAGCACAGAAAGAGCTGGACTTGACGCAAAGCCAAATCCTAAGCATGATCTGCGAGTTGGCCCTGCGTGGGATTCTTCGCATTCGTGAGATGCCTTTCCAGGAGGAGATGCAAGAACGGCTCGTGTTGCTGTTGGAGGAATCTGAGATTGACTACACACTAGGCCGTCTGTTCAAGGCAGAACTGTTGGATCTGCGGAAGACCATCAGCGTGATGATGCGATCATATGGAAAGGCCCTCGAAGACATTGTGTTGTTCTCACCCATCAGGCTCGCCGAGAGTCTGGACAGAATGGGACGCACGCTTGAGCAACTTGAGAAACTGCGAGCGATGAGGCGCAAAACGGCAAAGAAGAAGCATACGACAGGGAGAATCGTTGACAGTGTCAAAGGAGATCTGCTACAGAATCTCAGAAAGGAGACCACTTCAATGAAGATCATGCTTGATCGTTTCTCGATCATATCCTCCAAACGGACTCTAGGTTTGAGCGAACTTGAGGAGAAGAGAGCAGAGATCGAAATCAGACACAAGATAGGTGAGTACTCTGAGGAGGAGTTCTCGAAGTTGTTGGCCGAATTGGATTCCCGTCAGGCGGCTGTTACCCACGATGTTGATCTTCAGACTGGACTCCTGGCAAACGCCGTGGTCGTGGACAGGCACGACGGAGAGGATCTTGACGAGGCATTCGAAGTTCTCAAGGCCAGACTAGCGGTTAGCGAGATCGGTCCAGAGGCCTTCGAGGAACAGAAACGGAGACTCACGGAACAACTGTCCGCCTCGACGACATTTCGACTGGACACTCAGAAGCCAAAGGACACTCAGGAAGCCGTTCGGAGACTCGTCGAATCCGTGCAGCACCTGTCTCACGGTGCCTTCGTAGAGCCCGAAAAGATCCAAGCCTCGAAGGATGTCCTACGAAAGTACCTTGTGTTGATGGAGAAGACACGGGATGTCACAGAACAATCTTGTAACGGTTGAGATCTTGGACGCCGACTTGCTGAGCTTGGCGGAGCTGTCGGACAGTAGCCATTATGATCGTGTTTCTGTCGAACTTGTTTCTCGCAAGAGAGAGACTCTTCTGAAGTGCCCTGTGTGTCAGGGCCTTCTTGATGCGCACGTGCCGAGTGTCGAATGCCTCGTAGATGAGACCAGGTATTGCAAGAATTGCGCTGCCGAACTGGCCCGGGAGAACGAGCGATGCTGGATGTGCGGCCTCTTCACATTCAGCAACATGCTGGAGGCATCCTCTTAGAAGGGATGATAGGTGCTCGAACCCAAGATTCTCGGAACAACAGACATCGACACAGACAGGGCGGAAAGACAGAAGAGAATTCAAGGCTGGAACCAGAATACGGTCGAACGAGCCCACGCGATTGTGGCAGGTGCGGGTGCCCTCGGGAATGAGCTTGTCAAGAACTTAACCCTGCTCGGTGTGGGTCGAATCTACCTTGTTGACTTTGACTACGTTGTCAAATCGAACCTGAACAGGTGCATTTTCTTCCGTGCCAGCGACGCATCACGTCGACTTGCGAAGGCCAGGGTTGTGAGCAAGAGAGCGAGATCTGTGAACCCCGGCGTGGAGGTGGTGCCCCTCGTCGAGGATCTTGAGAACGTTGACAGGTCCATATACAAAGAGGCTTCTCTTGCGTTTGGAGGACTAGACAGCCTAGTAGCCAGAATGCAGTTGAACATAGACTGCTACTTCAATGGGGTACCTCTTGTGGATGGTGCGATCGAAGGATTCGAAGGACAGGTTCAAGTAGTTGTGCCGCCGAAAACACCATGTCTGGAATGCGGCATCAGCGACCGCGACAGAGAGCACGTCTGGTCACGCATTTCCTGTACGGGCCAAGCCGTCGATGGAGGCGAGAAGAATCTGCCTGCGTTGCCCACAACCGTATCATTGATCGCCGCAATTCAGATCCAAGAGGGGCTGAAACTTCTGTTTGGAATCGAGAAATACCGACAGGAGGGGCAATGGAACGATTTCTTCGGGGAGCCCATCTTGGGGAAAAGACTATACTATTCAGGGGTATCAAACGTTATGCGAATCTACGAAGTCGCGAAAAGCAAACGTTGTAATGTCTGTTCAGTTGAAAAAGAAGGGGGGAACCCTGAATGATGCGAATACTCGTGGAGGAAGAACCACCCGGGCGGTCGCTGTCACTACACGTGAAGGATAATGCCATCATCAGGATCCAGTCAGTCATGCCGGCGATAAGGATTCAGTCAGTCATGCCGGCGACAAGGATCCAGTCAGTCAAACCGACTCTAAAGATGGCTACTCGTCCCAGAATAGTGGACGTGTTGACCTTGTGCCGAATGTGCAAGGCATCAGCGCCAATTGACGCCGATTTCTGCACGGAGTGCGGTCAACGTCTGGCCGGTCTGCTTTCGTGGGTCTGATTGTTTTGTCCGACTCGAAAGACGAACCGAAGGTATTGGACATCATTGCGCCTTCTCCCAAAGAGAATCCGCCCCCCGGACCTCCCGACTACCGGGTGGTCCTTTCCAGATCAAAGAGCGGAATACAGGCACCATCAGTTAAGGTTGCTAGCCCGCTGGGCAGAGCACGAAGGCCCGGACGCCGCGGTTTGTTGCTTGCCCTGATCATGGTCTTGCTCTTAACGAATAGTCTGTGGGCATACTGGACGTTTGTTCAGGTGCGAGAAGAGCATGACAACGAAGTCGCCAGTCTTACTTACGAAATCAATTCTCAGGAATCTCAGATACGCAAACTGGCTGATGAAATGGCGCTACGACGGTGGCTTGATTCGATTGATGTCCGAGTGTGGGGATCAGAACGGGACGGTCTGTACTACTCGGACGGCACGCATTCTACGCCGACGACAATCACGTTGGGATTCACATCGTTGCAGGACCAAGGCGTAGCATGCCAGGTCTACCTAGATGTGACGCTGTCAAGAGAGGATGGTAGCATTGTGTCGAGCACGAGACTCGGTCCAAGTGACCCGTCCAGGGGGAACTCACCTTGCGACGTGATAAGGGATAGCACCGATCTCAAGCTCGGCCGTCACTCTCTGACAATGATTGTGTGGTGCGAAAGATCACAGCCGAGCGCTGAGACCATGCGCAAAGTCGACTTTGTCGTGCCACGTGATAGCGTGGTGCCGACAATAACCTTCTCGAATCATCGGAAAGACGGAGAACAACTGAAAGTATCAGCGGAGGTGTCTGACAACATACGGGTACAGACGGTCGCCATTTCTGTTTGGTTGATCAGCCAAAACGGAACCGTCATAATCGCTGACAATCTGAGTATGAGCCTCGTTGAAGGTTCAGATCTATGGGAATTCTTCTCTCCGTTCCCGCAAGGTCCAGAAACCCAGAGTCAGCTCTTTTTCAAAGTCACGGCGATTGATACGTCCAATAATGCAACAACCCGAGTCTGGTATGGCTCCATCTAGATTCAGTCAACGCGGACGGACAGCGTTACAGCGAGCGAATAGTCTCGCGTGGCCTTGGGCCTATCGAAATCCATATATCAGCAGCGAGTGATCATCACGCCAGGGAGGTTCTTCCTTGGAGGTCATGGTTGTCGACGTGGCGACTAACAAGGCTGTGAGAATCGAAGTCGACCAAAACCACACAGTGGGTTCGGTCTTGGAGACTGTCGTAGGTGGACTCGGCCTTCCCAAGGACAGAGCATACGCACTCGTGTCGGGAAACAAGGAGCTTGGTCCTGATTCTTACCCCATGACGTTGCAGGCCGCGGGAATAAGAAACGGTGACAAGCTAGACCTAATCTCGAGGCCAATCGGAGGGAGACTTCCAGCAGCATGCCCAAGCTTCCCCGGGCCCTTCTAGAACGTCGACTGAAGAACGAGGAAGAGGAGCTGCGGAGCAAGGGATACTCCTTTCGCTCCAGATCAGTCTGGGCCGAGGCGAACATACCTACCGTTCTCGGACGGGAGACTGTTCCAGTCGCATACGCGTTCGACGTTAGGCTGAAGGCGAAGGGCCTGGTCAGGCTATACCCCGATGATGATCCGTCAGTTCTCGAAGAGCATGAAGCCCAACTCTCCGTTCTCGAGTCATATCCTTACGTTACGGACAAGAGTCGTCTTGGCGCGCCGTTTAGACTCCTATGGACATCTCCGATTTTCCACCCCAACATTGCACAAGGGACTTCGGCAGGTGGACCTGGTATTGTCTGCTGGGATCTCTTGAAGGGACTGATTTGGACTAACCTGGACACTCTTTTCGGTATTGTCAAGGGACTGGAGCTGCTGATCGAGCATCCAAACACGAAGAGCCCACTCCGTTTCGAACAGTGCATAGATGCAGCCAAGTGGTTTGACGCCCATCCAGACTATTTGCACAAATAGCCTTGCGATGGCCGGAGGCTCCTCAGTTGGCTAATCCTCCGCGGCAAGAGCCATACGAGCTCTACCTCAAGCTGGAAAGCCTGAATGGAATGCAGCGAATCTGCAAAGGCGCGGCACCGAACGAGACCATCGGGCTCTTGGTGGGGTCTCACAACGTCTCACGTGGTTTCCACTATACATTCGTGGACGGTTTCCTTGTCGGCGATACCAGATCAACCCGGGTTAGAGTTGAGTTCGAGGAGGGTGCCATGGGTCCTTTGGTGGCCGAGCTGAGAACGAGATATCCCGATTCAATGGTCGTGGGCTGGTTCCACTCGCACCCAGGGTATGGCTGTTTCCTTTCCTCTACAGACCTGGAGACACAGCGCTCCTATTTTCGCGAGCCATATCACGTGGCACTTGTGGTCGATCCTATCAGGGAGATCTTCGATATCTTCAAGTTGCATAATTATGGCCGCGGCTATCGTCAATGCTCCTTTGCGGTCCTTGAGGGGCTAGGCGGTTCTCGCTAGTTCTCTATTGTGGTTTTCCGCAGCGTGGGCAAGCAGCGGCTCCAACTGGAACCGTGGCACCACAACCAAAGCATATCGCTGCACGTCCGGCCACTACAGGAGGCGGAGTGTAAGGAGCCCCTTGAATGATGGTCGGTTCAGTGCCATAGCGCGGTCTGCCCGGACCGCCTGCTCTGAAAAGTCCGCCTCTACTATACAGCAGGAATACTGCCAAGGCGGCTGCGACAGCAAAGACCAAAGCGCCCAAGATCGCGATCGGCTGGAAGGTGTCCTGTCGCCATTCTGCCCGAAGACCGAGCGGCTCGTCAACGCTGAATGTATAAGTTGGAGATTTCGACACGACTACATTGCCGCTGTACCACGCCGTGAACACCTCTTTCCCACCGAGGGCACCCATCCACCCATCCATAGGGACTTCCTTCTCGACGGATACTGTTGCGTCTTGACCTTGCATATACCATCCTTTGGTACTGTCGAGTGTCGGATTGCCGAACTCAGAGGAGGCGCTTATCCTGTACTGTGTCTCGGTCACGTATTCGGCCTTGAAGTAGTAAGGCGCGTCAATCTTCATCACAAGGTTCCTAGTCTCCATCGGAACTCCGTTCACGAGCCAATCCTGAAAAACATCACGCTCCTTGACATTGCTTTCGTCCTTGACGACGCGTGATTCGACAGCCCAGACGTTAAGTTGCGAGTCTGCTGCAACCCATTTCTGCGAGTTCTGTCCGTGCGCGTCCTCCACCAGAACCTCGTGCTCAGTGTTGTATTCGAATGTGTGTCCTTTCTCACTCAGCTCTGTCTCAGTCCAGCAGTATTGCTGAGTTCCACAGTAGTACTCCCACCAGCAGCAGCAACAATCGCAGACATAGACTGTCCAGCATACCGGAACCATCTCACAGTCTCGTGTTTTGATCAGGTCGACTGTCCACACGTTGTTCGGATTCTTGTATCTGCTGCAAACTGACTTGCCTGCGTACGTTGAGCAAATCCCTGGGACCTGTGCATCAACCTGGAATGTGTGTGAACTCTTCTTGTCCACCGTGAATGACTTGCTGCCTCCCCCCGATATGGTACCGACTTGCTTCCCGTCGATC
>Ga0208828_1000517_pt1 | contig 16909 bp, 12 predicted proteins | sample Kivu_160m_FD_185487 | JGI IMG/M metagenome (GOLD analysis project Ga0208828, IMG submission 185487) | Freshwater microbial communities from Lake Kivu, Western Province, Rwanda to study Microbial Dark Matter (Phase II) - Kivu_160m (SPAdes)... | ecosystem: Environmental > Aquatic > Freshwater >... | reverse complement strand
GTAGGCAGATGCCCGATGCCGGATGCCGGATGCCGGATGCGGGATGTGCGATATGCGATGCGAGATATCCTAATGTCCTAATTTCCTATTTTACCTGTCCGCCTGTCCGCCTGTCCGCCTGTCCGCCTGTATTTCAGTCGTTCCTCTTTAGCCATCTTCTCGGTAGCATACTGAAAGATCAACCGGGCGGCGTCGTTCTTCCATTTCAGAAGAAACTCCTCCACCGGGGCAGGATCCTTTTTCCACATCTCCCGGAGAAACCAGCCCAGCCCCTGGTGAACCACCCGTTCAGGGTCCATCATCATGGGATCGATGAAATCCAGGTAGGGTCGGATCACGGGATGCCTCTTCATCGGCTTGATCTGGGCTACCGGGGCCACTCTCCGCTGAAACGGATAAGGCGAATCTCTCCAGGAAGAGAAGTCGTTCAGGCTGATGATACCCTTCAGGATCATGGGACCCAGAAGCTCTCCCGCTACAGTATCGGCATGCGCCCAGTTCGTGATGCCGATGGGGAACCATTCTTCAATGGTGATAAAGGTTTCCCTGGAAAATTGCTTCCGGAATCCTTTCAACAGGAGAATAGCGAAACTGCCCTCTTCAAAGGGTTCGCTGGCTATGAGTCCCCGGCTGGCCTCCACCACTGTGTCGTACGCTAACGTGTTGGAATCCAGTAGCTCTTTCAGCTTGTTGGTAAAGGTTTCTGTGGGGATGCCATATCCCCTGTACCCCTCTTTGAAATAGCGGGAATATTTCTTGACGATGGCCGGATCGGCATGAGACTGGCAGAAGAGACGGATCTCGCGTATCAGTTCCTGTGCGTTCATCTGGTTGATTGGAATTTCGGCATATTCTTTCCGGCAAGATACTACATTGCAGGAAATCTTATGCATCTTTGTGAGAAATATTCCCCAAGATGATCCGTCGTTCGCTTTTCGTTTTTCGTTTTTCGCTATTTCGCTATTTCGCTATTTCGCTATTCGCTATCTCCTCATTCCTCATTCCTCATTCCTCATCCCTCCGCGCCCAATCCACCCAGCCTCCCCCTTGGAAAGATCCCTCTCTCCCGGTTGAGGTACGGGTACAGGACCTGCTTTCCCGGATGACCCTTGAGGAGAAATCCTCACAGATGGTTTACAACAGTCCGGCCATTGAGCGGCTGGGCGTGCCTGCCTACAATTGGTGGAGTGAGGCATTGCACGGTGTAGCAAGGATGGGACGGGCGACGGTGTTCCCCCAGCCGATCGGGATGGCCGCCACCTTCGATACGGCGCTGATTTATCAGGTGGCTTCCGCCATCTCCGATGAGGCGAGGGCCAAATTCAATGCGGCTCTGCGCATCGGGAATATCACCCAGTACGGGGGGCTCAGCTTCTGGTCGCCCAACATCAATATTTTTCGGGATCCCCGGTGGGGGCGTGGAATGGAAACCTGGGGGGAGGATCCTTACCTGACCGGGAAACTGGGTGTTGCCTTCGTCAGGGGGATGCAGGGAGATGACCCGCGCTACCTGAAGACGGCCGCTTGCGCCAAGCATTTTGTGGTGCACAGCGGCCCGGAAAAGCTCCGGCATGAATTCAATGCCAGGCCGCCGGAAAAGGATTTCAGAGAGACTTACCTGCCGGCTTTCCAGCGGGTGGTGCAGGAGGGCTTCGTGGAGTCGGTCATGTGTGCCTACAACCGGACCTACAATGAACCTTGCTGTGGGAGCCCTTACCTGCTGGAGGATATCCTCCGGATCGAATGGGGTTTTAACGGCCACATCGTAAGCGATTGCTGGGCGCTGACCGATTTCAACCAGTTCCATAAGGTGACGGCAACCAATGAGGAGTCGGCAGCCAAGGCCCTGTTAGCCGGTGTTGACCTCAACTGCGGGGTGGCTTTCCGCGAGCTGGTGCCCGCTGTCAGGAATGGGCTCATCACCGAGGCAGACATCGACCGGAACCTTGCCTACCTGCTGAAGACACGCTTCCGTCTTGGCCTTTTCGATCCTCCCGGACTGAATCCCTGGGAGCGGATCCCGGATTCCGTCATCAACTGTGAAAAGCACCGCGAGATTGCCCGGAAAGTGGCCGCTGAATCGATCGTATTGTTGAAAAACAATGGCGTTCTGCCGCTTAAGAAGAACCTGAACCGGTACATTGTCACCGGTCCGCTGGCGGCCGACGTCAACGTGCTCCTCGGCAACTACAATGGCGTTCCGGCCGAAGCGCTGACAATCCTGGAAGGGATCGCGGCAGCCGTGGATCCCGGATCACGCATCTCATACCATTCCGGATTCCTGCTTACCGGTGAGAACCCGGAAGAGCCCCGGTGGACCCTGTTTGACGTGAACCATGCGGATGCCACCATCGTAGTGATGGGGATCAACCCCCTGTTTGAAGGGGAAGACGGGGAGGCGCTGGCGACCACCATGGGTGCTGATAAAGAAGATATCCGCCTGCCGGAGAATCAGGTCCCCTACCTGAGGACATTGGTGAAAGACCATACCAAACCGGTCATTGCGATTGTCACCGGCGGCAGCCCCCTCGACCTTTCGGAGGTATATGAACTGGTCGACGCCCTGCTTTTCGTCTGGTACCCCGGCGAACAGGGAGGGAATGCCGTGGCCGAAGTGCTTTTCGGGGAGATCTCCCCGGCCGGCCGGCTGCCGGTGACCTTCCCGAAATCGGTGGACCAGCTCCCTCCTTTCGACGATTACTCTATGGTGGGACGAACATACAGGTACATGAAGGAGGAGCCGTTGTTCCCCTTCGGGTTTGGTCTGAGCTACACCACGTTCCGGTACGCTGATCCGGTCGTCAGCAAAAGGGAACTGGCCGAAGGTGACGGGTTCACTGTATCCTGTGATATCACCAACACAGGGGCCATGGCATCTGACGAAGTCATGCAGCTTTATCTCTCCCGGGAGGATGTTCCCTTCCGGATGCCGTTCTATGATCTGAAAGGGTTCCGGCGGATCTTTCTCTATCCCGGAGAGACAAAAACCATTGTTTTTACTGTCCCATTCGAGGAGTTGCTGCTAGTCAATTTGGAAGGGACCATCGTCTACCTGCCGGGGAAACTGAACATCTTCCTGGGAGGGGCGCTTCCCGGTGAACGGAGCAGGGAACTGGGTGTACAACCGGGAACTTATCAATATGTCTTGCTGAAATGATTCGGTCCTACATCTTCCTGACATTATTGCCGTTTCGTTCGGATCAATAAAATGTGGATTGTTACGCCCGCTGCAATGATGAAAAGAAGAATCCTCAACCATAGTTCATCCGTGAAAAGAATGACAGAAACCAGTATGGATACCCAAAGGAAAACCAATGTGCTGATCTTGATCCGGAGAGGGACCCCTTTTTTATCTTGATAATCACTTATGTAATGACCGAACAGCCGGTTGTTCAGCAGCCAGTTATGGAATCGGTCAGAGCTTCTTGAGAAACTGGCGGCAGCAGCTAACAGAAATGGGGTGGTGGGGATCAACGGAAGAAACACTCCTATGAAGGCCAGGACCAGAAATACCCCGCCCAACCCCATCAATATCCAACGCATCACAGGATTTCTGTTCCTGCCAGGTATCGTTTCTTTTCTGTGCGTAATCAATCCTCTTTCATTTTATGAACATCCTTTCATCACTTTCATCCCCAAATCACAAAAGTACCCAATTCCTCTTTTTTTCCTTACTTTTGCCGGGATACATTCAGCCTGATATGAGCACGATTCAACTCCCTACCCGTTACCATCTTTCCTCGCTTGTCACCGGGAAGAGCTATGAGGATAAAAGATGGATCCTTGACGCACCCGATGAACCCAAGCCATCCCTGCTCCAAAGCGTATACGAAAAAGTCCGGATTGAATTGAACGACGACCGTTACGGGATTTATAAATTCGGTGACTGGATGCCATTGTACCAGATCCTTGAAGGCTCCTCCGCTCCGGTGACCTACCGGAGCAACGGTCTGGCAGCCCGGCTGGGACTCAGCAACCTTTATATCACCTTCAGTGGGTACTGGCCTGAAAAGGGCGCCATGATGAGAACCTGCTCCTTCAAGGAGACGGAGGCCTATTCTGTGTGTGCCCGCATGCGGCCCGAACAGCACCAAACACTGGTGGTGGCTTCGGCCGGAAACACCGCCCGCTCGTTTGCACGTGTTTGTTCTGACAACCATATCCCCCTGCTGCTCTCGGTTCCCTCCGACACCCTGTGTGCACTTTGGTTCGATAAGCCCATCGACGATTGTGTCACTCTGATCTCCACCCCCCCGGGGAGTGATTATTACGATGCCATCCACCTCTCCAACCTGGTTTGCCAGATCGACGGATACATACCGGAAGGGGGTGCCAAGAATATCGCCCGAAGGGATGGGATGGCCACCACCGTGCTGTCGGCGGCCACTACCATCGGCCGGACTCCCGATATCTATTTTCAGGCTGTTGGCAGCGGTACCGGAGCCATTGCAGCCTGGGAGGCCAACAAGCGGTTGATTGCTGATGGACGGTTCGGTCAGCACAAGATGAAAATGCACCTCTCCCAGAATTTCCCCTTTCACCCCATGGTGGATGCCTGGCAGGCACGGTCGAGGGAACTTTTCTTCCAGGACGATCAGAAGGCCCGTGACCTGGTCAAGGAAATCGATGCCAAAGTGTTATCGAACCGTCGCCCTCCCTGGGGAGTCATCGGGGGGTTGTTCGATGCCATGACCGACACACAGGGAGACATCGTCTTTGTCACCAACCGGGATGTGGCAAACGCATCCAGGCTCTATGAAGAGACAGAAGGGATCGACCTGCATCCGGCAGCGGCCGTGGCTACTGCCTCCCTAATCCAGGCAGCGGAGAAGGGAACCCTTCATCCCGACGAGGTGGTCATGCTGAATATTACCGGAGGCGGAGAAGAACATCTGAAACGTGAACATCCTGAACTTTTCAGCCTGAAACCAAAGCTGGTCATTCAGCCGGATGTTACGGTAGAAGAACTTGAAAAAAAGCTGCGTTCGCTCTGACCCTGTTATTTGTCCAGGTTCATCTGTTTTTTCAGCTCCGTAGTAAAATAGGAGTGGTAACCGGATGCATCCTTTCCGTATTGCTCAATGATATTTTCCTGGTCAATTCTGAATGTGGAATGCTCTCCGGCAACCCGGGAGAAGAAGACATCGTACCGTTTTCCGTCATCATCCAGCATGATCAGCCGGATCAGCTTGTCATTGATCTCCGGAACCTTGAGATTGGCATGGCAAACGGGACAGAAGAAATCCACCGCTTCACCGGTATCGAAAGTCAATGTCGGGTGATTTACATGAGAATAATCCCCCAGGTTGACATTCATTAACAGCAGGCCTTGCTTCTCCCCGTTCTCCGATTTCAAGGTCAGGATCAAGTGGTTGCAGCAAACCAGGTACGACTGGCAATGCGGGCAAATGTATTCCGATTTCATCTTGTTTAAGGTAAGAGTTAGATGATCATACATATGTTACGTATGTCAAATATAATGACAAATTGAACTCTTTCGGCAAAAAGAGCTATTTTTATCCTGTTTCCTCCACTTTTCAGGAAGATTTTCTGAACCACCTGAAGAGCAGGTAGGGGATCATCCAGATGAGGGTTCCGCTCACCATCACCAGGAGGTATTCCGTTCCCGTAAGCATGGTGACCCCATCCGGTTTGGTTAAGGCCATAAATCCGGCAAACGCGGTGGCAAGAAAACCGGTGCCCGAGAGGATCCAGACGCCGGCAGTCCCTCCCCATATCCTGAAAGGCCTTGGGGTGTCAGGCTGGCTGTACCGGAGTTTGATCACTGCGGCAAACACCGGCAGGTAGTAGATTGTCAGCAGCAGGGTGGTGAAGGAGGTGAGGATCCAGTAAGCCGTGTTGATGTTGGGGATCAGCATCATGGCGAGGATCAGGAGGGTGGCGAGCACTCCCTGGATCAACAGAGGCCCTACGGGAGAATGATGCCTGTTTTGCTTCCGGAATACCGGAGGCAGGAACCCGGCCCGTGAGATGGGAGCCATACTGATCAGGGGCCCCAGCATCCAGGTACTCATCAGGGCGATGCCGCCGATGACCAGGAACAGGGCCATCACCGGGGTGACCCACCGGATTCCCAGCGAAGTGAAGATATCCTCCATTACCTGGATCACCCCACCGGTCAGGCTGATCTTCCCCGCTGGTACCACCATCGCAATGGGCAGGGTCCCGAAAACGCTCAGCAGGAAGATCAGAAGGGTAGCCAGGAACATGGCTTTGGGATACTTTCGTTGCGGGTGGTCCACGTGATTGGCATAGTAGCCCGACATCTCAACCCCTGCGAACATCAGGATGATGGAGGAGGCATAGACAAGCACCCCGGTGTTAAAGCTGCCCGGAAGGATCTCCTTCGCCCCGAAAGAGGGAAGCTGGGAGGGCTTCCCCATGATAAGCCAGGCGATGCCCAGCGCGATCAGGACAAACGACGGCACAATGGCCCCAAGGATGGTCCCTGATGAGCTGAAACGCGCCGCCAGATCAGGCCCGAGGAAATTCAGCAGAGTGAGACCCCACCACAGCATGAGCATGACGATCCCTACAAACAGATGGTTGTTGGCCAGGTCAGGATTGAAGATATAGGCGATGGTGACGGCCATAAAGGAGAGCACGGTGGGGTACCATGGAATGTTCTCGACGAACACGGCCCAGATCGACATGAATCCCGACTTGATCCCGAAAGCCTCTTTCACCCAGGCATAGACACCTCCCTCCTGAGGCCAGGCGGATGCCAGTTCGGCCGAGACAAGCGCCAGCGGCAGAAGGAAAAAGAAAGAACCGATGAAATACCAGAAGATCATGGACCATCCCTCTTCAGCCATGCTGGGATAGTTTCTCACCGACAACACGGCGGCTACGCTGATCATTGAAAGGGTGAATATCCCCAGGGAACTCTTTTGTCTCTTCATCATTGCGGCAAGGTTAAGCCGGAAGTTCTCTTCCGGTTCCAAATATAATACTTAAATTTGCTGTTAAACCGGTTTTCATGCGCACCAAACGGGAGCATCTTCACATCAACCTGAATCTCAATGTCAGGGGACTCAAGACCTCCGCCACCCTGGCCATCAACGAAAAAAGTCACCGGCTCCAGATTGGGGGAAAAGAGGTTTTTAGGTTCGGACTCGGCCAATCTCCTTTTCCTGTTCCTGAGATCGTGGTGGAGGCCTTGAAACGGAATGCCCACCAGAAAGACTACCTGCCTGTCAAAGGGCTCGGGGCACTGCAGGAAGCGGTGGCTGCCTACAATTTAAGGACACAGAAGGTGAAAACCCATCCCGAAAATGTCCTGATAGGCCCGGGATCCAAGGAGCTGATTTTTCTGCTCCAGCTTGTCTACTATGGAGATCTGATCATCCCCACCCCAAGCTGGGTCTCATACTCTCCTCAGGCTCATATCATCGGGAGGCATGTGCGGTGGGTACCGACACGGGAAGACAATTTCTGGCGGCTCAGTTATGAAGATCTGGAGAGGATCTGCCGGGAGGATCCGGACCGTCCGCGGATCGTGATCCTGAATTACCCTTCCAATCCAACCGGTTACAGCTATCCGATCGAACGGCTGAAGCTCCTGGCGCAGGTGGCCCGCAAATACAAGGTGATCCTTGTCTCTGACGAAATCTACGGCGGGATCCATCACCAGGGTCAGCATGTCTCCATTGCCCGCTATTATCCCGAAGGAACCATCATCAGCAGCGGTCTGAGCAAATGGTGCGGCGCCGGCGGCTGGCGGCTCGGAACCTTCTCCTTTCCCCCGAACCTGGTATGGCTGCTGGATGCCATGGCGGTGGTTGCCAGCGAGACCTTTACCGCTACCTCCGCACCAATCCAGCATGCCGCCGTCACCGCCTTTGAAGACCATCCCGAACTTGAGCTATATCTTCAGTCCTCCCGCAGGATACTGAAATCGATCGCCCGGTACCTGGTCGACAGGTTTCATGAAATAGGCCTTGAGATTCCGCTCCCTCACGGTGGGTTTTACCTCTTTCCAAATTTCTCCCCCTTCAGGGAGAAACTTACCTCCAAAGGGATCATGAGTTCCCTCGAGCTGGCGAACCGGCTGCTGGAAGAGACAGGCGTGGCGGTATTGCCCGGAAGCGATTTCGGCCGGAGCGGTGAAGAGTTGACCGCACGACTGGCTTATGTGGATTTCAACGGCCAGCCGGCATTGGAGGCGGCCATGCAGAATTTGCACGAAAATGGCCTGCATGAGGATTTTATCAGGGAGTATTGTCCCTCCATCGTTAAGGGAATGGAGCGTCTGGGGAATTGGTTCTCTGATCTTTAAGAAGGAGACTCAGGGAAGATCACACCATCTTTTTCTCCTTCATCAGGTCAAAGACCGTCTGTACAATCCCTTCGTTGGAGAGGCGCTGGCAATTGAAGAGGATGTCAAACAGGGAGAGATCAAACTTCCTTCCGAGTAACAGTTCAAACAGAGCAATTCTTCTTTGGTCCACTTCACTGACCAGAACCTCTGCTTCCGACCTGGAAATCCCCCGGCGCTTTTGTGTCTCCTCCACTCTCCACCCGAAGGGGGCCATGAGGCGGATATGGAAAGAACGACCACGATCCTGCAAAATGGCAGAACTGCCACGCCCCACCAATACCACGTACCCGGGTCGGGTTATCGTGGTGACGACACGGATCATGGTATGTTTGATCCGGTGCTGATTGACGTATGGTTTGGAAAAGGAGATGATGAAATCTTCCATGAACCCCTTCTCTCCGCTGTTCACGATGTGGTCAAACTCAATCGGTTTAAGTTGCAGTTCACGGGCGGCCTGTTCAAGGATCTCTTTGTTGACCAAACGCCATTCAGGCTTATGCAACTTTGCATCCCGGGGCATGTGTTTGTTCAGCACATGGGTCAGCATCTTCCCGATGGGATAGGAAGGACAGCCGAATTCCCTGGAAATGGTCACCAAAGGCCCCTCCATGAATCCGGAGGGATTCATCTTGATCTTGAGCTGCTGATCAAAATAATGTAGGAAATCGTTTTCCATAGACCCATCCCCCGTGTTGCTACTTTCCTCAAATATATGAAGAAAAAAGGGAAAATGCAAGGGCTATTTCAAGGAGGAAAAGAGCGCTCCTGTCAACCGGAGGATCTCTGTTTCGGCTTTCTTTGCTTCAAACTGGGACAGGATCAGTTGGGACTGGGCATCGATCAGCTTGTTCTGGATCTCCCGCAGGCCGATATCGTCGAGACTGCCGAGTTTGTATTTTTCAAATGCCACATCCACGTTTTCCTGGGCCACCTTCACATTGATCTCCTGCATCCGGATGATCTCCAGGTTCATATAGTACTGGTTGAATAACTTGCGAAGGGTGGCACTCAGTTCCAGCTCGGCATCGAGGGTCTCCAGTTCACCGCTTTTCAGTGACAGCTTGGCATTTTTTACCGCCTGATTCAGGGTAAATCCATTAAATAAGTTGTAGCTGAGGGTGATCCCGTAGTTGGGCCCATAGCTCCGGTTGTACTGGAGAAACCCGGTCTGTGAGTTCAGGGTGCTGTAGGAATAACCGCCGGTGAGATCAATCCTGGGGTAACGGTCCGATTGCGTCACCATCACCTCCTGTCGCAGCAGCGATTGATTCAGGCGGGCGCTGATCAGCATGGAATTTTGCCGGAGGGCATTGGCGAGGCATGTTTTGAAAAGGAGCGTATCGGTAAGCTGAATGGAATCGGTGAACAGATAGGTCTTGCTGATATCGGTTGCCAGGATCCGGTTCAGGTCCACCAGGGTGTTTTTGAAAGAGGTCTCCTGGGTGATCAGCTGCGTGCTGTCGGCATTGAGGTCGACAGTCGATTGCAGCAGCATCAGTTCCGACCCGGCGCCGAAGGTCAGCTTGGCTTCGGCGATCCGTTTCCGCTGAAGGGAAAGGTCAACGGCATCCTGCATCACCAGCACCATCTTTCTGAGCTGGATGATCCCTGAATAGGTCAGGATGATGTCGGAAACGGTGCCCTCCACCATGATGCGGGTTCCGTTCTCCCCCAGATCTTCCATGATGTTCAACATCTTTTTATTGGCGAACATCCGTAGACCGTCAAAGATGGTCCAGTTGAGCTCCAGCCCGGCATTGAATGTCTGGTTCCGGGCCCCGGTGACATCCTTGATGGTCCCGGAGAACTGCTCCTGGTGGGTGTTGGAGATCGTGGTGTTGTAGGCTCCGTTCAGGTCGAGCACGGGCAGGAATCCAGCGTTGCCGATGGTGTTGTTGTTCTTCGAGATTTCCGCTTCATTCTGCTGGATCAGGATGGAATAGTTATTCTGCAACCCCGTTTCAATGGCTTTTCGCAGCGTCAGCGGTTCCTGTCCCTGAACCGGATGGAAGGGGCTGATGGCCCAGAGGATTGCCAGGGTCATTGAGCGGAGCAGAAGCCGGCAAAGTGGATTATCCTTCATGGGAACCTCCTTCCTGTTTCGTAATTCCTTTGGATCCAGACAGGTAGGTATAGAGAGCCGGGATGACATACAGCGTGAGGATCAGGGAGAAGATCAGCCCTCCGATGATGGTGATCCCCATCGGCACCCGGCTGCGGGAAGCGGCTCCCAGCGCCAGGGCGATGGGAAGGGCCCCCAGGGCGGTGGCCAGACTGGTCATCAGGATAGGGCGCAGCCGGCGGGTGGCCGCATCGATCACCGCGTCCTTCTTGGAAAGTCCCGCCGATTTCCGCTGGTTAGCGAACTCCACGATCAGGATCCCGTTCTTCGTCACGATACCGATCAGGACGATGACCCCGATCTGGCTGAAGATATTGATGGTTTGACCGAACATCCAGAGAGAGAGCACCGCCCCGGCCATGGCCAGCGGCACGGTAAACATGATGATGAGCGGGTCCATGAAACTCTCAAATTGGGCCGATAGGATCAGGAATACCAGGACGAGCGCCAGCATCAGGGCAAAGAAGAGACTGCTTGAGCTGTCCTCAAACTCTTTGGAGGCACCGGTCAGGGCGGTGGAGAAGGTGTCGTCGAGCGTCTCCCTGGCGATCTTCCGCATCTCTGCAATCCCCTGGCCGAGGGTCACCCCTGAGGCGACCTGGGCTGAAACCGTGGCGGAGATGTAACGGTTGTACCGGTAGAGCTGCGGCGGATTGCTTTGTTCCCGGAGGTAGACCAGGTTGTCGAGCTGTACCAGGTCGCCCCGGTTGTTCCTGACATAGAGGGAGCTCAGGTCAAGCGGTTTGTCCCTGTTCTCGCGGGTGGCCTGTCCGATCACCTGGTACTGTTTCCCGTTCATGATGAAATAGCCGTACCGTTGCCCACTGAAATAGAGCTGCAGGTTTTCGGCGATGTCCCTGACATTCACGCCAAGTGTCCGGGCCCGGTCGCGGTCGATCTCCACGGCCAGCTCGGGCTTGTTGAACTTCAGGTTCAGGTCCACCATCTGGAACAGGGAGTCGGCCTGTGCCCGCTCCATGAAGAGGGGCAGGAATTTCTTCAGCTTGTCAAAGTCGGGCGCTTCGATGACGAACTGGACAGGCAGGGAGCTCCCCCTGCCACCGATGGTCTGGTCCTGGCTGACAAAGGTTCGCGCTTGGTTGTACTGCCTGACGATCCCGTTCAGCTCATCGGCGATCTGCTGTTGGGTGCGTTTACGTTGCGAAGGTTCAGTGAGCATGATCCTGACGAACCCTGAATTCACCGAGACGGACGACCCGAACCCGGGGGAGGTCACCGCGATGATCGCGGCCCGTTCGGGAAGGGTATCGGCGATGCTGACAAGGGTCTGCATGTAGTCGTCCATGATCTCGAAGGAGGTTCCCTCCGGAGCGGTGGTCATGATCATCAGCCGGCTTTTGTCCTCCATCGGGGCCAGTTCGGAGGGGATCCGGGCGCCGATCCCGACGATCATTCCGAGGGAGATCACCATGATGAGGATGGCCAGCCAGCGGTAACGGACGAATACCTTCAGCGAGCTGTTGTAACGTTCGATCAGCCGGTTGAGCTGGTTCTCCGTGGCGGTAAAGAACCGGTTGTGATGAGTGGATTTTCGCAGCATCCGGGAGCTCATCATAGGGGTCAGGGTGAGGGAGACCACGGCGGAGACCAGGATGGAACCGGCCACCACAATCCCGAACTCCCTGAAGAGGCGGCCGATAAGCCCCTGCAGAAAAATGATAGGCAGGAAGACTGCTGCCAGGGTGATGGTGGTGGAGATGATGGCGAAGTAGATCTCTTTGGAGCCTTTGTAGCCCGCTTCGATCGGGTTCATTCCCCCCTCGATCTTGTGATAGATGTTCTCCAGGACCACGATGGCATCGTCGACCACAAGACCTGTGGCCAATACGATCCCAAGCAGGGTGAGGATGTTGATCGAGAAGCCGGCGACATACATGATGAAGAAGGTGCTGACCAGCGAGATCGGGATGGCGATGATGGGGATCAGGGTGGTCCGCCAGCTTCGCAGGAAGAAGAAGATCACCAGCAGAACCAGTCCGAAAGCGATGAGGATGGTCTCCTCCACCTCCGTGATGGCTTTCCGGATGCTGAGGGTGGTATCTACGGCTAGGCCCAGTTTCAGGTCGGGAGGAAGTTCCTTTTTAATCTGGTCCACGCGGTTGTAGAACTCATCGGCGATCTCGATCTGATTGGCGCCGGGTTGGGGGGTCACCGCCACCGCCACCATCGGGATCCCTTCGTTTCCCCGGAGGATGGTCCGTTCATTTTCCGGCATCAGGCGGGCCTCCCCGATATCTTTCAGACGGATGACCGTGCCGTTGACCTCTTTGATGATCATGTCGTTGAATTCAGCCGGAGTGCTGAGCCGGCCCATGGTGCGGATGGTCAACTCGGTTCCGTACCCTTCGATCCTGCCGGAGGGGAGTTCGACATTTTCCCTGGTGAGGGCCGTTCTCACATCCCCGGCGGTCAGCTGATAGCTGGCGAGCTTCCCGGGATCCAACAGCAGTTTGATGGCATATTTTTTCTCTCCCCAGATGCGGACTTCGCTGACGCCGGGGATGGTCTGGACCCGCTCCTTGAACACGTTGTTGGCGATATCGGAAAGCTCCATCAGGTCGCGGGATTCACTCTGGATCGTGAGCGAGAGGATAGCCCCGGCATCAGCATCCGATTTGATCACGATCGGCGGATCGGTATCGGGAGGCAGGTTCCGCATGGCACGCGACACCCGGTCCCTGACATCATTGGCCGCTGCCTCCATGTCCACCCCCAGCTCAAACTCCACCGTGATGGTGCTCCTTCCGTCGCTGCTCACCGAGGTCAGGGAGCGGATCCCTGCGATCCCGTTGATAGACTCCTCCAGCGGCTCAGTGATCTGCGATTCAATCACATCGGCATTGGCTCCGGTGTAGTTCGTCATCACGGTGACGATCGGCGGATCCACACTGGGATACTCCCTGACACCAAGAAAAAGGTAGCCGATCACGCCAAACAGAATGATCACCAGGGAGATCACCGTGGCCAGAACGGGGCGGTTGATGCTGAGGACGGAGATGTTCATCTCAGGAGGTTATTCGGATTGAGGTTTAGGGAGCACCGGCATCATTTCACGAAGCTGCAGCAGCCCACTGGTGATCAGGCTGTCGCCGGGGTGGAGGCCATTTATGACCTGAACCTCCCGTTCCGTCCGGATCCCGGTGGTGATCATCACCGAACTGGCTTTCCCGTCGTGAGAAACATATACTTTTTCCCCTTCAATGGTGGGGATGATCGCTTCGGAAGGGATCATCAGGGCGTCGGGAACCTCTTCCAGGATCAACTCCACTTTGGCGAAAGCGCCTGGCATCAGGGTTTTGGATGGGTTGGCACAGACGGCCCGCAGGGTGATGTTTCGCGTGGATGGATCGATCTTGGGCTCGATGGCGTATATTTTTCCTGTGAATACCTGCTCTTTCCCTGCAACGGTAAAATTCATCACACTCCCCTTGTGAACCAGCCCTCCATATTTCTCCGGGATGGTGAATTCGATCTTGATCGGGTCAACCTGCTGCAGCATGGCGATGGCAGTGGAAGGGGAGAGATATTCGCCCGGGCTCACCTCCCGCAGCCCCACCTGCCCGTCGAAGGGGGCAAGGATCTCCGTTTTGGCAAGCTGCGACCGTTTCAGCTCAATGTCGGCCTGCACCATCGCCAGCTGGTTGGCGGCTTTGTCAAACTCCTCCTGGCTGAGGGCCTTGAGGTCAAGGAGCTTCTGCTTCCGGTAAACGTCATCGCCGGCCTCCTGCTCCTCTACAAGCAACTTCTTCAGCTGGGCCTGCAGCTCTTCGTCCTCGATCTTCACCATCAGTGTCCCCTTCCTTACAAAGGAGCCCTCTTCAAAATAGATCTCCCGGATCCGGCCGGGAACTTCCGAACGCAGCTCCACCTCTTCATTGGCCAGCAAGGTGCCGGTGGAAAGGATCTTGTTCTCCACATCGCCGGTCCTGAGAATCAGCATGCTTACGGTAAGCGGAGCGACACCCGGGGTGCTGCTTCCCGGAGCAGGCTGCCGGTTCCCCTGGCAAGAGAGAAGGGTAACCGTGATGCCGATGGAGAAAATGAGATGATAACGCTTGAAGTGCATGGAAGACGGAATAAAATGAGCGGTAAAAAGCCGAATGCAAAAGTACATATTTATTAAAATAATTATTAATTTTGCCCTCCGTTTTACCGGATAGGCACGGTAGCGGAATGACCGGGATGTAGCGCAGTTGGCTAGCGCACCACGTTCGGGACGTGGGGGTCGGAAGTTCGAGTCTTCTCATCCCGACTCAGGCCTCTTTAGCTCAGTTGGTAGAGCAGCTGATTCGTAATTAGCAGGTCGGGGGTTCAAGTCCCCTGAGAGGCTCACAGGGGATATGCACCTGGATGAACAGATTATCCAATCGAATGATCTCTGTTTCTTTTCCTGTTGATTTTATTCGTTATAATCTCTACCACTAAGTACATGGCAGGAACTACTAACATAGTCAGCAGCATGGAACTTGTCAATCCTCCAATCAAAACCCATGACAACCCGTTTTTCCATTCCGCACCTGCGCCTTTTGCAAGAGCAATGGGAAGCATGGCAATGATCATGGCAATGGTTGTCATTAAAATCGGCCTGAATCGTTGCATGGTTCCTTCCTTGATGGCCTCTGATAATTCAGTGCCTTTGCTTTTGAGATGATTGATGTTATCAACAATAAGGATAGCATTTTTGATTACCAGACCCACCAGCATAATAAGGCCCAGGATGGTGAATATACTCATGTTGGTAATGGTAAGCGCAAGTGCAAGAAATGCCCCGATGATGGCAACGGGAACCGCAAACATAACCACAAACGGATCAATCCAGTTGTTGTACAATGCAACCATAATCAGGTAAACCAAAATCAAACTGAGCAGCAATGCCCCCCCCAAAGAGCTGAAGGATTTCTGTTGGTTCTCCAGATCGCCCCCCATTTTAACAATCACCTCGCGAGGAAGCTGAAACTCTTTGATTTTACCAGCGACTTCGGCTCCCACAGTCCCTACGGCTCTTCCAACGACATATGCCCCTACGGTTGCTGATGAGATTTTATCGGTACGTTCCAGTTTTGTGGGGCCCAGGGTCCGTGTCACCGTTGCGAATTGCGAAAGAAGGATCAACTCGCCTTTATTGTTTAAGAAGCCGATATTATTAAGGTCATCAGGATTTTTCCTGTTAAACTGGTCAAGCCGGACATTTATATTGTACTCATTTTCTCCCTTGATAAATTTGCTGTTGCTGTTTCCTGTTAAGGAATTTTGCATCGTAGCGCCAATCATATCCATAGACAGGCCAAGGTCGCCGAGTCGTCTTCGGTCGATGGTTACGCTGAGTTCGGGACTTCCACTTTCAACAGAGAGGCTCACCTGGGATGTTCCGGGAACAGTTTTTACAAGCTCCCTGATCTTTTCACTCCAGAAAAATAAGGTATCCAGATTATTGCATTCCACAATTACCTGAACAGGAGCACTCGTTCCGCCGGATGCGCTTTCTACATATGTTTTGATATCAACACCAGGCAATGCCATGAAAAGTTCTCTTTTTATCTGTACCGAGAAATCAGTATTTGATATCTTCCTTTTATCAAGGGGTACCATATTCACATATAACAGCATGGAATTTGCCTGGGATTGATTCCCGACGGAACCGGAAAATGCGCCTACAGTAGTAAAGATATTTTCCACTTCAGCATGGGGCTTTACAATGTCCTCAACCTTCATGGAAAGCAAATTGGTCTGTTCAATGGTTGCATCCTTAGGAAGTTCAATTTCAATAATAAACTGACCGTTATCGCCTGCACTGACAAATTCAGTACCGATCAACCCCATTGTCATCAAACTCAGCGATGCAATGATGAGCAGGAACACCCCACCCATAAGCCAACGTTTATGCGTCAATGACCAGTCAAGGAGGTTGCGGTAAGCCCGTTCAAACAATTCGATTCCGTTATCAAACCATATCAACGGAAGATTCCTTTTTTTCGAACGGTCAATCTGAACCAGTTTGGTAAAGCGCGATGCCAGGAATGAGGTAATGGTAAAGGAGACCGCTAAACTAATCAATGTGGCCACAATAATTACAACGGAAAACTCTCTTAGAAGATCAGCAACAATCCCACTGACAAACAATATCGGGAGAAATACCACAACAATCACCAGGGTGATACTGGCCACCGACAATCCAATGTCCTTACTGGTAGATATAACTGCTTCACCTGGTGACAGACCTTTTTCAAGATGCGAAAAGATATTTTCAAGCACGACGATAGAATCATCCACCAGAATTCCAACGACGAGAGAAAATCCCAGCAACGACATAAGGTTAAGTGAATACCCTAGTGTCATGTCACATTTAGTATGACGTAAATAAAATATTTTGTATCTTAGCCGAAAAAAAGGCTATGAATACTTACAAAGTAACGCTTACACAAGAA
>Ga0208828_1000516_pt1 | contig 16944 bp, 5 predicted proteins | sample Kivu_160m_FD_185487 | JGI IMG/M metagenome (GOLD analysis project Ga0208828, IMG submission 185487) | Freshwater microbial communities from Lake Kivu, Western Province, Rwanda to study Microbial Dark Matter (Phase II) - Kivu_160m (SPAdes)... | ecosystem: Environmental > Aquatic > Freshwater >... | reverse complement strand
ATTATATAAAAAATGATAGAAAGATAAAAGTTAAACTACCTAAAATTATATTATCTGGAAAGTGCAAATTAAAAATAATAACTGACAAAATGATAAGGGAAAACGACATAACTGTCAGAACGATACATGTCAATAATACTAGCAACTTAGAGCAAAATAGAATCACTCCATTCGAGATAAATTTACTAATAAAGCGATGAAACGTCTAATTTTATCTATTGCGATTATGTTGTCTTCTATTTATGCTTCTCAATCCATTGAAGCTAATGGAGAAATTTATCCTCGTAGTGTTAAAGCCGGTGAATCCTTGGAAGTATTTAAGTACCAAATAACCTTAACAAATGGAACAGCAGATTCATTTTCGATTCAAAATCCCTTTATTGGCAAAGACATTATTGTAATAAAGATAAAGGTTGGGCAACAAAATCAGTACATCGCTAATCAGTCTGAAAGGCCACCTGAAGCGGGATATGCAAGTTGGAGTTACGATGTCACTGAAAATAAGCTTATTATTTTGACATGTATTTCAGGTGTTTCTGACTCAATTACTATCACATTTGCACTCAGTATTCCACAGATTTTGGGAAAGAATAATAAGTTTGTTTTCACTTTTGATGATTCAGCGGATCCAACTGAGCCGCTAACTGGTACAGACAATGGGCTGGCTGTTGAAATCTTACCGAATGATTTGAATCAATTGCTTATTGAAGATAAAAAAGATGGTACTGGCGAAAAAATATCTTCTTTAAGTTTGACTACTGATCAAATTAGAACGATCTATTCTGTCGGTCGAGATCGATTTGGAAATTTTATCCGTAGTGTTAAAGTTGATTGGACTTCTTCCGATGATGGGATGACATTAAACCCAAGTCAGAATTCGGATTCCACTATATTAGAACCTTGGCGAATTGGGACGTATACCATCAGAGCTGATAGTGCTTCTTTTCACGCTGAAACGGGTTCAATAAATATTAAATGTGGTAATGTATCTTATATAATAATAGATAGTATGCCGAATGGTTTACATAAGCCGGTTGGGTTGGTGGAGATGACGACGGATGATGTGCTTAGTTTATATGCGGCGGGGTACGATAGAGACAGTAATTATGTAGGAGATGTTGAGGTTAGTTGGGGCCGGACGGGGAGTTTAGATATTGTTAATGGGACAGGTAGTAAGATAGAATTTTCGCCGGTGAGTGCTCGGACGAGTGGGAAGATATATGCGTCTGGAGCAGGGCTAGTGAGTGACAGTACGGGTTTGATCGCGGTTAATCCGGGGAAGGTTCAGGGGATAGTGATTGTTACGGGTTTGGGGATGCAGAGTGATACGGTTGAAGCCTTTAATCTGAGTACAGATGATGACACGGTATTATGGGTAGCGGGTTATGATGGAGATGGTAATTTTGTTGAGAATGTGAGTGTGAAGTGGAGTGTAAGTGGGCAGATAGGGTCATTGACGACGAGTAATGGTCAGAGTACCTGTTTTGAAGCCAATTGGGTTGGTATAGGTACTGTGATGGCGACTTACACCACGAGTTATGGTAGTTTTAAGGATGAGATAGAGGTAGGAGTAACGGGTGGGAATATCCATTACCTAATCATTCGTGATGCGCCAAATGGTGCTGGATCTGAAGTGGATATCGTCTCTTTAAGTACTGATAGTTGTATCGTGTTGTACTCCGCAGGATATGATGCTGATTCGAACTACATTGGTGATTTAAATGGTATTTGGAATTGCACTGGAAATCTTGGTCTGACTGAATATAATGGTAAATATCTCGTTTTCGAACCGCAAATTCCGAACACGAGCGGGAAAATATTTGTTACAGTTGACGGAGAATATACTGATTCGACAGGACTAATTACAGTGATTTCACCACCAATTATTTCTTATGTACTCAATTCGATGACTCCCGTGATTCTTACACATCAGATGGATACTAGCTTTTCTATTACATTGGTCAATTTAGGAGATATTGGTGTTGAGATTGATACACGTTCATTCATAGAATTTTTTGATACCAATGGCGTTAGTTATCAAGCATATTTAAAATCAGGTATCCAAACGAACTCAAAAGAAGAAGTGACCTTGATATTTGTTAGTCAAAAGATAGATTCACTCTTTTTACCAGGACAATATACTCCTTTAGTAACCCTATTTGGAAGGGATTCTCATGGGCATAATTTCTTACAGAAAAGACTAATTACCGAATACAATGGCCTCAGTATTGTCGCCTTACAAATTATCCAAGTAGGAACAGTTTATAATTCAGTCACTACTGGGCAAGCTAACATCCCAGTATCCCTGATTGTAAAAAATACCGGGCCAAAAATTATTACTGATCTCAGTGCATATCTGGTTTTCGAGACCACCCAAGGCGATTATGACATTATAAGGATAGATACGGTTAGTGAAATATTTGCAGGTGAAATGAAAACATTGTCATTTATTGTTAACGTAAAAGAAAATGCCTTAATTGGAACGGTAAGAATATCAGGCAGTGTCAGGGGGCGCTGTGGCAATATCTTAGTATTCAATGAAAGACCTCTGAGTTGTGATGAGTGGAAAGTCAATACAATTCCTTCTATAGAATATATACCAAACTCAATTTATCCTAATTCTTTTACAAAAGGGCAATCGATGTATATTACATGCGAGCTGAAAAATACAGGCCCTACCCATGTTAATCTACTTGCAGCGGGTTCCCTAGTTAAAATTGTTCTTATTGATGATACATTATCAGCGTATTTACATGATGACGTGGAATTGTTAAATAATGGCGAGACGCAGTTAGTTTTTTTTAATATCATCGAAATTTCTTCTTCAGTTCAACCCGGAAAATTTTACCCATCGATTGAATTGATGGGAATAGATGATAATGGATATACTTTTATTCAGACTTTGTACACGGAACCGATTGTAATTGTAAGACCAGCCCATTTTGAAATAAACAGTTCTACCTTGTCCTACCGACTTATTCAGGGAGTAGATACATCTCTATCAGTCTTGGTCATAAATACTGGTGGCATAGAAGCCATTCTGAAAAAGCAATTGACAACACTGAAATTCACCGATGGAAACAAGTTGTTTTCAACTAGTCTTATAAATGACCAGTTAGTGGGAAAAGGTGAAACAGTCAACCTGAAGTTTTATTCTCAAAAAGTTGACTCAGCGACCGTATTAGGTTCATATCCAATAGTAGTTGAATTTGGATATACCGATAGTAATAATTACACGACGAGTGACATTGATACTTTACCTGATAGGATTATTAATGTAATTTCAGCCCCTAATTTTTATGCTGGAAAAACTGGTGTATTACCAAAAGTAGTTCGTTGCGGACAAGATGTCTCATTTACTGTTGAAATAAATAATATTGGACAAGCGGGCTTTTTTATTGACTCAACTTCGTACATTTACTTGTATGACAAATTATACGGAACTTATCAATCATATATACGAAATCCGGTATTAGTTCCTGGTTCTACTAACAGTTATTTTCTAGAATTCATGGAAGGGAAAATCTTAACCTCTTTCCTACCAGGCTGGTACCAGATGACAATTTTTCTTAATGGGAAAGATGAAAATAACATCAAACGTAATTATGTAATTGAGATTGACAGCATTACAGTCCTTAACGAATCTGAATTGGTTTATGTATCAAGTTCTTTTTATCCGGATACAGTTACTCAGGGTCAGGAGGCAGTACAATTTACCCTGAAGGTAATAAATACTGGTGACGTACAAATCATTCTTAATGAAAATACAGAGTTGAAATTAACAGATGGAATAATCAACATTAGTACTTATATGGGTAACTATCCATTAAGGATAAAGCCTGATTCGGTAGCTACCCTGATTTTTAATATTTGTGATGTTCCCAATTCTTTTAAATCCGGAAGTTATAATCCGCAAATTATCTTTAAAGGAACTGATGAATACGGTGTACCGTACGAGCAAGATATTGTCACAATTAATGACTTAGTTATCATCCAGTCAGAACCCGATATTGAGTATCTTTCTCATTCTTTAACCCCCCAAAACATTACTCAGGGGCAATATCTGGATAGTATGTGTCTTGATATTAAAAATTATGGGCAAGCCGATCTGATTGTATTTAATGACGATTCGTATTTATTAATTAAAAATTTAAGCGATTCCGTCAAGGTATTGTTCAAAGATACATTGCGTGTATCCGGCTTTGGTGAAAAGAAATCACTTGCATCTCGATCCTTGATTATTCCGACGACCTTTTATGGAAAGTATGGAGTATTAATAGTTCTTAACGGAGTAGATTCAAATGGGAAATTATTTCAAAAAAGCATTTATCTCTCAGATAGTATATCTATAACAAAACCACCAAAATTATCTATAACAGGATTTACGCCTTCGAAAGTAACCCAGGGGCAATTAGTTAGTATGTCGATATTTGTAAATAACAGCGGCGAAGTATCTGCCAAACTCGATACAAATACTTTTTTTCAATTAAAGGCAGATGATTATGTTTATCAAACGAAATTGAAACAAGAATATCTACTTAAACCCCAAACCGATACAAGAATCGAATTTAAAGCCGGATTAATTTTACCAGATTTTATCAATATAAACCTTAATCCGGCGATTCATATATACGGTAAGGATGATAATTTAAAATTAATTGATACTATTATTACATGTGTCCAGATGCTGAAGATTGATATGCCTCCCATGTTTGTCATGGGTAATGCGTACCCCGATTCAATTATCGCAGGCCAAAATAATGTATGTTTCAAAGTTGCTGTCACAAATATTGGTGAAGCTTCAGCTGAATTAAATACGAATACTGTAATTCAGATTGGGCAGGAAGATTATTTATCAGAAACAAAGCTGGTAAGTCCATGTGTACTTGAAAGTGATGAAGAGGAAACATTACTGTTCCAACCTGTAGCGATTTCAAAGTCATTTCCGTCAGGAAATAGTAAACTTAAGTTTATACCAAACGGTATTGATGGCAATGGCAGATCCTTTCCCCCCATCTTAACCGATACCTTAATTAGTATGGATTCATTAAAAATATTTCATGGAGCTGAGCTTATTTATATTTCTGAATCCCTATTCCCACAAGAAATCACTAATGGCCAAAAAACGAAGTTTTCCGTGCAAATTTATAATGGTGGTGACATTGGTGTCACTATTAAATCGAGTCTGCTCACTCTTGGTAGTTATAGTATTTCGAAGGTGGTCAATAAATACCTTCTCGCAGACTCGTCTTATACAATTGTCTTTGATTCATGCATCGTGAATCTTAATGAAACTGGCACAATTATTCCACAATTGGTACTTGAAAACACATATTTCAATAATTTCACGTATTCTGATACTTTATCATTAACGAAATTAAATGTTTTTATTCCCCCTGATATAGTTATCCAAAATTCAACGTTAATACCTAAAAAAGTCACTCTGGGACAAAAATTTTGTTTTAATATTTCTTTGAATAATATGAATCCGTTAGACATTGTTCTTGATACTAATACGGCGATTACCGCAATATGTCCATATCATGTTGTTACAAGTCATTTAAAAAATAGTATCATTCTTCCCGATTCACAAGTCACCGTTATTGATTTTAATCCTATTCAGTTCGATAGCACTTTTATGGTCGAAAGATACAGTTTGCATTTGGATTTGCTTGGGCACGATCAAAATGGAAAAGAGTATCAAAAAAAAGTAAGCCTTACGGATATTACTTTGCTTGTTCAAAGTGGTCCGAGTCTATCATACGTCGATAACAGTTTAACACCAATTAAAATTACCAAAGGTTCGTTTGATATTGAATTCACAGTGGCTCTTTCGAATCATGGAGATGTGGGATTGATTTTGAATCCCGATAGTACGACGATTTCATTTTTTAGTAATGGTGATACTTTGAGTACATTTTTAAAAAATGAATACATGCTTAATTCTGGGGATGAGATTTCGATAACGTTCCGCGACCTTAATTTGCATTCGTTAAAACAAGGCCATTATTCTCCTACACTTTTTCTTTTAGGCAGAGATGATAACGGTAAGCATTACAGACAGATGGTAAGTTTAGTTGGTGATTCACTCTGGATTCAACTCCCCCCTGCAATAGTATATGAAAAGAGTTCAAATCATCCTGATTTTATCTGTAAAGGATACGATTTTTATTTTTGGTTGTATGTTAAAAACGTTGGTGAAGTGAATGCCGTCTTGGACACGAGTTCCTATTATTGTTTCCATGACGATAGGTATTCAGTTATCTCGAAGCTAGCCTTTGAAACAGAGGTTAGTAAAAATAGCACGCGGTTGATATTTAATGTCGTGACGATCCCAAGCAGAATACAAAAAGGTGCATATACATCAAAGGTGTTTTTATTTTTTAAGGATGAAAACGATAATGCATATCAGGACTCTATCTCGATTAACGATGGCGAACTTGAAATCTTTGATCCTCCGGATATTTCGATAACTAAAGTATATAGTCCTACAAATAAAGTCGAACATGGTGAGACGGATATTCCTTTAGACTTGATAATTTTTAATAAAGGAGAATACTGTGGCTGGATAGATTCTGTCGGTCTGAACTTTTACTTTGGTACTATTAACGATACGAAAGGTTATTTATGTCGAATGGTACCCGATAATCTATATATTTGTGGCGGCGAATTTGATACAATCCATTTTACTGTTGATGTTTTAGGTTCAGCTGTATTTGAGCAGAATATTACTATCGATGCCCAGATCGAGTGGTCTCCAGATAACTCTATAAGTATTGTTAAGATAATGTCTTCAGATACCACTCATCACTGGATTGTGAAGAAGAACCCTTTGTTTACAATTGAGAAAGTTATTGTTTCGCAAGATACAGTAAATGTTAATCAGAAAAAACCTTGGAGCGTATCACTTGTCGTATCAAACAAAGGGCCATCAGATGTAATTTTAACCCAGACTTGGTTGAACTTCTATAATGGCCCTGACATAGATGATATTTTCCACTATATTAGTCCTGATACTTTTATCAATTCCCATTTTGGGAGCGGGACGCAATTGCCGTCGGGAATAACCGATACTTTAATTTTTAATGTAGTGAAAACTGGATTTGATGTGAGTAATCCTTATCGCTTGATAAGTGGATTTATTATTGGCGAAGAAACCGAATCTGGAAGATTTATCGGTGATAGTATAGCTTTAAATGATACGAAAGTAGGGAAAATATATTTACAAAAACCTCCCTTGCTTGAAATTCAAGATATAATCTCTTCCCCAAAATACACTAATAGCAACCAAACCAGTCCAATAATTAAAATTAATATGATAGTTAAAAACATTGGAGAAGCCCCTGTAAAAATTATTAAAAATTCGGTCAATCCGGTTAATCTTGGCTTCATAGACTGTGAAGAACACTTAGACAACACAATTCTAATCGATTCAGTATATACTTTGAGCGATAGCATACTATCACAAAACGAAACGGCATCGATTGAATACACAATAATTAAAAACACTGAAAATCTTGGGTGGATTGATATTATAATAGGGAACTTCTATGGAATTAATCTGACCGATCCTGATTCGACATTTGAATTCGCTGGGAAGAGAATTAATAATCTATTTTATTCGCAAATACCAGGCGAACTAGCATTAATAGGTACTAGAAATTTGACGAACAAAATAAACAATACTGTTCTTCCCTCCCAGGAATTTACTTTACGAACCTATATTACTAATTTGGGGGCAGAAAAAATAAGGGCCATAAACGTGCAAGCAATTCCTCTGGCCAATGAAACTATTGTACCCCCAACTGTTCGAACGATCACTTTACTTGATTCATTGGAGACAGATTCTGTCGAATTCATCATCAAAGCCCCGCCTGATTACACCGGGAACGTATCTAGGATTGCTTTTGAAATTATCAACAGCTATGCTGTGAATATCTGCCAGCAGGCTAAAATCAAGACTGGTAGAATAGAATACTCCTATTATGTTGTTTCCCAACCGCCCGAGATAGTATCAGTACGCTATATTGATGGGGGATTTAATGACATACCCGACGGTATCATCAATGCTAAAGATTTAATTAAAGTATCCTTTGATGAAGATCTAATTTATTTGTATAAACAAGCTGATATTAATCGATTACCAAAAGCCGATGAAATGTTTTTTATTCTTACTCCGAATCAAACTCTAAGCGATGCATTTGGGCATTCCGCCGTTGTAAAGACGTCCACGGAGCTACAATATACTCAGACTGATAGAAATTCGGTGATATTTATTGAACTTGGGAATGATGCTATTTTGGCTAATAATTCTGCTTCAAACCGAAGTGGCGGAGGGACTGTATTAAAAGCTGAACGCAATCCTTCTCATATCATTATTAATCCTGCAATAGCAATAGGAATGATTTCCGGGAACGAGGGAAATGATCCGGGATTGGATATTTATCAAGAAGTGTTAAATAATCAGATCGCAAACATTGTCAATTCAAAATCGGATTTTCAAGATTTCAGTAAGTATGCGCTTATTGTCGATGATGGCATACCTCCGAACGTCCTTCGGTTTTACCCACATGAAAAGTATCGCGAGAATTACATTTCACCTTTTACTAATATCAAGGCATTCATTTCGGGTAGGAATTTTATTGCCATTAATGAACTCTACAATCGTCTGAGACAATTGCTAGAGATGCAATATTCAGCAACTTTAGAAGAAAGAATGAATTTGATGATCGACCTCCGGAGTAATACAGTCAATTATACCGAGATACAAAAAAGCCTAAAGACGTTAAGGTCAGTAATACCTGACCATGTGAATAATTTCGTTGCGAGTTTAAAAAATTATTCTCCGATAGATGATCCAGAGACGATTTATGTTCAAAATCCATTTGCCTTAATGTTTACAGAGGTCACCTATATTGAATATAAATATTCGAAGTCGGGATATAATAGCTATAATAAGGAAAATAGCGAATTCAATTCAAAGTCGGAGAATGAAATATTAACAAATGATATTATTCCTGGATTTAACTTCTTTATTCATAATGAAGAGCCATTGACCGCGTCAGGGTCATCAATTGATGTTTGGATGAATGTAAAGACCTGTGTAGCGTCAAATACTATAGAGGAAAAGCAAACGATATCCATCGGTTATAGAATGAATGGTTTAAAGACATTTGATGGATATACCTTACGAGCGGCTCCTAATCCCTACAATCCAGATAAGGGGAATATGACAATTGAATATGAGCTACCGGATAATATTTCTAAGGGAGAGCTCATCATTATAGACTCAGGAGGAAATTATGTATACGGCTGGAACTGTTCTGGGACACCCAAAGGACTGTATCGCATCCCTGGCGGATGGAATGGAAGGAATGGCAATGGTAAAAAAGTCTCCGAAGGCATTTATATTATATACTTATCTCTCAATGGCGATGTCAAAGCATCATGGATTTTTGCTGTTAAATAAGGGAGGCACAAAATGTGTCTGAACAAATTCAGTAGATGTTTTCTCCTTGTTTTAATATTTCTTTCAGAATTGTACTGTGTTAATTGGCCTAGATGGTGGCCAAAAATGCCACAAAAATACGGTGGGGCTCCAAATGCCTTTTATCAATTCGCATTCACACCCCGCGAAACAGCTATGGGAAGAACAGGAATTGCCTCTTGTGAAGGTCAGTTTGCTCCCTATTGGAATCCGGCCGGATTAGCGCATGACAATAAACCGAATAACACGATCGGGGCAGGTTTGATTTCGAGATATACACCCGAATCGTGGTACTCCGGTCTACCATATTGCGGAATATCATATCATCCATACTTTTTTATTGGGAGCATTTGTTGCCAACCAAAAGATTGGAAATTCGCGTTCGGATTAAATACAGTTGGGCTTCTTGTTGTTGATTTAATTGAAACCAGTCTTAGTCCATCAGATGAAATTATTATGGGTGGTAATTTTGAAACCTATGAAATTTTAGTTATGCCAACAGTCGCCTATAGATCAGGTGATTTTGCTGCCGGATTAAACTATAAAATGATATATCGTGATTATACAAAGGTTGATAATTATTTGACTTCCGGATATTTTTTTGCTGGACTGGATTTTGGATTCTTGACTGAATTATCGGGTAAAGTCGTTCCTAAAGTATTTGAACAAACAAATTTTGGAGGAGTAATAAAACTTGATCGTGATCATCGAAATCAACAAGTAAAAATAGGAGTTGGGGTTTCAGCTATGACGCCAATGAGGAATTTCTGCAGGGCAAAACTAAACTGCGATCTTACTGGGGGAAACTACACTAGTCTGTTTTCGGATTTTGGTATTGGAGTCGAAGGAATAATTAAACCAACGGAACTTTTAAATCTTTTGCCCTCCAAAACTTTGACAAATCTTGAGTTATTTTTAAGAGGCGGAATAACTCTCAAAGGTTTTGGGACAGTGGGGATTGGTCTTTTTATCTGTAATATAATGAGGCTTGATTTTTCATGGGAACAGAATTTATGGGGGCATAATGATTATTTTGGTTTGACTAATTCGCCTTTAAAAGGTTCCTTATGTGGACAATATTCTTGGTAAATAAAAAATGGAAGGAATGACAAATGTCTAAAAAGTTGGCGGTTTTCAGAGAAAGTATTGCGATCATTTTTACAAATCCGAAAAAGCTCGCGAGCGAGAAGTATTATTTTCGGAAAAATCAAATATTAAATGTCATTTTATATGGATTGCTAGTTTTATCTTTATTCATCATTGTATTGGTCGGTAACATAGGTTGGAAGTCTTCAACTTACTGGACAGATAGCAGAATTACATCTGTTGCAGGACAAGATGAATCTGGCCAAAATCTGAAAATTGTCGATAATACAATTCAACCGGTCGAAAATGTCTCACAAGCGATGTCGAACCGGGATCTTAATGAGAGAGAAAGAGAAAAACAAAGATTGGGATTTGTCATTAATATGTTTATGAACCGAAGGAGCAGTGTATTTATTTACATTTTTATGATTCTGATATTATGCTTTTTTGACTACAAAATATGGAAAAGAATTGCATATTTACGAAAATGCTATTCAGATCGGTTAACTATTGAAAATGTACTAAATAACAAGGATGTTGATCGAATCACCACTCTGCGTGAAATACTTCCGATTAATGACCCCGGATTAGTAACGATATGTCGAGATTTTGTTAAGACTCTATATAATTCATTCCAAGCTGAGAATAATAAAAACTATTTTCCTTACTTTTTTGAATCATTCCTTACTAAAGAAGATGAGGAGAATAGTATCTTCAACGAATACATGAATCGAAGTCTGCTCTGGATAATTCGTCTAGGTATTTTTGGGACTTTAGTGGGAATTATGGTGGTTTTTTATGAAATTTTTCTTTCGATCAATTTTATCAATATTACACAGAATAAAATTGAACAAGGCTTTTTTACACAGATCAAGGCCTCCTTATTAGGAAACTCGGTTGCCGTCGTGACCAGCATAGCAGCTCATGGTCTAACCTTGTTAGTTGAATTTGTAACAGCTCTCTATTTTCGGAAAGAAAATAATGTTGAGTGGTTAAATCAGACCTATAATAAACTACTGCTATTTGATGGATTCAACTCCCACCCGGAGAATTTAGCAAATACTGTAGCAAAAATAAATTTTTCGTTTGCTGAAATGCAGGAAAACGTCGGAAAATTTTCCAAATATATACATCTGCTTAATCCCAACACCGAGAAGATGGCGGAAAATTTTGCATTAATCAATAGATGGTCAAATGAATTAGGAGAGAAGCTTGAGCGAATGAATATATTATTGTCAAAGGTTGTTGAACAGGTGCATGGGTTTGAACAATCTTTAAATGATACAAATCCAGCAGTTAAGCAAACGAATCAAGCAGTAAATGAATTAAATCAACAAACTGAAAAATTAGTGGGAAAAATGTCTGAGTTGACACCATGCATAATTTCTAATGACGACGCGATAAGTGACCTGTCGGGCAAGATTATTCAATCCAGCGAATTATTTTTTTCGTTGAATGATAAGACAGCATGTTTAAAAACTAATTTAAGTCAATTTAGCCATTTTGTAGAAGCAATTGAACAGGAGCTGAATGAATTGAATTCCTGTCTAAAAAAAATTAATCCTGAATCGAAAGATTTTTCCGATAATCTTGTTTCTCTTGATAACAATACTCACTATTTGGATGAAAGATTCAGAGCCTTGTATCCAAATATTGAAGTATCTTGCCAAGTATCTAAAAAGTACAATGACGAATTGCAAGCATTAGCCCAAAGTACTATTCATTTAGAACATACATCTTCCGGTTTAATTGAAAAATTTACCGAGCTGGACAAGCAGACAGTAAGCATAAATAAATATATCGAAAATAGTTTAACAAAGTTCAAGGGATCTTTTGAGAATTTTACTGAAAGCATACACAAGTTTTTCAGTTCGGTTGTCAGAATAACAAAAAGAGAAGACAACGCACTATAATTGACGACAGCTAAAAAAAAGGATTAGGATAATGAATCGTAAGGTGTCAGACGGAACCAACGAAATGATGTATGCAGTCTCACTTGATACTTTTATGCTGATGGGTGCATTAGGGATTTTATTAGGCATAATTTTTATTCTTGTTAATCCAACTCTTAATGTCGAACCTCCGCCTCCTGTGCCTCCCAATGGTCCGGTTAATACTCAGGCGTGGGACAAGTTGTATAAATCTCTCAAACCTTCAACTAAAGATGAGTTTCTTAATTCCGAAAATGCTTTGTCTATGCAGCAAAGGACACTCCATATAGTCTCAGAAACTGCGGGTTCAATTAATTTATATGCAGCTCGTAAAGATGGTAAAAATGAGACACACCGTATTAGGGTAAGTGTCTATAATCAGGAAGGCGTCTTGTGGTATAGTGTCGCCTATTGGCGAAATGGTAAAAGAATTCAAAATGATCAACAAGTAAGTATGGAGCTGAATCAATGGCCACAGATATTAGGAATAACACTGCAATAGCAACCACCTTATTTTTAACACTCATTTTCAATTCTCAGATATATGCAGAGGTAAAACAATATGGAGAAATCGTTATTAAAAAAGCTGACCCATATTTTTCACAAGTCTATTCTGAAATTCCAGCAGGAGGTGCAATTTCTGAAAAAAGCATTGAGAATATTAGCATTCAGATCTTTAGGGAAAATTTGGACAACTATGATGGTAAGCTAAGGAATGGTGATATCGTAACGTATAAGTATAAAGCAGGCAACCAATACCGTGTAATAATCAGGTATGTTGAAATAGCACCGGGCAGTAACTGGGATGCCGCAAACTCATCTCCAGGCATTCCTGCGATTTTAAAAAAAAACCTAAAAAAATATCTAATGATTCCAAAGAACGATGTGTTAAATAATCCTTTTGATTTAAAGTTTGATCCTCGAGAAAATTATTTATTTGGTAGTATAACGGATACATCAGTAATTAGGACATTTTTAAATAATGGGAAAAAATATGTAAACCTTGATTTACAACGCGATACGACCGATGTAAAAAATTATTCATTGATGGATTATCAGGATACATTATTCCGCGTTGATAGTGGATTAGAATCAACGGAAATCACATTTTCCTCACGGGATTCACTGCCAGGACGAAATATATATCATTCGAAATATATGAATACTCTCGAAAAGAAGATAGTAAACTACCATAATGTACTTAACTCTTCCAATGGGCAGATAGATGTATTTTTTAAAGATGGTATTGATATGAACTACTTATATCTAATAAATAACGAAAAAAATATATCACCTATTCAAAGTCGATACCGCTTACTAGACAGCCTTAATACATACCATAATCCAAATTTGTGGTGGGATGGTCCATCTAACCAGTGCCCGAGTTATCTGTACGGGAGTTCATATCCAATAATATCAGGTTCCATTTTAGTTGCTAATATTGATCTGCCGGAGGAAAAGAAATTCAAGGTCTTTTATAGTCCTGCTGACTCATTCCCCCAAAACGTCTATTCGTCAAAAAAAAACATATCACCTATTAATAGTCGATATTTCTTTTTAGATAGCCTTTGCATAAACAATCATCCAAGTTTGTGGTGGGATTATCCAGCTGACAAGTGCCCGAGTTATCTCTATGGGAGTTCATATCCAATAATATCAGATTCCATTTTAGTTGCTAATATTGATCTGCCGGAGGAAAAGAAATTCAGGGTCTTTTATAATCCTGCTGACTCATTCCCCAGAAACGTCTTTTCGTCAGGTAAAAAATTGGTTTCTCGTCCCGTGATTTCACTGATGTCGGGTGATTCTAGTACCCAAGCTTTCATTCCAGAGTCAATACGTGAGAAATTATATAGCAATTCACCGGATTCGTCATTGGCATTGAAAGAAATATGGAAAATCGATCAGATACCTTGTCCTCCGAAAGCTTATTTAAATGTTAAAAACCTCGGCACTGAAGATGATTTTAAGCTATATGCTTGTTCAAAGATGAAGGAAGTGAAATCAACTGAATATATTTCTCTTGATGATAGGTCTCAGCGAACAGTTGATGTGTTTTGGGATACAGGAAAACCTCCGGAATTCTTTAGTAGTGAAGATGAAAATGTTAGGAAAGCGCTTAAAACGGATAATGTGATTGAAATGATTAAAGATCCAGAAAAAATTAAATCTATTATGAACTCTATGCAACTGACAAAAACCGGTTTGATTGTAATTACATTGGGGATGCTTGTTATATTTTCAATATAAGTACTTAAATAATTGAAGGGAAACATATGTTCAAGGATGTCCCTCGATTTGTTCTCATTTCGTTAATACTGAAAGTAGCATCTTGTTATTTAAATCAAAAAGAAGTCACTGAGTCAGGTAAACCTTCGAGTCCGACAGCAGACTATCCGGTAGAGACGGTTATTCAGCATGGACATTATAGTCAGGTACTAGATGGACAGTTTTCAAATGATGGTAAATATTTTATTACTGGATGTGTCGATGTCACAGCTTTATTGTTTAATAATGAAGGTCACCTAATTCGAACATTTGTAAATGAACAAGACAGGTCATTAATATTAAAAACCGGATTTTCTTATGATAACAACACTGTATTTACAGCACATTTGTCGGGTTATATCTATCAATGGTGTATTTACACAGGAATGCTAAAATGTTACTATGGAGATGGAAAGAAGATCTCAAGCATAGCGATAAGTCCTCCTGATGGCAGGTCATTTATTGTCGGTCTGACTAACGGTAATATTCGGATATATGATTGTAAATCCAAAGGACTTAAAGGAGAGTTCAATGCCAGTTCAAAGCCAGTTTCTTCAATAGCCATTTCCGGAGATGGTCGATATCTATTGTCCGGACATAAAGATCATTCTGCTACACTATGGAATCTAAGTACATACAAGCAACTTTTCAGTTGTAATGAGCATAGCGCAGAAATTTCTGCTGTAGCTATCAATCCTGTAAATAAGAGTGTGATATTGACGGCGAGTCTCGATGGAACAATCCAAATTTGGGATACGGGTAATAATAAACTAATAAATCAATATGGACAAATAAATGGTTCAGAAGTACGCTGTGCCAAATTTTCTCCCAATGGGAAATACGTAGTAGCCGGATTTGTAGACGGACGAATAAAGCTATGGAATCTTTTTAAAAAGGAGGAGGATGTCCGAGAATATACGGGACATGTGAGCTCCATTAATTCAGTTGATTTTTCTCATGATGGGAAAATATTATTGAGTTGTGCTGATGACCATAATGCCATTTTGTGGAATGTTTACAAAGGGATCAAAATATTCCAAACGAATAATGAAGTAAGTGCAGTCAACGACATATTTATCGAAGGCGATAGTATGTTGATTACCGGAAGTGATGATGGTTGGATTCGAATCTGGGATCTTAACCTAGGGACGCAAATAGAAAGTATCAAATCGGCAGTGGCGGGAATTACGGATATTGAATTATCACAGCATTATTTAGCCGCGGCGAATACTAATGGAGAAATTGAGATATGGAAAAAGAGCATAAACCGATTTATTTCAGTAAATAAGATACTACATGGTGATAAAATATATTCTATTAGGTTTGGGAGTGACGGAGAATCGTTGTTTTCGACCGGATCTGATGGGAGAATCATACTCTGGAACTGTACTACTGGTAAAAAAAGAAATATTCTTATAGAGAATGATCCAAATGCCGCCCTTACAAGATCTATTTACGCTCTTGACATTTCCTTTGATTCATATTGGTTAGCAGCTGCCAAGAGAAATGGGACCGTTAATATCTGGGATTTAAATAATTGTACAATATTGAAAAACTTCAAAAACTTCCGAATGGGACAAATGATTCCAGTGACGTCGATAAAAATGACTCAGGATAAACAATATCTTGCCTGGGGAGACGCTCTCGGATATGTAACTCTTGTTGAGACCCAATCAGGGAAGATACTCTACACTAAAAAAATCCACAGTAAACATATATTGTGTCTTGATATTTCGAAAGATCAAAAAAAAATTGTAACCGGATCTTCTGATAATACGATTAATATTATTGATCTTTTTTCAGGTCAAATAATCCATCGAATTGCAGAACATATGGGGCAAGTGAAAGCTGTCAAATTTTCGCCTAATGGACTGACACTTATTAGTTGCAGTAATGATTTTACAACAAAGATATGGGATTGTAGTACTTATGATTTATTAGCGACTTTAATTTCCAGCGGCAAACAAGGATGGGTCGCAATGGATCGATTTAATAGGTATGATTGCGCATTTATTGGACCTGAATTACTACATTTCGTAAAAGGCGTTGAAACGTACAATTTGTGTACGTTTGAAAGGGATTTTACACGATATGGAATTTTACAGAAATTATTAGAACAGGATAAAGTAATCGGGAAAACTATAGAAGAACGTTTAAAGCATTTTAATATCC
>Ga0208828_1000515_pt1 | contig 16949 bp, 10 predicted proteins | sample Kivu_160m_FD_185487 | JGI IMG/M metagenome (GOLD analysis project Ga0208828, IMG submission 185487) | Freshwater microbial communities from Lake Kivu, Western Province, Rwanda to study Microbial Dark Matter (Phase II) - Kivu_160m (SPAdes)... | ecosystem: Environmental > Aquatic > Freshwater >... | reverse complement strand
AGCTGTTGCGGGCTTCCCAGAGGTCTCATGCCTCATAGTATACCGTATTTTAGAAGTCAATTCCATTATTTATGCGTAAGTCAATAAATATTGGAGATCTGTTTCTGCTTCATAGGCTATAGATTGAACCATTTGCCATTTCTCGTTTCGTTTATTTCGAATAAGAATATTCATTACTCCCCTTTCATCGTATTAAAATTGATTTTTAATATATCTTAAAATTTAGCCATGAGCTTGCGCTAATAGATCCTTTAGGAAAGCTGCATGCTTCTTAATATCCTCTTTATTCAATCGAATTCTATAACGGCTGTCTCTAGAAAAATAATCCATTACGTCTAAGCCTAGATTATTCATTTTTTCACCCAAGTCTTCAGACTTTGGGATTCTAATCTCTAGCCTAAGGCCGACTTTTTGAGGGCGAAATATCGCAAAGTTATTAGTTTGACCTTCTTTAGCTAACCCAATATAGAACTTGTTGTATCTGAGCTCTATGTCCGGATCAAATGCGTGAATTATAGTTAGAAGTTCATCAACCTGCGCGACAGTTTCCTTTGTCCCTCTTTTTTCCCAATAGCTTCTATCGACAACTTCTTTCTCTTCTTCTTCTTCGGTTCCTAGGATTCTTTGATCAAGGATCGTTTGGAAAAATAACGAAATATTATCTTCGTGTTTGAATGCACTCAGCTGAATGGCAACCAAGGGAATAAAACCATTAAAAAGACTAATAATATTAAAAAAACGACTCGTTATTTCTTCTGCGATAATTACGGCGATATGATCGTATTGTGGAAAACGTTTTCGTTCAATATCCCAATATTCGATTGTTCTGATGATATGGCTTTCGTCTGTTTTGCCAAGTTGAATCTCAACCTCAAATCGTTGATTTGAGTCTGGCTCTTGAAATAAAAGATCTAAGCGTCCCCCATGTGGTTCAAGGCGCTCTTTATCTTTTAATATGATATCCCCTAAGCCCATGATAGATGGGTCATCTTCTATCTTTTGCTGTAGCCATTTTTCGTTAAATTCTGAGTTGTTTTTTAGAATAATCCTATCAGGCTTGACATATTTGAGCTTGTTCACTTTATTTCTCCTTTATCCGCAAGAATAATTATTTAAATCGAAATTCTGTCATCCGTTGCGATAGGTAAATACTAAAATGGAGCATCTGAATTGTAGCTTTTCTTCCCTTTTGCAACTAATATGCGGCCGAGTCTTTTATGCCCGGTCTTCATATACCATTTAGTCCACCACGACACAATATCTTTGGCTGACCAATTTTCTAAATTATCATCCAGTTCTTTCTCGGCCTGTTCTGCAGCTTCATCCATTTGCTTCATCATTTCTTCATTTGCTGGCATTTTCCTTCTCGTTATCCAGAGCGATCTTATTTATAGAATATGCGCAAGAATTCCTCCGCTTGCCCAATCATTTTAGTTGCCATCCTTCCTTTACGCCTTTGAGTAGAACGTTAGCTTCCTTGGCGACATCTGCCGAAGGCATGACCTTACCATCACCCATTTCGATGCGGACTTGGAATCGGAGCGGTGTGTTGGCTTTAGCCTTAAGCTTGAGCAGATCGGGAATGATGTCGCCTAGATCCTGAATCTCGGACGGTTCGAATTCGGCGCTCGCTACGAGCATCTTTGGGGATGGGACTTCGGTCCCGCCCATTCCACCGCTAACACCGCCGCCCATAGCGCCCGTCATTACCTGGAACTTCGCGGCCTGTGCCGCCGGGAAGTCACAAGGCCACGGCACGGAATCTTCGGCAATTCTTAAGAACCGCCCTTGCAGTGCTCCATGAATAGCGTCCTTGACGGTCTTCCATGGCAGTGTCTTCCCCGCCCTGATAGAAAGCGCCGTTGCGAAAGATAATCCCGAAGCCCCGTTGTCCTTCCACGCGTCTGGCAGGTTTTCCGGCAGGACTTCCGCCGCGGCGATGACTGCGGGCGGGGCATATAGCTTGGCGTTTGCGGTGAGAACGCCGGCTGGAATCGGCTCTCCGAGAATGCTGGCTGGTCCCGATAGCATCCATAGAACGCCGTTTTCGACTGCCGCGCCAATGGCTTTTTCCAAAACTCCCCTATTAGCCTTGGGAATGGACATCGGCTCCAAGTATCCGTCCCGGTCAACCTGGACCACTTTTCCGCCCTTGAAGTAATCCGTTACGCTTTTAACCGTGATCTCGTCCCCTTGCCACAATCCCGGCAGTCTCTTGGACGTAAGGAGTGCGGGGGTCATCTCTGCCAATTCGGCAGTTTCAGGCAAAATAAGCTCAAGAGCGGCGTCATTGAGCGCGTTTTCGTCTGGGCGGTTCATCCACCATGTGCGTGAAGTTCCGTCTGGGCGGACAAGCCGCAAGACGAACGTGCCCTTTTCACATCCGTCAGCCAGCGTCTCGAGAATGGCGCTGGCCTTGAGCATCTTCGGTAGATGAGGAAACTGGGCGAACGCCCCGGCCAAATCCTTAACGCGCCTCGACATCTCTCCCGCCCGCCAGAGGTTGTATGGAGCGTCCGGCAAGAGTGCCTCGGCGGTGATGGCCGTATCCTGAACACGCGCCCGCTTGTCTGCCTTAATGACGTTAAAATGAAGCTCGCCGTTAATCGTGATCTTGAATGCTTGGACCTCATCCTGTTCGGAGATTGTCACCACGATGCAATAGGCCTGTCGAATCGCGTCTGGAATGCGACCCTTGGCCTTATCGATATTGATTTGTAGCGTTTGCGCCCGGGCGGGATCAACGTTCCCGTCCTTTTGTTGTTTCTTAATATCCTCTCGAACCATCTCCCAAGCAAGGTAATCGCGCACACGCGCCATGGCCAGTTCGAGACCGTCCTTTGACGGTACGAGAAGAAGCACTGCGTTTCGATACACTCGGGGTCGATCCGATCCCGTTGTCTCGTTAAGGAAGCGCTTGGCCTCAGAGCTCGGTTTGCCGGACTCCGACGCCGCGCTCAGGCCCAGAACGGCGAAGTGGAACGCGCCGTCGTCCTCGATGTCCTTGGGTCTCGTGGGCAAGGTGTGAACTCGCACTCCGGCGGCCGAAGCGTTGGCCGTAAGCGATTTCACCTTGCCGATGTCATCAAGCAGACGAGCGCGGATCATCTCATCCGAGAAGTTCTTGGCCGCAACCGCGTGCATCTGCGTAAGATTGGGACGATTGCCAAGCCGCCATGTGTTAGGTAGCTGACCCTCGCCGACGGTGGTGTAAAGGTCGTCGAGCCAGTAACTCTTCTGGGCCCAGCGGGAAAGCCCCTTCTCAAGTTCGATCTTGTCGGGCCGGGTGGAACCAAGAAGGGCTACCAAATCGCTGGTCTTGGCGTTCTGCCCGATAGGTTGTGAGTGCAGGAAGGTCGCTACAACTGCTTGCTCGACCTCCCGGAATTTGAGTCCTACAGACTCCGATTGGATTTGTTTAGCCTGCGAGAATTCGTTGTCGAGAATACCGGTCCACGCCTGCTTCTTGCCTTCCCATTCCTCGGTGTCCGCAACCGTCACCATCTCTCGTATGGATTCCGAAATTCCTTCCCTATCGGGGGGAGCCAAGAAGACGGACGGACCGACAAGCGGATTCACGTCCCATTTCTCTGCCTCGCGTAACGCTAGGGCAAACAATCGCAGAACGCCGCGCGTGCGCTGAAATTGAGCTAGCTGCGTCCATTTCGAATAGAGTACCTCCGTCAAGTCGGGATGGAACGGAAAGCTCTTCAGGAAGCGTTCCTCCGCCTCCGCGCCCGACTTAACCGTATGCTCGTCAACGGCCTGAATACCCTTGAGCGCGGCCGCGACGTGCTGGCGGAAGGACTCCCGGTCCTTAAGCGATTCCGGCGCAAAGAACCGGCGGCGTAGAACCTCGGCAACATCTTCCTTGGCCACCGGCTCAACAGCCTCCTCGCGCTGGCGTTGGAAGATGTCATAAAGCTCCGCCTGAATCTCGCGGCCGAGCTTGTCGCTCTTGCGCGGATCGGTCGCCAGAAGCGACGCAACGAGGCAGCACCGGTCCACCTTGACTACCGCTTGAGTTAAATATTGGAAAAAATTTACAAGGTGCGCTCGCCATTCTGAGTCAAATGCCACTTTCTCTCGCGCATACATGAGCACTTCATCGATCAGGACCAGCGTTCCAAATCCGTCCTTTCCCGGCATTCCCAGAAGCTCCGTGAGTAGGTTCTCTGCGGGAGCGGAAACGCGCTCCTCCGCCTTGCCGTTTGCGTGTAGGAGCTTGAGACCGTCGTCCCCCGCGATTTGGTACGCCAGAACGCTCCAGGGATGCTTGAGCATCCTGGCCTTGCCGCTAGGCGACAAGATCTCCATGCCTTTCTCCACATCCAGTTTGTCGAAGCAGAGCCCAACCACCCGACACTTGGGGGGCTTCTGTCCGATAGCTTGTTCGAACTCGGCTACGGCAGGCAGATTCGGCAGTTTATCTGGCTCGTGAACGAGATGGCGAAGCGTGATCAGCGTATGGGTCTTACCGCCGCCGTAGGTAAGCTCGAGTTGCCGAACGGCCTTATCGTTCTTTCCCGCCAAGCGAATTACCACGTCTCGCACGAGTTGACGCAGATTGTAGGTCGGGAAGGTGAGCGCGAAGAACTCCTGCGGCTTTTCATAGATAGGCCTCTTCCCGCGTTGCATCATAACTTCATAAAGGTCTGCGGCGAACATGTGAAGCGGCAGATCGCCGGAGCGCAGATCCTCCCGCAGTTTCACAACTTCATGCCAGGGCTTCCAGGGTAATTTAGCCATGATTTGACTCCTCATTATCATCGTTCTTGAAAAGTAAGATTTGCTTTTCGTCCTTCACTGCTCCCCGCGCGCCGATGTGATTACTGATGGACTCGAGAAGCGATCGCTCTTCGCTCCCGTGCGGCGCTAGCTCGATTAGCGACTGCAGGAGCCGTTTGAAAAGTTCCTGCCGCCGCAGGCCGTTCTCGTCGAGGTACTCGTCAACCTTAAGGACGTCGCCCAGTTTCCAAAGGTGCATCAGGCAATGAATTCGGTCAATGAGCGGAACGGGCCTGCCGCCGGGGGCCTCGAAACCGAGCGACCTGTTCTTGCGCTGCGCCCAGGTTTTGAGTTTTACTTTGTTGCCGGAATCATCCTCGGTCTCGGTATCGGCTTCCGCGTCGGCATTTGCCTCCTCGGCCTCGTCTTCCTCCGCTTTGCCCTTGGTGAACCCGATGAGGTCCCAGGTGCCGGCCAATTCGCTATCCGAAACGCCGCAGGAAATGGCGTATAGTATGCACGCTCCCGCCGGAGCATCGTCCATGCCGAAATCGTGGCGATGGAGGAGATAGTAGGCGGTCGGTTCATCCAAGCGATCGGCGGCGGTAAGTTCCTCGCCGCCGTCCTTGTCACCGGAAAGCACTCGACCGACAACAAAGTCCACGACCATCCGGCGGACGTGGGTGAGGAACTCGGAGACGGGCATTACTTGCCCGGGATCATTGGCCTTCTTGACCACAGGATGTTTGCTGTAGGCCTCCAGCGCCGGGCCGGTCGCCGCCCAGACGAAGTCCGGCCCGCGGATTCCGGCGTCCCAGAACTCGCGCAGCTTCTCCCGGATGTTCCGACGCATGTCCTCCAGAACTAAGTTGTCCCAACCAGGCCGCGCAGTCATCGCTCGTTTCTTGCATACGAGCCAGACGGAAGAGGCAAGCGCAGCCGAAGTTTTGGCTCGCATCCGGGTGCTCATCTCCGTTTGGATCGGCCAGCTGCCATCCACGACGAAACCGGATCGAATAAGCGCCGACACAAGAGTTTCCCAGGCATCCGGTTGCTTGTTGGCAAAGACAACGACCATCTTGCCGTCGGGCTTGAGCGCGTTGCCGCATCCCTGAAACACTCGCGCCATGCCGTCTTCATATACGGCTTTGGACTTTGCCATGTTACCGTCATGACGACTCGAATCGTCAATAAGCTCTCCGTCGTTCTTTTCGTGGTCCCATTTGGGAGAAAGCGCTTCTTGGAACGCCGCGTCTAGCTCCGGCGAAAGGCCATTCAGCGACCGCTTGAGCCAAATGTAGAAGAAATCCATCAGGTCCGAGTACGGAATTGCGTCATAATACGGAGGGTCTGTCACCACCGCATCATAATCACCGGATTTGAGCTGGAGCGCAGATTGGTTTTGCGTCAGAGGTTTTTCGACGCAGGTTCCGGTAACCAGAGCGTTGACAATATACCTGGAAACCCAGTCAAGTTGGGCGGAATATGCACCACCCACATCATTGATTATGGCGAGTTCCGTGAAATCCCATGTAATAGGCAACGCGAAGCGCGTGAAGGTATGGCCGATTTTCTCTCCTGAGATGTGCCAGACGCAAACCATTGAATTATAGTCGGCAACCTTGTCGTTCTGAATTGCTAAGTAGGCCAAGATTGCCTCAACAAACTCGGGAGGATAGCGGAGCCGATTCGACTCCTTCTTCGCCGCCCTCGTCCACTTCACGAACGTCCCAAGCGCCAGAAGTTGACGCGGCGTGAAGAGTTTTTTCCATTGGTCAAATCCGTAAAGCGGAACGCGGAAGCCCAAGGCTTCCTTGCTGGGCAGTAGTTCCTCAGGCAATCCAAATGGTATCTGTGCAAAAAGGCCAGATAAGGCCTTTTCGGCCTCCTCAGCTCTCTGAACCTCCCGCATATCGGGCAGGCGGTATTCCTTGCCGGACTGGCCGTCCACAACCACAGCGGTCATGATCGCACCGAGTCGTCCAGCCTGACCTTCGAGCCGAATGTCCTCCATCATCATAATCGCGCCGCAGCAGGGGCACTTGGCCCCGGATCGCGACATCGTCCCCGCTCCGAGGCGCTTGTCATGCTCCCGACGTTGGGCCGCGTTGCCGCCTTCCACCGGGACGTTCGATTCGATACCAAAGACAACGTCCGTTTTCTCATGGTTCGGCTCCATTGCGAGGAGCACCCGTTTCCGGTCCTTCTTACAGAGCCATCGGGTTTTGAGAAGAGGAATCGTCGCCCGGCAATTCTTGCACTTCACCGTCCGCGCCCAGAAGTAAGCCACGGTGGGTTTGGACACCCACCGTGGGTTTCGATTGTTCGTGAGGTACTCCACGCTGAACTCAGCATTGAGCGCATCAATATCCGCCGTACCGTCTTTCTTGATCGGTACAAGCTGCATCAGCCGCTTCTCGAACGGCTTCTGGACAATGCCGTCTTTCCTCTCTTTGCTGGTCAACGGAATGTGTTTAAAATCGGCATATGTGGGATAGTAACGAGCGAGTTCCCGTCTGGCATTTTTGAGCACCCATCGACCCCAAGCCCTAACGTGCCAGGCGAGGTCGGCCTTGGGTATGCGGCCGGAATCAGGCTTATCGAAGAGCCCTGGCGTTGTTTCCTCAGTTTGCTTTTGCCATTTGGTCTTCTTCGTCTGGCCGACGAGGTGCGGATAAACCTTATAGAAGGCGTCCATGAATTCCTCGTCCTCGATGATGAAATCCGGCAGAGGCCATGTCTTCCCGGCCAATTTCTGCGGGTATTCGAGCGTGCATTTCAGAATGAACCACGCCACCGGGTTGATATCCCCGGCGGTAGCCTCACAATCCAGGCGCATCGCTTCAAACGGAATGGCCCCGCCTCCCGCAAAGGGGTCGAGCACCTTCGGCGCGCGGCCTCCATTGGATTTGCGGATTTCCTGCCGGAACCATTCGAGAAGCTCTTTGTTCTCGGTTTCCAATCCCCAATGCAGGATGCCGCCCTCGGTGATTTCCTTCTCGCGCTCGACCGTCTCGCCGTTGGGCATCTTTTTGCGCTCGATCTTCTTAACTAATTTGCCGCCGATCTTCTCGCAGAGTTCGTGGCGGCGGCGGACGATCTCCTCATGCCACGCGTCGTCCGACATGCCTTCCGGCTTCGGTTCTGCGCCGGGATCGGGAAGCAGTGTGGCAATGAGTGCCGCCCGACACGCGGCCAACGGCCGCCGAGCGGGCCAAATGTGGAGCGTCGAGATATGCCCGTGCCGTACGCTTTTCTCGTGGACCGAGTCCAAGGAAGCCTGCCTCAGCGGAAATGCATGCTCGATGAGACGATTATTATTATCCAATAGAGTTTTCTCCTCCCCGCGACATCAACCGACATCTACACGCCTCGATGTATGCGATTTCTAGATGGTCAGTTAACGGCCGGTTCATCACTTTGTGCTCAGAAATCACTTCGTCTTTATCGGGGTCGGTTAGCCTGTTCCCGAAGAATAACCAGCCGAAGAGATGAGGCGTCGTCTGCGCGGCTTTTGACATGACAATCATAGCAAGCTTGCGCGCCTTCTGGTCGTCCGTGAGCACGACTTGCCTTGTTTTAATGGCAAAAGCTATCGTGGATAGCTCGCCTTTCCCCAAACGCTTCCGGTTCTCGAGTAACGCGATTGCTTGGAGATCATCGAGTTCGACTGGATAGACTGAAACTTCAGCCGCTGCCTGCGCAGCCCGGAGGCGCGCCTGGAGTTCCCGATCGGTCTCAGAGACCGTTTTTCGATGTTTGTGCAGACACTCGTAGATCACAACCCTCGTACAAGCGAATACGACACCGGAAGAAAGGGCGACACGAAAAAGCCGGCGCGAGGATAGAACATTCCAAATAGCGCATGTGTCAGTTATATTGCTCAAGAAAAATACCGAAACGTCAATCGCCATGGGATAAATGCCTCCCATATAACGCCGCTATATCGAGCAATTCCATTTCGACAATAAGCAACATTTCTGCAAGGCGACTAGCAGATATGATTCCACGTTCATACGCGTCAAAGCAAAGACCCACATACGCATCAGACAATCCTCGATGCAACAATTCCTGCTTTCGTTGACGAATACGAGGCGCAAGGCTACTGGGCAGCTCGGGATCATTCTTCACCTTAGCAGGGATTTTGAGCTTTTTAAACGCAACCACCTGATTTTTATTGATTATTTTTAGGTCGAGTAGCGCATAGGCGAGGGGTTCGGCGTTAACCATAAGTCGAGTTGCATAATCAAGGAAAATCGTCTCACTCCAATCGACACGGACTGACCTCAATACCTCGGGAGGCATCAAAAATCGTGAAGCGAATGTGTTTGCGCGAATCTCGCTCAGGTCCGTATTGTCCCACTTCGCAAACGACACGACGAAATCCTCGCGTTCATCCAAAAGGGCGTGGCCAGCTTCATGACAAGCCGTGAAGCGCTGTCGGAAAATATCCTCGTTATAGTTCACAAGTACGCAAGGGCCAGCTATAGGGTGCCTAATAAACACGCCTGAAATATTGCTTCGCCCGAGCAACCTACGGAACACATGAATACCTATTTTACTAAATACCTCATAAACGTTTTTCGGGATTTCGTTGCTATCGTAGCCGAGATGAGATCGTAGCGCTTCGGCTGCCGCCTCACCATGCCCCTTATAGAAAGTCCCATTCTTTTGGAATATAAAACGATTCTTCAGGCGTCCGGTGAGCTCGGATAGAAGGAATTCTTGGCACTCGCACAGAAATAAGAACTCCTGGATCGCCCATCGGTCTTCACGTGTTAGATTGTGACTGTAACGGCGAAATAAAGATTCGGTCTGCTCGAATGGAGCGAGCTTCTCATTGGATATAAAGAATTTGAAGTCGCAATGGAAGTAGTCGGCGAATATCAATACTTCGTCTCCCGTCGGGTCCGAGGCACAAGTAAGTATAGAGGTTATGCGATCGATGGAGATGCCAGTACCTGCGGCAATGTCCTGAATGTTCACTTGGAGTTGAACCATGTAGCGATCCAGTTTGTTAACAAACATCTTGCGATCGAGGGGCATCAAAATCCCTCCAACCTGGAGCCGTTTAAGTAGATGTCTATCAGCAACGCCTGGCAAACCGCCCGCAGCCATCTCACGAACCAGCAATCTGAAATCGAGATGTGCCCGTGCCGCACGTTTTTCTCGTGGACAGTGTCTAAAGAAGCCTGCTCTAGCGGAAAGGCGTGCTCGATTAGGCGGGGAATATCGGCCATTGAAATCACCATTCTCCGGGTTTCGAAACAAAACCTTGTTCGTCTTTCAATTGAGAAGGAAACTGGGCTTTTTTGAGCGCCGAAATCCTTATGTGTTTGTAGAAAGTCGCCTGTCGCTCTAAAACACGACAAGGATTTTTTTGCGGATTTATTACGCCCACCGGCTTTCTCAATTCTTCCATAACAATCTGAACAGGTGTCAACAAATCCGAATCACCGGTCATAACGACTGCACACTCGAAACGATTTCGGTATGCATCCAAAAGAAGATGGGATGCCAGGTTGACATCAGAACCCTTTTCTTCTGTTTTCACTACCTCGACCAGAGGCGGCAATCCAGGGACCGGATTTGCGAGAGGCATTTTAACGATATGAGTGAGGAAATGCCCATAAAATATGTCCAGATTCGGCAATGTTTTCAAAGCTCGAAGGTATGCTTTCTGGCGAAAAGGCTGATCGGGATCCTGAGGTCTCGCGTTTACCAACGCGGTGTAATATTTAATTCTGACGACCTCATTCCTGGGAAGCAAGATTTTCGCCAGCGTTTGCAAGTCGAGCCATTTATATGGAGTTCCCCGAACGGCTCCAAAATACAGATTGAAGGCATCGATGTATAGAAATGTCTTCAAGAATTCCCCCCATAAAAAGCAAGAGCCGTTCCAAGAGAACGGCTCTGCGCCCTTTCGCCGAAGCTACTCAGGGGGTTATTAAGAATAATATACATATTTCGCCTATGCAAAGTCAAGCCAATAAGGGCAGCATTGTCCTTTCATCTATTCCCATGTTCGATGACTTGCCTAGCCGAAACCAACATGCTCCCCTTTGCCTTCGCCAGCAGGTTCCCGAACGGGTCCTGCACGCGAACAAGGCGAGGAGTCGGCGTAGCGCAGTCATATACGGCGTAGAGCCAGTAGCCCTGGCGCATATTGCAGGCCTTGGCCCATTCGTTGGCCGAGACCTCGATGTCGCCCGTCTCGACGCGGCCTTTGACCTCGATGGCGCGCTTCTCGTTGCCCGGACGGACGGATAGCAGGTCGAAGCCGGGATTGTCTGGCAGTCCCGCGGAGCGGGCGAATTCCGGCGTATGGACATCGATCACGTTGGCTCCGACCGCTTCCTCGAACGCCCGCGCGATCTGCATCGCGGCCATTTCCACGTTGACGTCGTGTTCCTCGATATCCCTGGGGTCGGAGGATGGCACAACAAGCGCGTGGGCTACGAAGGTCAGAAGGCCGGGCTCGATGAGTTCCGGTTCTCGCTTCATGACCGCCAGCGCATTCGCCCTACGGCCCGCAAGCTGCCTTTGCTGGCGCTTGACGTCCTCCAATGCCTCGATGGCTTTCCGGTTCCCGGTCAGCGCCTTCTCGGCGTGCTTCGCTCGGGCGGCGGCTAGCTCCGCTTCCTGGAAGTCGAATCCGTGTTGGATGAAGCCCTCTCGCTCCGACAGGCTCTCCAAGAGCGTCTTCTTCCGTTCGAGGGCTATTTCCCGCGCGACGCGTTCCAGGAGGAAGGCAAGCGCCCGTTCCTTCATTTCGTTCGCCGCGATGGCGAGGCGCTGGGCCGAGGGCGGCAAGCCGTGTCCGCCCTTCAATAGCAGCAAGTGCTCGATGGGGCACAATGTCACTTCCGTGCCCTCGTTCTGCTTCACGCCCACAAGGCGGCAATCTAGCGTTTCCTCCTTGGCCAGATCCGGCATTTCCGGATCGGCTTTCCGCACAATGGATAGGACCGCCATGTGATAGAGGTAAGGCCGGTCGGCAGCCGGATCCACGAAAACCGCACCGCGCCGGCCCGCATCGCCCAATCGCTCGGACACGAGCGCCCGGAACTGTTCAAAGACCGGTTCGCCCGGATGAAGCCAGATGGCTTCCTCCCGGTCCGGGGGCCGGGATACGGTCAGCCTCTCGCGGGCTTTTTCGGGGTAGAGTTCCAGCGCCGGGAGAAGCGGATCGATCGCCCCTAGGCGAGAAGGCCGGAAGGAGAAGAATCCTCCCGCGTCGCCTTCAATCATGATGTCCGTCGGCGGAGCGGCCTTCTCGATATACTGGCGGACATATCCCGGTAGCAATCGAAAATAGATCTCCTGCTCAATGTCAGCCCGCAAGCGCGGCAGATCATTCGCCACGCTACCTCCGGAGCCATAAAGGGACTTCTCGCGGGCCGAAAGCGCCTCGACCTGCTCCTTCGTCAGGCGACCGTCGAGCTCCCGCGCCACGTCGTCCGAGTCCTCGGTGACGGCAAGTTCCATGTACCGTTTGATAGAGACATCTTGGAAGATACGACCGACGCAGTCGAAGACCTTGTCCGACTGGAGTTCCTTCCGGATTTTCTCCAGCTTGTCGAGCAGTACCTTAAGTACCTTGCCTTCGCGGGTCTTCGGCGCAACGAGATTCATGATGATTACGGGGTCGTGTTTCTGACCATAACGATGGATGCGGCCCATGCGCTGTTCCAGGCGGGCCGGATTCCAGGGCACGTCGTAGTTGATCATGATCCAGCAGAACTGCAGGTTGATTCCTTCGCCCGCCGCGTCCGTGCAGACGAGGAAGCGGGCCCCGCCTTCCATAATCGGTTTCCGAAAGAATTCGACTTGCCTCTCCCGATCGCTTAAGCCCGAGGCTGTATCCGGCTGGGAACTCATACCTCCATGAATCTGGGCGACTTGACCCGTATAGCCCATCCCGCTCAGACGCTTAGCGAGAAAAATCATTGTGTCGCGGTGTTCGGTGAAAATGATGAACTTCTCGTCCTGGAACTTGGGATCAGTCAGCACTTCGCGGAGTTTCTCGAATTTAGATTCATGTCCTTCTTCGTGAACCCTTTTAGCCAGATCGAGGAGTTGTCTGACCTGCTCTCTCTCAGCCTGAAGGTCGGTTAAGGATGCGGATACCACGCCTTGAAGGAGCTTATCTTCAGCCAGTTCGTTTTCTTCGCGGCCTTCCTCTTCGGATTCGTCATCGGCGGTTTTAGCCTCAAAAACGTCGTCCTCATCGTGAATCCGTTGCTGGAAAGTAGAGAGCTGCTCGATGGAGAGCTTGCCGTCTTGGACATCTTGAATAAGAATACCCAGCTTATCGATCCGCCGCTCAAAGGACCGTAAAAGAGCGTATGTGGAGCTGGCCAGACGGCGTTGGAATACACTCATAGCTAAGCGCGCCGCTCCGCGATTTAGGAGCTTTGCTTTATTGTAGACGTAGCGGAGATAGTCCGTAGTCTCGTCGTAAAGCTTCTGCTCACCGACATCCCCCTGGCTCAGATCGTAGCCAAGCGTATCGGAAATTCGCTTGGGGTAAAGCGGGCGCCCGTCGAGGTGCACCATTTCTTCTTTGGTGCGCCGAATGAAGTGTTCGATACGCTTGTCAGCGGGAAATTCAGCAAAAGCTTCTTGGGTGGAAAGCGCTTCAGGTTTAAGAAGCCGCCATAGAGCATAATAAGGGTAGTCCTTACCCATATGCGGCGTAGCGGTGAGCAACAGAAGATGATTCGCGCTCCAGCTCAAGCTCCAACGCTCAAGGACGCCCCGAATCCCAGCAATCGCCTCGGCAAGGCAGTAGCGGTCAGTCTTACGGATGCGAAGATCTGTGCCGCGATCCGCCGCAAGCTTGTGAGCCTCGTCGAACACGACCAGATCATACGGGATGACTTCGGTGGCTTGGAGGCGTGCAAAAACGCGGGGACTGGCGAGAGTGTCCACGCTGACGATGAGCCAGTTGCTGTTCTCGCCGATGAAGGAGTTTTCGGTCCGAGCATCCGCGCCGCTTATAATGCGGAAGGGCAAGTTAAACAACTTCGTCAGCTCTCTGCGCCAGTTACCAACTAGCCCTGCAGGAGTGACAATGAGAATACGGCGGAGCAATCGCCGAGAAAGCATTTCCCGAATGTAGAGGCCGGTCATGATTGTCTTGCCCGCGCCCGCGTCGTCCGCCAAGAGAAAGCGCAGATGGGATTGTTTAAGCATGTGGTCATAAACGGCGATCCGTTGGTGGGGTAAAGGGTCAATATTGGAGATTTCGGTTGCAAAAGTGGGATTCATGAGGTGGCCGAAGGAAAGGCGTTCGCCTTCAGCCATAATTTTCACAATCTCCGGTGACGCCGTGAAGTCTAAAATTGCGGGAGCCACTTCCTTCGGCTCTATTCTGGAGGAGTTAGCATTCTGCCCAACACGCATCTCGAATTGGCGAAGATGAGACCACGAGAGTTGCGAAGGTTTTGTCTGGCCGTTTTCCCACCGATTCACGGTAGCAAAGGAAATGCCCAGACGGTCGGCTAGTGCCTGTTGCGTAAGACCGAGCTTAGCGCGAAGCCGCTTGATGCAGTCTGAGTAATCGCCACCTGGCCGCTGGGTGATTGTGCAGTGTTCCATTAACTCAGGCGTTGCCAAGTCTTAACATCCTTATTCATTGAAATCATGCCTTAACTATAGCACATGTTATAACCATTGTCAATAGGCCACGCGATATTCTTATAAATATCTGGGTAAATCTTATCAGAGGGCATTTCGGGATCGTGAATTAAGCTGGGAGGCCGAATCTGCACGTTTAAAACGCTGTGTGTAGCCGTCTTCGGAGGATCCGGGAAAACGGGTCACGAACTGAAAAAACATGTACCCAATCGGCGTGAGATTTGCAGATAGCCGACTAACCTTTTCCCGGCCTATGCGATAATTATGTCAGGGAGAACAAAAGACATGAAAAGCATCTATAAATCGATTTTTATCCTTTCAGCGGCGGCGATTCTGCAAATTGCGTTCGTCCTTGTGGGCACGCCTTCTGCGCCCGCGGCAGCCGTCCAGCCGCCAGCGGCGCTGCCGAACGAACAAACGACGCCCCTGCGCGTCATCCCCAACGATCCCTTTTTCAAATATCAAATAAGCTTTTTGAACCCCGGCGGGAAGATCGTCGTCGAGCGGACCTCGACCAAGTCGTCGCCGGTGACGCTCGACGCGATCGCCGGAATCGACGCCGACATCACCCGGGCCTGGACGATCTCGACAGGGAGCAAGAAAGTCGTCGTGGCCGTCCTGGACGACGGCTTTTTCTATGATCACGAGGACCTGGCCGGAAACATCTGGGCCAATCCCGGCGAATCCGGGCCGGACGCGAGCGGACATCCCAAGGAGACCAACGGCCTCGACGACGACGGCAACGGCTATAGTGACGACGTGATGGGCTGGGATTTCGCTTTCGACGACCCCGACCCAGATTGCTACATCTTCGATGGTATGCGCAAGGACCGCGTCCAGCCCTATTGGCACAGCATTTCCGCCCTGGGCATCATCGGCGCCAGGGGGAATAACGGCCTCGGCGTCGCCGGGATCAATTGGGACGTGTCGATGATGCTCCTCAAGATCGGCGCCCAGGGCATCGGCCGGGACGAGAAGGACACCACCCGGCCCGGGCGAGCGGCCAAGGCCATCCGCTACGCCGCGGACAACGGCGCCCGGGTCATCAATTGGAGCGGTTTCGTCAGCGATCCCTCCCCCGAAGCGCTGGCCGAGCTTAAAGCGGCTATTGAGTACGCCGGCAGGAAAAACGTCCTGCTCGTCGCAGGCGCGGGAAATTCCGGGCTGAACGTCGACCTGCCCGAGAACGCGACGTATCCGGTCTGTTTTCCCGACGATAATATCCTGACCGTGGCCATGATCGATTTCCGGGGCGAGCTCGTGAGCTATAAGGCGGGAGAGCGCGTCCTGGGCTCGAATTATGGGGTACGCAACGTAGATATCGCCGCCCTCGACGAAAATTTCACGACGTTTCTCAAAGACGGACGGAGCACTTATCGGCTGGCCGAGGGCACATCGAACAGCTGCCCGGTCGTCGCCGGGATCGCCGTCTTGACGCTTTCGGTCAAGCCCGATTTGAGCGCCGCGGCCATGAAGAAGATTCTCATGGACAGCGCGACGCGCCTGCCCGCCCTGGCGGGCAAGGTCGCCTGCGGGGGAATGGTCAACGCTTATTCGAGCTTGCGGGCGGCGGCGCGATAAGGAATAGAAATTATTTTGGAGATCGCCACAGCTCGCTGGAAGACTTGACTCCACGGCGGTTCGTTGGTAAATACACGAGGTGCGTAAGAAGCCGAAAAACTCCATTGATTGCTGGATCGGTTTTCGGGTGAGGCTTCTGGCCGTGAAAAACATCTCACTGATATTGATCTCCCTGGGATTGCTGGCCGGCTGTCCAGGCTCGGAAGACCGCCGGCACACCTATGACCTGGTGATTTACGGCAACAGCTCGGCCGGAGTCATAGCCGGCATCCAAGCCCGGCGTGACGGCCTGGATGTGATCGTAACCGGCCCGGATAAGCATCTCGGAGGTCTCACGGCGGGAGGTTTGGGCTGGACCGATTCCGGCAACAAGGATGCCGTCGGCGGCCTCAGCCGGGAGTTCTACCGGCGGGTCAAAGCCCATTATGACAAACCGGAGGCCTGGAAGCACCAGCGGCCCGAAGATTATTCCAGATACGACCCGAAGAGCGACGCCATGTGGGTCTTCGAACCCCATGTTGCGGAAACGGTCTTTGAGGAGATGGCCGCCGAGGCGGACCTTGTGATCCACCGGGACAAATGGCTGGACCGCGGGAAAGGCGTTACGGTCAGAAAGAACAGGATCACGGAGATCAGGATGCTCGACGGCACGGCCTACAGATCGAGGATTTTTATGGATGCCGGTTACGAGGGTGACCTGATGGCCGCGGCCGGCGTATCCTATGCGGTCGGACGCGAACCCAATTCCCGGTACGGGGAAACGCTCAATGGGGTCCAGACCCGCAACGCGGTCTCCCATCAGTTCGATCGTGATGTCTCTCCCTATCTCGTCCCTGATGATCCTTCCAGCGGATTGCTGCCGCGCATTCATGACGAGGGCCCCGGCGAGGAGGGTTCGGGAGACACGAAGGTCCAGGCGTACAACTTCAGGATGTGTCTGACCGACGTCGAAGAGAACAGGCTGCCCTTCCCGAAGCCGGAAGGATACGATCCCAGAC
>Ga0208828_1000513_pt1 | contig 16963 bp, 13 predicted proteins | sample Kivu_160m_FD_185487 | JGI IMG/M metagenome (GOLD analysis project Ga0208828, IMG submission 185487) | Freshwater microbial communities from Lake Kivu, Western Province, Rwanda to study Microbial Dark Matter (Phase II) - Kivu_160m (SPAdes)... | ecosystem: Environmental > Aquatic > Freshwater >... | reverse complement strand
ATAGCTCGCATAATCAAGCAGGAACGTCCTGATGGCTTACTGCCTACGCTTGGCGGGCAGACCGGACTGAACCTGGCTGTTGAGCTTGCAGATGCCGGAATACTGGATAAATACGGTGTCAATCTGTTGGGCACACCGCTGGAGACAATCAAAAAGGCAGAGGAAAGGTCACTGTTCAAGCAACTCATATTGGACATAGGTGAGCCAGTACCCAAAAGTGCCACGGTACATTCTATAAAAGAGGCGAAGGAGTTAGCTGAATCAATCGGATTGCCATTGATCGTTCGACCTTCCTACACCTTAGGCGGTACTGGTGGAGGCATTGCTCACACTATGGAAGAGCTTGAATACACGGTAGCCAGCGGCTTGTCTTCCAGCTTGAGCCATGAAGTGCTGGTGGAAAAGTGTCTTCTTGGCTGGAAGGAAATTGAATATGAGGTAATGCGCGATGCTGCCGATAACTGCATAACTGTCTGCAATATGGAGAATATCGACCCGATGGGGGTTCATACCGGTGACAGCATTGTGGTCGCCCCCAGCCAGACTCTGACTGACAAGGAATACCAGATGCTGCGGTCAGCCAGCCTGAAAATCATTAGAGCTTTAGGCATTGAAGGCGGCTGTAATATTCAATTCGCCCTGACTCCCAGCCCTGTGGTGGCTAAAAAGTGGGCACCAGACCAGTTAAGTGTGAAGGTGAGTGAATATTATGTGATAGAGGTGAATCCTCGCGTTAGCCGCAGTTCAGCCCTAGCTAGCAAAGCCACAGGCTATCCTATTGCCAGGGTGGCTGCCAAGATAGCTGCAGGAAAAAGGTTAGACGAAATATCCAATCGGGTGACCGGCAAGACAATGGCAGCTTTTGAGCCGGCTCTGGACTACTGTGTGGTAAAGATTCCACGCTGGCCTTTCGACAAATTCGCCCTGGGTGACCGCAATACAGGGAGCCAGATGAAGGCTACAGGCGAAGTCATGGCTATTGACAGATGCTTCGAAGCAGCCTTGCAGAAAGCAGTTCGATGCCTCGAGTTTGGAAAGAAATCTCTTCTCTGGGAAGATAGAAGCTGGGGTAATAACAATGGAGACCTCGATTCCTATCCCTTGCACCCCAATGACCTCAGGTTGTGGGCAGTGATAGCAGCACTCAGGCACGGGGCAAGCTGTGAACAACTCGCCCAACATACCGGTATTGACCCCTGGTTCGTCTATAAGATACTGAATGTCGTCCAGATGGAAAAACGGCTTCTCTCCGAGCCATTAGCTCCTGAGCTTATGTGGCAGGCAAAACGGCTCGGTTTCTCCGATGAGCAAATCAGCACTCTATCTGATAGATTGCCTGAACAAGTGAGGCAGCTAAGACATAACTGGCAAATATGCCCCGTGTATAAGATGGTGGATACCTGTGCCGCCGAATTCGATGCCGAGACACCTTATTTCTACAGCACCTACGAAAAAGAAAATGAAGCCGGACCATCGAAAGACAGAAAAGCTATAGTCATAGGCAGCGGACCTATCCGAATTGGACAGGGCATAGAATTTGATTATTGTTCCGTTCACTCCGCCTGGGCATTGCAGGAGGCGGGCATCAAGAGCATCATGGTCAATTCCAACCCGGAAACTGTTTCCACCGATTTCGACACCAGTGACCGCCTGTATTTCGAAGCTTTAGATGAAGAAAGTTTGAGGGACATATTGGAAAATGAGAGCTTTCCACTCCAAGATGACCCATTTCCACCTTCCATTGTCCAGTTTGGCGGGCAAACAGCTATTAACCTGGTTGAACCTCTGGCTCGCAGCAATATGAAAATACTCGGTTCTACCTCCGAAGCCATTGACATCGCTGAGGACCGTCGCCGCTTTGAGGATTTCCTAAACCAGCTAGGCATACCTCAGCCACCGGGAGCTGGCGTTTTTTCCTTACAGGAAAGTATCAGCACGGCAAAGCTGCTCGGCTATCCGGTGTTGGTTCGTCCCAGCTATGTTCTCGGCGGCAGAGCTATGGAAATTGTCCATAACGAAGAGGAATTGGTGCGTTATATGTCTCTGGCTCTGGAAATGGACAGTCAGCATCCCACCTTAATTGATAAGTATTTCGAGGGCAAAGAGGTTGAAGTTGATGCTGTCAGTGATGGGCAGGATGTCCTCATCCCGGGAATCATGGAGCATATTGAACGTGCCGGAGTTCATAGTGGCGATTCAATAGCTGCCTATCCCGCCCTAAACCTTTCCCAAAATGAAGTGAACAACATCGTTGATTACACGATAAGGATCGGGCAGGCACTCCAGGTAAAGGGGCTGATGAATGTTCAGCTCGTCATCATGCGTGACCAAAGCAAATCATCAGTCTACGTACTCGAGGTTAATCCTCGTGCTAGCCGTACCATTCCATTTATTTCCAAAGTTACCGGTGTGCCTATGGTCCGGATTGCCACCAAGATAATGCTAGGTATGAGTTTAAAAGAGCAAGGTTACACCACGGGTTTGTGGAAGAAACAGAAACTGGTAGGTATAAAAGCTCCCGTTTTCTCTATGTCTAAGCTTGTAGGAGTAGACACATATCTTGGTCCCGAAATGAAGTCCACAGGTGAAGTCATGGGAATCGACTACACCTATGAAGCCGCTCTAATAAAAGCACTTCTGGCTGCTGGTCTTATGTTGCCACCTCAAGGTAATCTATTATTCAGCATTGCCGACCAGAACAAGCGCGAAGCCTTACCCATAATCGAAGGCTTCCATTCGCTAGGCTACCAGATTTATGCCACTGAAGGTACAGCAGCTATGATTGAATCCGCTGGGATGAAAGTAAAAAAGATTGGCAAGAAGCTGGGCGAAGGTCATCCAAATGTGCTTGACATCATCAATGACGGCTCCGTAGATGGGGTGGTCAATACCATTACCGGCGGTCGTGTTCCGCTCCGAGACGGTTTTCATATTCGCCGTGCTGCTGCCGAGAAGCGAATACCATGCTTCACATCGCTCGACACCGCCCGCGTTGCACTGAAAGCATTAGCCAGCGGCAACCAGATTTATAACGTCAAGCCGCTTCGAGAGTATCTGGCGGTACCTGATTAACTAAGCCAAAAAAATCCTCAGCAATCCCTCTAGATATTACCATTGTGAAAAGCTCGACTATTCTGTTTTAGCATCGGAGATAGTATAATACATGGTAATTTATAACAAAGCGATGATATAAAATGATATCGAGTGCCAACTCTGATACAGAAAGAAAGATTTTATCCATACTAAGAGTATTGAGTGAATCTTCCGAACCATTAGGCTCAATCACAATCGCTCGAGAACTGGAGAAACACGGACTTTCACTCGGCGAAAGGGCTGTCAGATACCACCTGAAGATTACGGATGAGAGAGGTTATACTCAGCCTCTGGGTATAGACGGACGGATGATTACATCGCGAGGACTCGAGGAGTTGCGAATAGCCCTGGCGCCAGACCAAATCGGTTTCATCCTGGAAAAGCTTGAGCTTCTAGCATTTCGTACTACATTTAGCCCCGAGAGCCGGACCGGACAACTTCCCATAAATACGTCGCTCTTCAACAAGAATGAATTTCCCAAAGCTGTGGCGGCTATGAAAAGTGTATTTAAGGCAGGGATATGTGTAAGCGACTTGGTGGCTACTGCGTCCGAAGGTCAAAAGCTCGGAGATGTGGTTATTCCAAACGGTAAAGTCGGTCTGGCGACAGTCTGCGGTGTAACTGTAAACGGAGTTCTGCTAAAACATGGAGTCCCTATGGAATCCAAGTTCGGAGGAGTGCTTGAAATCAAGGATTCTAAGCCAAGGCGTTTCGTTGCCATAATCAACTATGGGGGCACATCTCTTGACCCTTCCGAGCAATATATTCGTGCCAGTATGACAAGTGTCGGCGAAGCCGCTAAAACAGGCAACGGTAAGATACTGGCTAATTTCCGAGAGATACCAGCACCAGCCAGGTCAATCGTCGAGGAGACTATCGCGAAGCTTAAAGCAGCCGGCATAAACGGCGTACTTGCCCTGGGCAATATCAGCGAGCCGATTTGCCAAATCTCTGTCGGCATGAACCGAGTTGGCATGGTTCTACTGGGTGGATTGAATCCGGTAGCTGCAGCAGTAGAAGCGGGAATCGAAGTGGAAAACGTCGCTGAAAGCGGCATGATGGATTTTCAGCAGCTAGCCAGCTTCTGGCAGCTCTAAGACAACAGCTTACAAAATAATAAGTATGGCTATTCAAACCGATTTTCTAAAGCGCACCACATATTTTCTGACCTTAAACCTGCATGCCTTGATCCAATTGCATAGCTCAATGCATTAACTTGACAGGTGCGTATTCATACCTGTTGACATAAGGAGTACAATATACTTTGGGCCATATGTTATTACACATGACAATTAAGGAAGGAAATTAATGACGTTGAAGGCAAGTCGTACCGGTGGAAGAGCGTCACCAAAGAAGTCTAGATTTGGTGGAAGCATGATTGGCGATCTCCACTGGGGAAGCCATGTCTGCCAGTTATACCATAACAAACAGGACATCATAGACATTCTGGTACCCTATTTCAAAGCCGGGCTGGAAAATAATGAACTCTGCACGTGGGTCATATCCGAGCCTTTGAAAGCCTATGAGGCAACAGCAGCCCTGGATGAAGCGGTGAAAGACCTGGATAGGCACATCACGAAGGGGCAAATCGAGATAATGGAACTTGAGAATTGGTATACCAGAAAAGGTGAATTCGGTACCGGTGGTGTTCTTCAGTCTTGGCTGGAAAAGGAGAAACTTGCTTTAGACAAAGGCTTCGAAGGACTTCGCACCTGCACTCATACATTCCAACTTCAACGAAGCACGTGGCAAAATCTTGTGGGTTATGAATCGGCAGTGGACAGCATCATTAAAAGACACAAGATTATCGCTGTCTGCTCCTATTCACTCGACCAATGCGGGGTTCCTGAACTCGTCGATATAGTCAGCAATCACCGGTTTATTATTTTCAGGCGCGAGGAAAGGTGGGAGCTAATCGAAAACACCGGATATAGCTGGGTGAATGAATTGAGGAGAACCGGTATAAGCTACGCCAAAATAGGCCATCAGTTAGGACTTACGCGAGAGCGCGTGAGACAGATAGTTAACAATCGAAATGTCAACAAAAGGATTTTACCCGACAATCAAATGCTGACGATTTCTGAAGCCTCCAGGTTGCTTCATATTCATACGAACACGCTCAGGCGCTGGGATGAGCAGGGTATGCTGCCATCTTATCGTGTTGGGCCAAGAAGCGACCGCCGATACAGGCTTCCTGACCTGCTTGACTTCGCTCAGAAAAGGTCTTCTTTGGGCGTTAGTTAGTCAACTGCACATCACCATATCATAAAACTACCCGGAGAGTTTTATCCCCAGTTGGAAATGAATACATCTTGCCAGGTCGCTTGAGCTTCATCGTTATTTGGATTTTAGAAGTCCTGAAAATTCAGCGTGTTACCTGTCCGTAACACAGGGCAGGAAACAATGACGTGAAATTTCTCTCCCGAATTGACAAAAACAAACATTACAACTAGGATTAGTTATCAGAGTATGGCTATTCAAACTGATTTCCTGAAGCGCTCACGTTATTTTTTTGACATTGACCTTGCTGTTCTTGATTCAATAGCAAGATTCTTCTTCGAGAAAAAAGCCGAGAGGGGAGAAATGTTCCTGCTCGAAGGCGAAACGGACGAGGTGCTGTATTTTGTGGTAGCGGGTGCGGTTAAGATATTGAAGACATCTGCTGATGGCAAGGAACAGATACTGAATATCGCACGCCCAGGGGACTCATTCAACGATGCTGCTGTTTTTGATGGCGATCCAAACCCTGCTGCTGCCCAAGCCATGGGACCAGTTGTTCTTTACGGAATAAGAAAGGGTAATCTGGAGAGCATCATTCGCCAGCACCCACAGATAGCCTTGAATGGCATTAAAGTACTGGCGAGACAAGTTCGTCACCTTTCATCATTGATAGAGGATTTGTCCTTCAAGCATGTTATCGGCAGAATAGCCAAGATACTTCTCAATTATGCCGATGATGGGACAGGAACCGGACAACGGCTGACACAACAGGATATGGCAGCCATGGCAGGTACCGTCCGGGAGATAGTTGGCAGGTCACTCAAAGCTTTGGAAAGTGAAAGGGCAATCAGGTTAGACCACCATCGCATAGTAATTACCAATAAGGAGGCATTGGAAAAGATAATGGAGGCACCTTTATGAGACAAAGGTCACATACAGGTGGTGGTCAATTTTTTAAAATAATTTAAATGGATATTAGCAGCAATGAGTGAAGGTCCTATCATAGATTCAGACAAGTGTAACGGATGCGGATTATGCGTTAGCGTATGCCAGTGCGGTGCACTGATAATGGTTGGCAATGTTGTCACTGTAATTGAAACAAAACAATGCGATTGGTGCACTGATTGCGAAGCCGTTTGCATTACCGGGGCATTAAGATGCCCATTCGAGATAGTTATAGAGAATGCCTGACGGCAATTCAAGACTGCAAATTTAAATCATTCCGTCAACTTCCATTGTGCCTATCGGCTGTCGCTTTTCCTGGCTTTTTATGAGACAAAAGTCGCATTAAAATGCTGCTCTTAGACTTATAATAATTGATGAAAAAAGATAACAATTAATTAACAAATAGGAGATATAATATGCGTGAAAAAGTGGAAGCAGTTCTGAACAAAATAAGGCCTAGCCTGGCAGCGGATGGCGGTAACGTGGAACTTGTAGATATAAACGATGGTACCGTCAAATTGAGATTGACCGGTGCCTGCGGCAGTTGCCCTATGGCATCAATGACATTAAAACATGGCGTCGAGCGAGTGCTTAAAGAGCAATTACCTGAGGTTAAAGAGGTAGTAGCTGTTTAAGCGGCAGGTTCGGTTACTCATCATCCGTGCTGAACTACACAGGGTTCATAATCACGAGAGTCAAATATCTTGACTTGCCCTTGACATTACACCTGTGGCATCAGTCACTGAAGTCGAAGGGAGACAAAAATGGTTTTAAGAAGCACTGAAAATACAGAGCAATTCCTATCCGATGGCGAGCTAAATCCGTTCAATGATAATACTGGCAGCGATGAGGACTTCCACTATGTTAAGAGCATTCCTCAAGGCGGGGAATTTGAATTTTTCGGGGATTCTATAGACCTGTATCTTGCTGAATGCAGTCAAACTCCTCTTCTCAATGCCAGGGAAGAAAAAATGCTGGGCAGCTGGATAGAGGACGGTAAGTATCTTTCCAAGCTTGAGCAGGAGATGGTTGCCCAAAATGGCTTGCCTCCGTCAGAAACTGATTTACTGCTTGAACTAACGAGGCGCTTTTCTCAATCAGGTCAACTTCTTGAGACCCTATGCAAACATCTCGGCATCAAGTTGACGGCAGGAATAGCAAAAGCGGCATCGCACTCCAAGCTGAGGCGCGCAATAGATAGTCAGATAGACCAGCAATTATCCAGTGCCATAGAGAACGCTACTGGAGTCAGCGAGGCTCAAACCACACAAGGTTTAATTCAATTGTCGCTCAGCAGTCGGCTAATACCATGGCACATAATAGCAGGTTTAGCAGAGACCAATTCTATAGCTAATTTTGAACAGATAATACGCTCGCCGGGATTTCAGGATGAATTAAAAAAACTTCATCATGAAACTGATCTTCATTTTAAGCAAATAAAAGCAAGAGCCCAAGAGGCTGCCCACCGTCTGACCCAGGCTAATCTACGCCTGGTAGTTAGCGTAGCAAAAAAATACAGAGGTTATGGTATGCCCCTGGCTGACCTTGTTCAGGAGGGCAATATAGGGCTAATGCGAGCTGTGGAGAAGTTCGACCACCGCAGAGGCTACAAGTTCAGCACCTACGCTCATTGGTGGATTAGACAGGCGGTAGGCCGGTCTATGTCTGAACAGCTGCGCACCGTGCGACTGCCGGTGCACATGGCTGATAACATGATGAAGCTGTCCCAGACACGCCAGCAGTTATACCAGAAGCATGGTCGCAAGCCAACGGATAAGGAACTGGCTTCCGCAATGGGAATATCACCCGAAAAGTTGGAATTGCTACTACAGGTGAATGCCGGTAAGCCCATTTCTCTTGAAACACAGATAGGTGATGAGGAATCACAACTTAGCGATTTTATCGAGGACAAAGCATTACCAAAGCCTGTTGATGAAGCCACTAATGGCTTACTGAGAAAACAGTTGGCGGAAACTCTTGCCTCACTGTCAGCAAGGGAACGCCGCATCATCGAGATGAGGTTTGGTCTGGACGATGCAGGCTGCCGAACCCTTGAAGAGATCGGCACAGAACTAGGCTTCACCAGAGAGCGGATACGCCAGCTTGAGAGAGAAGCACTGGCAAAATTACGCCACCCAAGACACAGCCGCAAGTTCGTAGGCTATCTCGGCTGACCCAACAGTCACCAAGTAATAACTACCCTATAGTTTGCGAGCTAGATCGGCTGCGTGTTCCACAGCCGCTAATATTTTCCCTGGCTTGGCAGCATCCCCTATTACATAAACCTCAGGTACGATGCCCTTTACTGACGGCTCCAGCTCATTGACAGATTCAGCTCCTGTGGCTAATACCACCGTGTCCACTGGAGCAAGCAAACGGCTACCTTCAGCAGAACTTACCTTGATGCCGCCATCGACAATCTCTTCTACAGTCGTGGAGGTTAGAATCTTTATCCCTTTTTCAGCAAGGCGCCGGCGTAGAAAATAGTGGGCTGCAGGACCTATATCGCGGGCGGTGTGTCGCAGCATTTCTACAATGGTTACCTCTTTGCCCTGTTGAGCGAGATAGTCCGCGGTTTCGCATCCAACCAGTCCACCGCCAACGACAACTACTTTATCTCCTACCTTCGCCCCTCTAAGAGCTTCGGCAGAGATAATTACATTTTTTCGGTCAACGCCCGAAATCTTCGGAACCAGCGGCTTTGACCCGGTGGCTATAATTAAAACATCAGGGGCAATCTGTTTCACCACATCAGGGGTCAGTTCCTTGCCCATATGTGTTTCAACACCCAGTTCCTTTATCGCTTTGGTACGCGACAGCGTTACTTCTTTGTAGATATCTTTCGTCGGTGGGATGACTGCAATATTTATCTGACCGCCGAGAACTTTATCCTTTTCATAGAGAATTACCTTATGCCCCCACAGAGCTGCTGTCCTGGCTGCTTCCAGCCCTGCAGGTCCACCCCCAGCAATCAGAACCTTTCTCTGCCTGGCGGCTTTTGGAGAGGCATATTCGGCTTCTTTGCCCAGCGCCAGGTTCTGAACGCAGGTAATCATTGGTCTGAGCCAGATGGCAAGACCCTCAATACATCCTTCATTGCAGGAAATACATTTAACGATGTCATTTTTTCGACCTTTAGCTATTTTATTTGGCCACTCGGGGTCGGTCAATGACTGCCTGCCGATGGCAACCAGGTCAGCTTTGCCGGAACTTACTATTTCCTCAGCTATATCCGGTTCATTAATGCGACCAACCGCTATAATTGGGACCGACAAAGCCTTTTTGAATGCTGCTGCCATCGCGGCGTTAAATCCCTGCTCCATATCAGGAGGAGCGCTGGTTACAGCACCGGATTCCATTACGCCAATAGAAACGTCGATAACGTTAACTCCTTCCTGAACCAGCCTTTTAGCCACCTCTACGCTCTCAGCTATCGTGCGACCCATAGGAACAAGCTCATCGCCGCTTATGCGGAAGAAGATAGGAAAATCGGGACCGACCAGTTGCCTTGCCCGGCGGATTATTTCTACTGGAAATCGGATGAACCCCTCAAAACCTCCACCGTACTCGTCCGTTCGCTTGTTAGCATAGCCTGACATGAACTGAGAAATAAGATAACCGTGAGCTCCATGTAGTTCGACAGCGTCAAAGCCAGCCTCTTTAGCTCGCCTGGCTCCCTGTGCAAATGACTCAACGAGTTTCTCGATATCCTGGACGGTTAGCTCTCTTGTAGGCTGTCGCCAAATGGGGTCAGGTATTGGCGAAGGTCCAACAGGTTGCAGTCCACCTATAAAAGCCGGCAGTGTAACTCTACCCGGATGATATAACTGGACGCCTACTTTAGCGCCAGCATCATGTACCCTGTCGACCAGGCGTTTGAACCCGGGAATGAAGCGGTCATCAAATATGCTAAGCTGGTGCCCGCTCCCCTTGCCTTTTACCCCATCCACTGCCGTCACCTCCAGAGTAATCAGAGCAAAACCGCCCCTGGCTCTGACTTCGTGATAGTTAATCAGACGGTCTGTTACACTACCATCCTCCGCGGCAAATCCGGTCCCCATTGGCGGGACAACAAGCCTGTTTTTAAGTTGCAGACCACCTATTCTCAATGGCTGAAACAATGAAGGATAATATTTACTCATCTCAAATACCTCCCGATGAAATAGTAGGTTTCGAACACTATTAAAGAAATCTACACATCCAGCAGTCAGACTCGAACTGACAAGCCATTCCAAGTACGCGGTCAACATTTGCGCCCAGGCATTTTGCACAATGCTTTTACACCAGGATATATCCAAATGCTTTCTTGCTTATAATCCGCGAGGGGTTAGCAGGTTCTGGTTCCACTCTTAAACGCAGCCTGTGAATTAGCTGGTCAATTGTGGCATCAGATATAGCCGAATGATCCTTACTTTCGGGCCACACTGCTTCAATTATCTCGTCCCGTGAGCATACATTCCCGGCATTTTTATAAAGGAATAGTAGAAGTTCATACTCCTTTTTAGACAGGTTCTTCTCTTCTCCATCTATAACCACTTCTTTTTTTGCCTCGTCGATTTCTAGCCATGCTACCGTGAGCGCTTCGCCATGCTTACCAGACTGTGATCGTTTCTTGTGAATTATATTGGTGCTTTCTGATTCTTTGAACACCAGCACGGTATGTGCCGAAGTACCTTCTACTCCCAGGCCGACCTTGCTGTTGTGTTTGAGTTCATATAAATTACCGGCAATTATCCTGTCATCATTCAGCATCGTGCCATTGGTGCTGCCAAGGTCCTTCACCCAGCACCTGTCATCCCTGAGCAGGATTTCTATGTGTCGCCTGGAAATAACATCGCCGTTCAATTCGATGTCGGGTTCGTGCTGCGAAGTGCGACGCCCTACAACGGCGACAGATTTATTCAAAGCAAATGTTTTGCCGACGTCCTCGGCATCGCCGCTTTTCACAATTATGAAAGCCAAGCGTAATCTCCGACCATGCAGGTTCTATGGCGCGCATTGCAGTATAATATAACTGTCATAATTGCCATAAGACTGTGAGTTTGTAAGATTCATATTAGGTATTTGTCAGATAGTTGTCAAGCAAAGCACCTCTCAATTAGTTAAACTTCTGCTAGAACAATAGATAAGCAAAGATAATGGTAAAAAGACCGAAAATAGTATGTCGGGCATGCCAGACAGATAATAGCCCCGATGACAGCGTTTGCCAGAGATGCGGGCTATCCCTTATTGCGCCAGAGCAGGACGGTCACGAAGACAAAACCACCTGCCCGAGGTGCCAGAATATGAATAATGCCGGCAGTTTCTTTTGTTACACCTGCGGCAAATATTTCGCTGACATAGAGAAGGCAAAAACAGACCGGAAGTCAAATAAACTGAGAGGAAGCGCAGCAGTGCGTACTGCGCCGAAAGCTAAGGTGATAATGCCAGGCGGGGCCGAAATAGTCCTCACAGGTGCTCCTGTATTCATAGAGCGGAGCGATTTCAATAAGACTCTATCAAATGACATCTTGATGAGAATCTCACGGCAGCATATTTTGATCACCTACGATAGAGGCAAATACTACCTGAAGGACTATGGGCGCGACGGCAAAGGCAGTACCAATCACACAAAGCTTAACGGCGTTGATATATATAACAAGAGAAAGAAGGCTCTCAAAGACGGTGACAAGATTGAGCTGGCTGATCAGCCGGAACTTACCATGACATTCACATTGCTGCAAGAGTCAAAGTGAAGGAGAAATGCTAGAGGGACAATTGGAGACAGGTTATAGCTGGGACACAGGGCTCCTGAGAGAGGTCAACGAAGACAGCATATTGTGCACCAGCTTTGATATAAGGACCCACCTGGGATTAGTCTCAGCCGGACTGTTCGCAGTTGCAGACGGCATGGGAGGACACAGCGCCGGCGAAGTAGCCAGCGACATTGCCACCAGGACGCTCCATACAAGGTGTATTGCCGGTCTACTGGCAAAATCTCCTGCTCCACCACTTTCTGTTTTATCCGCTGCTTTCGATGAGGCTAACAGCGAGGTTCTGGACGCTGCCACCGAGGGGGATTTGAAGGGCATGGGTACCACCCTTACTGCGGCACTTGTGATTGGTGGAGATATGTATGTTGCCCATATAGGCGATTCCAGATGCTATATAATCAATACACTGGAAACAATCCAGGTCACAAAAGACCATTCCGTAGTCCAACAGCTTGTAGATGCAGGAACCATCACAGCAGAAGAGGCAAGGAATCACCCGCGCAGAAACGAGATAACGCGTGTACTCGGTTATTCCCGGGATATTATCCCGGACCTGCATCATCTAAAACTATACGCAGGTGACAATGTGCTGCTATGCTCGGACGGTCTCCACGGCGTGCTGCCTTCGAATATGATATCTGAGACCGTCGCATCTTCGCACGACCCCAACCAGGCCTGTAGTGACCTGACTGCCCGGGCTAACCTTGCGGGAGGACCAGACAACATATCGATAATTATAGCCAGGCCCAGCAGCCTTCCATCTTTGAAGGCTGTAATCACGGCGCAAACCAGCATCAGGAGAGTATGATGTGGGGCATAGATGAAGCTCTTATAGCAATAGCCCTGATATACACAACACTCGGTGTGAACGTCGCCATACTACTGGCTACACGCAAGCGTAAAAACGGCGGCTCAGGCGCAGACCACACGAAGTTACAGCCTGCCTCTACGTGCAATAACACATACGCCCTTAACAGGCACTACGAACTCATAACACCGCCTCACAAGCAGGGTGGCATGGCGACTATATGGCTCGCCATCGAACGTAAAACAGGCAGGCAGTGCATTATCAAGACACCACGCAGAGGCACCAGAATAGATAACGTGTACCTGGACAAGCTCATGCTGGAAGCCAGGTACCTTAAGAGGCTGAAACATGCCGGCATAGTTAAATATCTTAACGATTTCTATTATGAAGGCGAATTTCACCTTGTCATTGAGTACCTGCACGGGGAAACTCTGATGGCAGCGTCGCCGAGGTCTCCCTTCACAGAGCAACAGGTAATCGCCTGGGCTTGTCAGTTGCTGGATGCGCTTTCCTATGTACACGCCGCTGGCATAGTCCACAGGGACATCAATCCAAAGAACATAATGCTGTGCAGCGACAATACGGTGAAGCTGATTGATTTCGGCACGGCGAAAAAATTGAACGATGTTGACAAGGATAAGGCAAGCCGTGACCCTTTCACGCAGATAACCAACAAAGGTTTCGATATCCCGGAGTTGTTCATAGGTGGAGACAGCGACCAGCGGTGCGACCTCTGCGGGCTGGCGCAGACATGCATATATCTTCTAACTCTAAAGCACCCGAACGAGATTTGCCTGAATCTGTTCAAATCCAGCTGGCCACGCTCTTATAGCGAAGCCAGAGCTGTTGCTGATTACTTGATTTCATGTGGCATATCAAAACGTGCGGCAAGATGCCTGGCACAGGGCATCCTGTTCTCCCCGGATAACAGATTCGCCGACGCACGCGCCTTCCAGGCGGCACTGTCATCAGCAGATGGTTACCCGATGAAACCGTTGGAGGTCATGTCGAAGAAATGAGGAGCAAGTTATTATTCCTTACTTTTGCGTTGATTTTCAGCGCTGCCACAATGCTGCTGGCTCAGACGGCAAACGTCTCGGCAATAGGTCCACCTACAGATAATTCTACAATGCCGGATGACCCTGTCGATGACAAAGGCGAGGATGAGATTAAACCGCCGGTGAACTACGTCCTGCTGGAGTCATCTTCACAGCCGGAAGATACGCCACCCAGATTTACCCTTGATTTCATCGGGGCGTCGGAAAAGGACAAATTCAATGTCACCGGAGACGAAAACTGGTACCTGGACGTGGATATTAATAAGCCCGGCTGGCTTTATATCTGTGAATATTTTCCAGTCGGCGATGGCTTCCAGGGAAAATGGATAGCCTATAAATGGCAATTGATGCAAAGCGGTATTTGGAGGCTTGGCCCGTTCACTGCCGGGAATAACGAACCTGAGGGACAGCATGTATACAGGATCTGGTTCTACAGCGATGGCCAGTGGGCTGCGGAGGACCCCGGCTCGCCGCAGAATAGCCTCGTTTACTGGACATATTCCAAAGGCAAACCCGCGGAGCAGCCTGCCGAGCAAATACCACCAGAACCGCTACCCACCACTCTAAAAGAAGCCACGTACAGCGACAAGGCGCGCGAATTCATAACCCAGCCGGTTGTGTTGATGCTCGGCTCATTGATGCTGGTCATCATAGTAATGCTTGGTCTTTATATATATTGGCGCTATGCCAGGCGGTGGAGCAATCAACATACAGCTTCAGTTAATGAAGTGGAAGCTCAAGAGCTATCCGTAGCATTGCCCTCGGATGTTGCCAGCGCAAAAATAGCGCTTCCCAATGGCTTGGAGATTCAGCTTGCCGGCAACAGCAGAGTTGTAGGCAGAGCCGACCTCGTCAGGGCTCTAACCGTGGATGAGCTGGGACTCATCTCAAGGCGACACTTCGAGGTCAAATCTGAGGACGAACAGTTCTACATCAAGGACATGGACAGCGCCAACGGCACCAAACTCAACGGCGAGGATATCAGCGGCAAAGGTCCGGTCAGTCTCAATAACGATGACGTCATAGAACCTGCCGGCGCCATACGACTGAAATTTATCCTTCTTTGACCCTGTGAAAATCTATCAGTAATCTACCCCCATTTCGTTGTTTCGTCCCCCACATTCTATTTTGTCAGGTAACTGTCAGTTGCCTGTCAGCCTACAGTCAAGCAGCCTGCTCCCGGTAAAGCTATAGTTACTTATAGAAAGAACATAGTATTCGGGAATTGGACTGTAACCATGAAGAAAACCTTAATAGCGCTGCTGGCTCTGGCAATAGGGCTATTAGCTGATATTAGTGCAATATCACCCGTCCAGGCCCAGGAATACCCGTTTCCGCCATTAAGTCCTGACGAGCTCTGGCAGCCACCGTACGAAGGAGGGGAGTTTATAGAGCCTCCGGTGAACGTAGAAACATACAGCCAAACCTGGCCTAACCTGCAAATTGCACAGCCCATAGCTGTTTCGCCGATGATACCGAGCTCGATAGCAAATGCTTACCTTGTCAACAGCTACGGGCAGATTCTGACCAACCTGTACCATAACCAGGTGTGCTACCTCATCATATCCGTCGACGGTCCGGGCTATTTTTACCTTTGGGAATATTACCCTTACAACACCACTCCACACGGACACTGGCTGTGTTACAGGTGGTATCGCCCGTACGCTGGCGTGTGGAGAATCGGGCCATTTGCTGCCCAGTCATTTGACCCTGTCGGACAGTACGTATGGAAGATATGGTTTCTTTCTGGGGACTCATGGTCAACCCGATCACTAAATTTCTACTATACCAAAGGCTATTATCCGCCAGACATACCAGGACTGACAACCGACCCGGTTCAACCCCCGGTGATTAACTCATTCAGCGCCAACAAATCTGCTATCGATGTGGGGGAAACAGCAACTCTGACCTGGACTACCACGAACGCTAGCAGTGTCAGCATATCGCCGGGAATCGGAACGGTTGCCGCCTCCGGCTCTACAACGGTGACTCCGGCAGCCACGACCACCTATACTCTGGTGGCAAATGGCAAATCGGGCAACCCTGCCTCATCGACCGCAACCATAACAGTTATGCCCAGGGTACCACCCGTAATCAGCACCGTGGAAGCCACAATAAAGAAAGGGCAGTCAACGTCGCTTTCCTGGAGCGCCCCGGGGGCGGTCCGAGTGTCAATCAGCGATGTTGGCAATGTAGACACAAGCGGGACCATAAATGCATCGCCCAATGAAACGACCACTTACACGCTTGCCGCTACCTATATTGACGGCACCGCTCAATCTACATCCGTAACGGTTAATGTGAAGCAGCCACCATACTTGCTCTGGGGTTTTATATTCCTGCTGGTAGTAGCAGCCATAGTGATAGCTCTTTTGCTTATCAGAAGACCTGCGAGAGCCCACCATATACAGCAGGCGGACACACAAGCGGGTCAGCCGCTACAATCAGAGGATACAAGTCCCACGGATACCTCACCTGTCACCACGCCTGCAGTAGAGCCACCACCGGCTAAACTTACCATGCCGGATGGTAACGAGATATTACTCGCAGGCAATGCCAAGTCCTTCGGAAGGCACGATTTTGAAAAATTCATGCCTGCGGAGCATATAACTTATATATCCAGACAACACGTCAATCTCTGGTGCGAAGACGGAAAGTATTACGTTGAGGACCGCAGTAGCACCAACGGCACCAGAATCAACAATATGGATATCAAGGGAACCGGCCGACACCAACTTACTGACGGCGATGCCATTGAGCTCGCAGGTAAACTTAGTATCACTTTCAAAGAAAAGCAAAAGGAGGTGCAATGAACTTCAGAAACACAATTTTCATTCTGACAGCAGCATTGTTGTTATGCTCTGCGCTCTTGTTTAAGGTCAAAAAATAAAAAACAACAAGGAGGTACAATGAACTTCAGAAACACAACTTTCATCCTGGCAGCAGCATTATTGTTATGCTCTGCACTGTTCTTCCAGGCCACGCCGGTATCCGCCGAAGACACTGCTGTGGCCACTGCTACTGCCACCGCATCCGCTGAGGGCGATGCTACGGCTACGGCTACTGCTACTGCTACAGCTACCGAC
>Ga0208828_1000510_pt1 | contig 16995 bp, 11 predicted proteins | sample Kivu_160m_FD_185487 | JGI IMG/M metagenome (GOLD analysis project Ga0208828, IMG submission 185487) | Freshwater microbial communities from Lake Kivu, Western Province, Rwanda to study Microbial Dark Matter (Phase II) - Kivu_160m (SPAdes)... | ecosystem: Environmental > Aquatic > Freshwater >... | reverse complement strand
GGATTACCCGGTAACCAGGATCAGGATCGAGCGCCGTATCTACGACAGTTTTTTCGACCGGATCCTCGACGTTATTTACGGCACACCCGACGATGTGAACGCTGTCATGATCTTCGGGCACAACCCGGCCATCACCCAGCTTGCCAACCTTTTTCTCCACCCGGGGATCGAGATCATGCCCACATCCTGCGTGGTCTGCCTTTCGTTCCCCACCGATAAATGGGTGGAAATCCCCTCCACCGAGGCGCTGAGGGAGTTCGTCGTTTTTCCGAAGATGCTGAAACAAGATGGCCACCGGGAATAAAGTACCGATTCTTAACCGCGACCTCAACTGGCTGCATTTTAACGGCCGCGTGCTTCAGGAGGCTGCCGACCCGCGCAATCCGCTCCTCGAACGGCTCAAGTTCCTGGGGATCTTCTCAAACAACCGCGACGAGTTCTTCCGCGTCAGGGTGGCCACGCTGAGCCGCATGCTGAAGCTGGATCACTTCCACTACGACATGCCGGTAAATCCCAGGAAGACCCTGAAAGAGATCGGGACCATGGTCCAGACCCAGGAGCGGGAATTTGTGCAGATCTATGAAAACATCCTGAAGGATCTGGCGCTGCACGAAATCTACATCGTCAACGAAACCGGGCTTACGCCTGCCCAGGGGAAATTCGTCCGCCATTACTTCAGCGAACAGGTGCGGGTTTGCCTGTTCCCCATCATGATCAGCAACCTGCGCGACATCTCCACCCTCCGCGACAAATCAATTTACCTGGCAGTCACACTCGGACGAAAGGACAAAGCCCTGAAACCGGATTACGCGCTGATCGAACTTCCGACCAAGACAATCCCCCGCTTCCTCATCCTTCCATCCGAAGGAACGAAACGGTACATCATCCTCCTCGACGACGTCATCCGGCACTGCCTTTCGGAGATCTTTTCCATCTTCGGGTACGACACCTTTTCGGCTTACACCGTCAAGATCACGCGGGATGCCGAGATCGACATCGATACCGATGTTTCCAAGAGCTTCCTGGAGGTGATGACCGAAAGCATCAAGCAGCGCAAACGGGGAATGGCAGTCCGGTTCGTTTATGACCAGTCAATACCCGCCGACCTGCTCAGGATCATCACCAAGCGGCTGGAGATCACCAAAGACGATCCCATCCGGGGAGGCGGAAGATACCACAACTTCAAGGATTTTATGAGTTTCCCCAACCTCGGCCACCGGGAGCTGGAATACGAACCGATGGTTCCACTGATGCACAGGGACCTTCCGCTGAACAGGAGCATCCTTTCATCCATCCGGCAGAAGGACATCATGCTCCATTATCCTTACCAGTCATTCCAGTACATTATCGACCTGCTCCGCGAAGCATCCATTGATCCGAAAGTCCGCTCGATTAAGATGACCATCTACCGGGCGGCGAAGAACTCCAGCGTGGTCAACGCACTGATCAACGCTGCCAGGAACGGGAAGTTCGTGACCGTGTTCATGGAGTTGCAGGCACGATTCGACGAGGAGGCCAATATCTTCTGGACGGGCAGGCTCCGCGAGGAGGGGGTGAAGGTGGTACACAGCATCCCGGGCTTCAAGGTGCATAGCAAGCTGATCCTTATCCGGCGCAAGGAAAATGACAGCGATTTCTACTTCGCCTTCATCGGCACCGGGAATTTCAACGAAGACACAGCGAGGATCTATTCCGACGTAAGCCTGCTAACCGCCGAGCAGCAGATCTGCCATGACGTTGTGAATGCCTTCCACCTGATCGAGGAAAGCTACCGCCCTTATAAATTTCATTCGCTGGTCGTTGCGCCGCTGAACATGCGCAACTTCTATATCAAATTACTGCGCAACGAGATACGTAATGCCAAGGCCGGAAAGGAGGCCTGGGTGATCATCAAGCTCAACAGCCTCGTTGACGGAGCCATGGTGAAGAAGCTTTACAAGGCCAGTCAGGCGGGCGTGAAGATCAAGCTCATCATCCGGGGGATCTGCACCCTGGTGCCCGGCATCCCCGGCCTGAGCGACAACATCGAAGCCATCAGCATCGTGGACCGTTTCCTGGAGCATGCGCGGATCCTGGTATTCTGCAACGGAGGCGACAACAATTACTACATCACTTCGGCCGACTGGATGGTGAGGAATTTCGACAACCGCATCGAAGTGGCGACGCCAATCCACGACCCGGAGATCCGGGAACAGCTCAGGCGGGTACTCGAAATACAGCTTGCCGACAACGTCAAGGCACGGGTGATCGGACCCGACGAGCAGAACCTCTACCGTATGAACGGCGGCATCCCGGTAAGGTCCCAGTTAGAGATCTACCGGTATTTCAAGGAACTTGCGGACGAGCGGACAGGCGGACAAGCGGACAGAATGACTAATGGCTAATGACTAATGGCTAATGGCCAATGGCTAATGGCTAATGGCTAAAAATGCAAAATGAAACTCCTGCGGGTTATTTTCAGGGTCCTGATCAATAAATACTTTATCACCACGGTCGCCTTCGTGGTCTGGATGATATTTTTCGACAGCAACAACCTCATCACACGCAACAAGCTCCAGGAAAAGCTCGACGTCCTGAACGCCGAGAAGCAGTTCTACCTGCAGGAGATCCGCAAAGACTCGCTCCTGACCCACCGGCTGATGACCGACAGCGCCCAGCTTGAACGTTACGCCCGGGAACGCTACCTGATGAAAAAGCCCAACGAGGACCTCTACCTCGTTATCGACACTACTGAGGATCAACATCCATGATCACCCTCACCGGCTTGTTCGCCGGCTTCTCCAGGAACTTCCTGATCACCGACGCCAGCGTTGCCTTCATGGCGGCCGTGGAAGCGCCGCGCTCGATCTTGAAGAGGATGTGCTTGATATAGAAGTTCATGATCCTTGAAACAACGGGAAATTCGGGTCCGAGGATACGCCTTCCGAATTCCGCGCGGAGCATTTTTGCCAGCTCTCCCGCCGCCCGGTCGAGCACCGTGGGATCCTTGTGCTTCAGCCTGATAAGGATCAGCCGGGTGAATGGCGGATAATGGAACTTCTCCCGCTCCGAAAGCTGCCTGTAGAACATCGCCGTGTAATCGTGCTTCATCACGTCAACGATCACCGGGTGGGCCGGGTTGTAAGTCTGGATGATCACGCTCCCCTGCCGGTATTTGCGCCCCGAACGGCCGCTGACCTGGGCCATCAACTGGAAGCTCCGCTCCGGCGCCCTGAAATCCGGGTAACTCAGCATGTTGTCGGCGTTCAGGATGCACACCAGACTGACATTGTCGAAATCGAGCCCCTTGGTGACCATCTGGGTCCCCACCAGGATGTCGATCTTCCCGGCCTCGAAATCACCAATGATCTGCTGGTGAGAATGCCTGCTGCGGATTGTGTCGAGGTCCATCCGTCCGATCCGCGCCCTGGGGAAGAGAATGCCGAGTTCCTCCTCCACCTTTTCCGTTCCGAACCCTTTCATCCTGACGTTCACCCCGTTGCATTCGGGGCATTTTTCGGGGACGCGGGCGATGTAGCCGCAGTAGTGGCAGCGGAGCTGGTTGTTGTGCTTGTGGTAGACCAGGGTGACATCGCAGTTTTTGCATGCGGGCATCCAGTGGCACAGTTCGCACTCCAGCCGAAGCGAAAACCCGCGCCGGTTCTGGAACAGGATGGCCTGCTCACCGTTTTTCAGGGCGGTTTCCAGCTGTTCCAGCAATACACCTGAAAAATGGCTCTTCATGTTCCCGCGGCACAGCGATTCCCTTACATCCACGATCCGGATCTGCGGCATCTCCAGGTTGCCGTATCGTTCGCTGATCTCCACCAGTCCGTATTTTCCCCCGGCAGCATGGTAGTAACTCTCCACCGAAGGGGTCGCCGAACCCAGCAGGGTCCTGGCGCCGTGCATGCGTGCCAGGTAGATGGCCGCATCGCGGCCGTTGTATCTCGGGGCGGGATCCGCCTGCTTGAAAGAGGGGTCATGTTCCTCGTCAACCACGACCAGCCCGAGGTTGGTAAAAGGCAGGAAGACCGAGGAGCGGGCGCCGAGAATGATATCGTATTTCCCACCCGGATCACCGCCCTTGCCGTTACCCTCCAGAACCGCCTTCCAGGTCTCAACCCGCTCGTGGGCATTGAACCTTGAATGGTAAACGCCCACTCTGGCGCCGAAATACCGCCGAAGCCTGTTGATGATCTGGGTGGTTAGCCCTATCTCCGGCAGCAGGAAAAGCGCTTGCTTTCCCCTGGCGATCACATCCCGGATCAGCTTGATATAGATCTCGGTCTTCCCGCTGGAAGTGACGCCATGGAGCAGCACCACCTCCTTCGTCTGAAAGAGCTCATTGATCCGGTTGAAGGCCTCCTGCTGGATACCCGAAAGTTCGATCAGTCCGGGGTCTGCCTGCGGCCCGGGCCCGCCCATCCGGCTGACCGCCTTTTCATGGATCGCAAGAACCCCTTTTTCCGCCAGGATCCCAAGCTGGGCCGCGCTGCCCCCCGATTCCTTCAGCAGTTCCTTCCGGCTGACATCCTTCAGCTCGCCGAAACCGTACTTTGAAAGCCTGACGTAGGTCATGACGATCTCCAGTTGCTTCCTGGCCCGCTTTTCCAGTTGGTCCATCAACTCTTTCAGGGACTCCTCATCCTCTTCAAAGTTCTTTCCCAGCCTGACAAACTTCTCGCGGCGCGGAATACAGGGGTCTTTCAGTTCCTCCTCGGGAAGCGCCATTCCTTTTTCGATGAGGGTCTTGATGACCGGGATGGTCTTCTGCTGGCCGATGATCTTCGAAACTTCCGAAATGGCAATGCTTTTCCGGTGATGGAGCGCTTCCAGCAGGAGCGCTTCCTTTTCGCCGAGCCCAGAAAAATCGGGTTCGCAGGCGGGATTCAAGGCGATCCTCGATTCGCCGGCAAGCTTCAGGGCGGCCGGTAGCGCGGCATTCATGACCTCCCCGCGGGTGCACAGGTAATAGCCGGCCAGCCAGTTCCAGAAATCCCGTTGCAGATCGTTCACCACGGGAGTTTCATCCAGTACCGAGAGGATGTACTTGGGGATCCGCCCGGCTGGGGCCGTTTCGTGAACCCTGACGACCAGCGCCGTATAGACCTTGCGGGCGCCGAACTGCACCACGACCCTGATCCCTTCCGTCAGCTTTTCATTCAGCTCAAAGGGTACCCGGTAGGTGAAGAAGCCCTCGACGGGGAGTGGCAACAAGACATCCGCAAACAGGGTGGTTCTTTCCAAGCAACGCTCCCCGGACCGTTAAATGGCAAGTACGCGCGACATCTCGAGCATGTCCCTGTTGATATCCTTATGATGTTTGATCGCTTTCTCGAACGGAGTATAGACCACCTCCTTGTTCACGATCCCGATCATCTCGCCGCGATGGCCCTGCACGAGGCCCCTGACGGCGAGAAATCCGAGGGTGCTGGCCAGTACGCGGTCGAAAGCGCTCGGCGCCCCTCCGCGCTGGATGTGGCCGAGCACGGTCACGCGGGTGTCCAGCTCCGGCAGCCGTTCCTTTACTTTGCGCGCGATCTCGTACGCCCCGCCCTGGTCGTCACCCTCGGCCACAATGACGATGCCCGAAGTCTTGCTCCGGCGCCAGTCGTGCTTCAGCAGCCTGGCCAGGTTGTCGATATACGTGGTGGTCTCGGGCACGAGGATGAACTCCGCCCCGCAGGCGATGCCGCTGCGCAGCGCGATGAAGCCGGCGTCGCGCCCCATCACCTCGATGAAGAAGAGGCGCTCGTGGGAGGTCGCCGTATCTCGGATCTTGTCGGCCGCCTCTACCACCGTGTTGATGGCGGTGTCGTAGCCGATGGTTGAATCGGTGCCGTAAAGGTCGTTGTCGATGGTTCCCGGCAGGCCGATGATAGAGAAATCGAACTCTTTGTCAAATTCGGCGGCGCCGGTGAAAGTCCCGTTGCCGCCGATGGCCACCAGGGCTTCGATGTTGTGCTCCTTCAGGTTGTTATAGGCCTGGAGACGCCCGGTGTATTCCATGAAGCGCTGGCTCCGGGCGGTCTTAAGGATGGTCCCTCCCCGCTGGATGATATTCGACACCGAACTGCTCGACATCTGTTCGATCTGGTTGTCGATCAGGCCTTCATAGCCGCGGTAGATGCCAAATACATCCAGTCCGGCAAAGATCGCCGAGCGCACCACGGCACGGATGGCCGCATTCATTCCGGGGGCGTCGCCCCCTGAGGTCAGGACACCGATTCTTGTTACCTTAGGCATAAGGGTAATTGATTTTAGAGTTTAGATTTTGGATTTCAGATTTTGGATTTCAAATTTATCCGCCCTCAGACAGGGAAACAAAGTTATAAAAAAGAAGCTTGTGGATATGATATGGTCAGCCTGTCGGATCGGCGGGTTTTTTCGGAGGACCTTTTCTGCCGGCAAAAAGGTCGAACCGTATGAACCTGCATTCCAGCGGGCCATTGTAAACCGTTATCTTCCGCGAGGGCCGCAGCCCGATGAATTTGATCGTTTCCAGGTCGGAGGAGATCAGCCATGCCGTATGGCCGGCGTACTTACGCTTGAGGGTGTCGCCGATCATCTTATAGAAGGCCATCGAGTCGCCGATCGGGAGCCGCTCATCATAGGGTGGATTGGAGATGATGAACCCGCCACCGAACGGGGGCAGGGAGTCTTCGAATGACCGGACATCCAGACCGATCTCCTCCCGGAAGCCGGTGAATTGCAGGTTCTCCCGCGCCGATTCGATAGCCCGCGAAGCGCGGTCGGAACCGCTGATCCTGAGGGGCATCGCATTGGCCTGGGCATCGGCCTCCGCTTTGATCCCCCGCCAAAGCCCGGAATCAAAATCCCGCCACTTCATGAATCCCCACTCCTCCCGCCAAAATCCGGCAGGGATGTTCCGTGCTTTCATCGCTGCCTCGATCAGGAGCGTGCCCGCCCCGCACATCGGGTCATACAGCGGTGTGCCGGATTCCCATCCCGACAATCTGATCAGCCCGGCGGCCAGCACCTCGTTGATCGGCGCCGGGCCCGTGCTTTTGCGGTAACCGCGGCGGTGCAGCGACTCGCCCGATGCATCGAGCGCCACGGTGCAGGTGTCTTTAAAAAGATGGACATTGATCTTTATCCGGGGATTCTCCAGGTCAACCGACGGACGCCGGCCAAGCTTTTCGCGGAGCCGGTCGGCCACCGCGTCCTTTGTCCGCTGCGCGACATACTGTGAATTGGTGAAAACCGTGTAAGAGATCACCGCATCGATAGCGAAGGTGCTCTCCGCATCCATGTAATCCTCCCAGGGGAACTCATGGATACGGTCGTAGAGGTCCTTCTGCTCCTGAATTTCAAAATGGAAAAGCGGTTTCAGGATCCGAAGGGTGGTCCGGCACGTATAATTGACCCGGTACATCATGGCAGTGTCGCCCAGGAAGGAGACAGCCCGGTTCAGCTTCATGACCCCGGCAGCTCCGAGGGATATGAGCTCCTGTGCCAACGCATCTTCAAGGCCCGATATGGTCTTGGCGATGAGCGGGAAAAATGACGGCGGAGTATCGTGTTCCATGAATATTTTAGGTTTTATTGTTTTTACCGCCTGAACCTGAAAACGCGAAGAAGATCACTTAAAACCCCAGGTCCGGATTCCTTTCTTCGCTTTATGTTGCTAAGTTATAAAAAATGGTGATCATGATGTATATCCCCGAGGAAAAAGAACTCGTTTTCCATGGCGTCAGAAAGGGCGACAAGATCAGCATCCATGATATCATGGGAAGGGCGTTCAGCGCCATACCGGTTCCTGATCAGGTTCGTCAGCCCTGCCTCATGGCCGCGGGATTTATTTTGCAATTAACACCCATGAAATCCGGAAAATCATCATGAAGAATGTGTTCGGATTATTCTGGCAGGGTTTTTCGTACATTTGTATGATTGCCGCCAACTGCAGTCTGACGGGCGGCGGGGGGGTGGACGGCGCCATACACCGCACGGGACCGTTCGCAGGTTCCCTGAAGGCAACGACGGCATCCGAAAAGTCATCTTCGTCATCTTTGATGAAAGGAAGATTTATGAAAACAAAAAGATTAATTATCAGCGCCATCCTGGGGGTGGCTTTTCGACGAACCCGTCGCATGAAGCACATTTTACTGACATGGCACTTTCTGTTTTTTCTGGTCCTGGCCGGATATTCCCAGGCGCCGATCCCTCCCCCGGTAAAAAACGGGTTTTTAAAACTGACTTCCCATGCGGAGCTATCCGCCTACGTGTCAGCCACTGGAGCCGCCTCGGATCTGATCAGTCTTGAGGTGATCGGACGTTCGGTGCAGGGCCGCGAGCTGTACGCCATCGGGTTCTCTTCCGGTAAGTTCGGGAAAGACGCCTCAAAGATCAGGGTGCTCATCTTTGCCCAGCAGCATGGGAACGAACAGTCGGGGAAGGAAGGCGCCCTGCTCCTCACGGCAGAGCTCCTGAAACCTGAGCGCCGGCATCTTTTCGACCGGATCGACCTGGCGCTGATCCCGCAGGTCAATCCCGACGGTGCGGAAGTCAACCGGCGGAGAAATGCCAACGGCCTTGATCTTAACCGTAACCACGTTATCCTGACTGAACCCGAAACCCGGTCGCTGCACGGCTTTTTCGACCGGTATCTTTTCGAGGTGACGATGGACGTGCACGAATATTCTCCTTACGGCGAAGAATGGGCCAGGTACGGGTACCGGAAGAACTCGGAGGTGACTGTGGGATCTCTTACCAACATCAATATACCTGATGACATCCGCAACTTATCTGATAGCGGTTATCTTCCTTTTACGATGAAATACTTGCGGGACCGGGGGTACTCGTCGTTCACCTATTGTCCGGGCGGTCCTCCCGACACCGCCTATATCAGGCACAGCACCTTCGATGTCAATGACGGACGCCAGAGTTTCGGCATCGAGAACACCTTTTCTTTTATCCAGGAAGGAATGAACGGTAAGGACGACTCCGTGGCAAATCTCAGGCGCCGGGCCGAAGGCCAGATGACAGGCATGCTGGCGCTGCTGGAATATGTTTTCGGGAACAAGGAGAGGATCCAACACCTGGTGGCAGCAGAACGCGAGAAACTGATTTCTCCCGCCGATGGTCAAATGATCTCCATCCAATCGGAACACGTGCCTGATGGCAGTGTTCTGGTCATGCCCCTCCTTTCGCTTTCAACCGGGAATGACACCGTCGTGCATGTCGAGGATTACCGCCCCATGGTAAGGTCCCTTTACGATGTGAAGAAACCGGCAGGATATCTGGTCCCGGCAGATTGCACCCTCCTGTTGAACTGGGTTTCGGGGCATGGCTTCCGGCAGAAAATCCTGAAGGCCGTTACCGGACTCAGAATAGAACAATACGGAATCCTTTCGGTCGACTCCATTGATTTTGAAGGAGATCGCGTGGTCAATCCCGTCATTGAAACAAAGGAGGTTGAAAAACTTCCCGAGGGCCGGGATTTCATCTACATCCCGGTCAATCAGTTGAAGGGCAATCTGCTGGTACTGGCGCTGGAACCCAAGTCGATGCTCGGCCTGGCCACCTACAGGCAATTTGCCCGTCTGTTGAAGCCCGGGACTTCCTGGCCTGTGCTAAAGGTTAATAAACCATAAATTAAATTGTATGCGTATAGAAAGAATTGAACTCCGCCACATTAAAATGATCCTGGTTAGCCCGTTTGTCACCTCGATGGGCGCCGAGTACGACGAAGAGCACATCATCGTCAGGGTTGATTCGGAAGGCCTCACCGGCTGGGGCGAAAGCGTTGCCGAGGGCACGCCCTTCTATTCCTATGAGACTGTGGACACAGCATGGCACATCCTCACGGGTTTCCTGATGCCTTCCATCCTGGGGAAGGATCTGAAAACCATCGACGAGGCCATCGCCGGGTATGCCAAGGTCCGGGGGCACATGATGGCCAAAGCCGGCCTGGAAGCCGCGTTGTGGGACCTCTTTGCAAAAAGCCGTGGAATTTCTCTTTCGCAAATGCTCGGAGGCACACGTAAAAAGGTGGATGTGGGGGTGAGCATCGGTATCCAGGATTCAGTGGCGACCCTTATAAAAAAGGTAGAGGGATACCTTTCGGATGGATACCGGCGGATTAAGATCAAGATCGCTCCGGGCTCCGACCTGCAGTTCGTGGAAGCCCTCCGGAAGGAGTTCCCGGGACTGATGTTGCAGGTGGATGCCAATTCGGCTTATACACTCGGGGATATCGGCATTTTCCGGAAGATGGATGATTTCGGGCTGGCGCTGATCGAACAGCCGCTGGGTTACGAGGACATCTACGATCATTCAAAGCTGCAGCGGGAGTTGAAGACCCCGATCTGCCTCGACGAGAGCATTCATTCGCTGGACGACACCCGTGCTGCCATCGAGCTCGACAGTTGCAGGATCATCAATATCAAGCCCGGAAGGGTCGGAGGATTCACTGAATCGAAGCTGATCCACGATTACTGTGCAAGTATGGACATCCCGGTCTGGCACGGTGGCATGCTGGAATCGGGCATCGGACGCGCAGGCAATGTGGCGCTGGCATCCCTTTCGAATTTCACCTTGCCTGGCGACATATCCGCAAGTAAACGATATTATAAGGAAGATATCGTCGAACCGGAATTCGTGGTCAATCCCGACGGAACCATGGATGTTCCCGAAAAGCCGGGCATCGGTGTGGAAGTCAGCATAAGGAAGCTCGACAATGTGACGGTGAGAAGCGTTGCACAGAAGAGCTGAGTTCTTCACTGTAGACATCAGTGCTGACCCGGCTTCCGAAGGCTGATCCGCGTTCCTTCCCTGAGACAGTCGTTAACGATCGTCAGGATCCCTTCCATCTTTTCAGGATCTGTCCCGGGGAAAATATCCCGCGGGGAATGGTAATCGTCATGGAATCCTGAAAAGAAGGTGATCACCGGGATACCCCGCGAGGCAAAATGGCAGTAGTCACTTCCGCAGTGGCCGGTTACGTCCCACAGGTCGAGGGTGAAGGGCTTTGCCAGCCGGGCGTTGCTTCTTCCGGCCATATCCCTCAGGTTGCTGTCGGCCGGAAGCGTACCGATGCTGACCACACGGCGGGAAGAATCTTCCGGTGCGCTTCTCGATATCATGTCGAGGTTGACCACGAGCGACAACTTTCCTTGCATGAGCGTGGAATTCAGAGCAAAATACTCACTCCCCAGCACTCCTTTCTCCTCTGCCGTCCAGGCAGCGAAGATCAGGTTGCAGGATGGCCTTTCCGGGCAGGCTGCCCAGGCCTGTGCCAGGGCCATCATCCCCGAAACACCCGAGGCATTATCGTCGGCGCCGTTATATGTCAGGTTATTGCGCATCCCCAGGTGATCGTAATGGGCGCCGATCAGCACGAAACGGCTGGTATCCCGGCCTGGCAGGAGACCCAGGACATTGCTGACGGGAAGATGCTCCTTTTTCAATGCCACGGAAAACCTGATCCTGGTTCCCGGCAGGGCACCTGCCGAGGAGGTCAGTTCCCTGGCTGCCTTTTCCTGAAAAACTGCCGGGCTTACCGGCAAACTCCCAAGTAACATCCGGGAGGCATCCCGGCCCAGCCGCAAGCAGGGAATGGATAACGCTGAGGTGCCGCCGGGAAGATAATATCCGTCATCCGTATAAACGGGTTCCGCCTGCCCGGTGGTATCTTTTCTTTCAACCGCTATCCCGACGGTTTCAACGGGAGCGGCAACGATCACTGCCAGCGCACCTTTGCTCCGGGCGAGCGCGATCTTCTTCTCCATGGCGTCGGATCTGTCGCCGTATTCCTCCATAAAGATTTTTCCGGGCGCCGTTGTCGTGTCAGGGTGACCGGGATACCCCTCAAAGATCACCACGATACATTTCCTGACATCCATATCCCGGTAATCATTGTAACCATTGTCCTTACATTCAATGCCATAACCTGCGAAAACCACCCCGGCTTCAGCCTCCCCGGCAAACGGCAGGGTATCCACGGTGAAATCGACACCGCGCAACCAGTCGGTTCCATCCTGATTTTCCCGGACCAAAGTCAGGGATGCCGATCCGATGCTGTATCTGACCACCTGAAATCGCTGGAACCAGGAATGATCATTTCCAAAAGGTTTCAGTCCTGTGAATTCCATCATCGAAGCAACATAACCGGCTGCCATCGCTCCGCCTCGTGTTCCCGTTTCCCGTCCTTCCATCCAATCTGAGGAAAGGAACTCCTGCACCGGCAGGAAGGAATGCCCGGAGGGAGGATGCGGACAGGTAATGCCTGCCTGCGCGGCTGCAAATGCCGGCAAGACTACGATCAGGATCAGGAGGGTGTAAAGGCGCATGAAGTGTGGCTATGGAATGCCTGGTTATCTTTTAAGCATTTTCCCGCGGGCCATGAGATACCTGATCTCGAAACCGGGGCTGAGGACCAGGATATCGGCGTCAAATCCAGGCCGGATGTTTCCCTTGCCCTTCAGTTTCAGGATACCGGCAGGGTTGGAAGTGGCCACCTTCAGGGCGGTTTCGGGGGGGATTTTTTCGTCCAGAACCGACTCTTTAATCTCCCTGAGGATGGACGAGGGAAGTCCCATATCAATGCTGACCAGCCTGCCATCGGCATCGAAAACCGGCAGGGAGCCGCATCCGTCGGAAGTGAAGGTAATGTGTTCCACCGGCACACCCGCTTCCAGCAGCAACTTCAGTGCCTTCGAGGGTTTTATCTCCACATCGGGGTCGTACGGGTAAGAGCTGGTGGTAATATCAACATATCCTTTTTTCCCGTATTCCTTTGCATCTTCGAAGATGTACGGGTTCCGGTTGCAATGCGTGGGGATGAACTGTTTGTACCCCATCATCGTCGAGTTAACGATCTCATGCAGCGGCCTGAAAGGATCTTTCATGTCGCCCATGTGAATATTGACGATCCCCGCTTTTCCCCCGATCATGCCGGCCACGCGTGCATGTGCCGTGATGCGGGCAAGTTCGGTGAAGGAAGGCACGGATGACCGGTGGTCGGATATGGCCACTTCGCCGACTCCGATAATCTCCTCGAACAGGGTGATATCTTTGGCAAGATCGCCCGTGATGGTCGGCACGGGTACCTGGTATGCGCCGGTATACATCCAGGCTGAAACACCCAGCGCGCGTAAGGTCTTCACCTTCATCAGCACGCTTTCAACCGTTCGGGTGATCCCGTCGGTTCCCAGGCATCCGATCACGGTGGTCACGCCGCCCCCGGTCATCATCTCGAGGGTCAGTTCGGGCATCCTCGTCGCCGGGCCTCCCTCACCTCCTCCCCCTGTGATATGCACATGGCTGTCGATGAGTCCGGGTACCAGCCACAGTCCGTCACAGTCAATGATCTCCGTATCAATCCCACCGGGAAGTTCAAGATGCGCGGCAATGGCCAGGATCGTCCCCCCGCCGGTCAGGACATCGTTCTTTCCTTTAAATTCCGGATCGTAAATGCCGGCATTTCTGAAGAGTGTAAGCATGGGTGTTTGTTTTTACGGCAAAATTGTTGAAAAAAGATATACGTTTGAATATTGGGATTTTTTATTTTCGCAATCAGGATGTTGGAAAGAATTTTCATTTCAATCGTTTCCGGTTTGCTGTTTGCCCTGCAGATGCATGGTCAGGAAAATCCAAAGGGCAGCCTGGTGATCGTCGGCGGGGGGCTTGAGCCCGACAATAAAAGTGTTTTTCAGCAATTGATCGGTCTGGCGGGCGGGCCTGAAAAGGCATCCTTTGCCGTAATTCCATCAGCCGGGGAAGCTCCAGTCCAGTCATTTGTCTATTTCAGGAGCGAACTGGCCGCTTACGGGGTCAACCCCGGAAACGTCCATCTCATCCCGATCGCCATGATGGACGATGACAGCACGCGGGAGGTCAATGAATCGGATTGGAAGACCAACGGAAACGACGGGAAACTGGCAGAACTTGTCGGGGAATGCACAGCGGTGTGGTTTACCGGCGGCGACCAGTTGAGGACCACCCGGACGTTGCTGAATCCGGATGGCAGCCAGACTGCGGTACTGAAAGCCGTTTGGGATGTTTACCTTTCGGGGGGAGTTGTAGGCGGGACCAGCGCCGGGGCGGCGATCATGAGCCGGGTGATGATCGGCGGCGGTACCAGCCTGGCTGCACTGACCCGGGGTGTGATCGTGAATTACCAGGGAGATGACTTCCCGGAGGATACCGGTGTGCTGGTGACCCCCGGTCTCGGGTTCTTCCCGTACGGGGTGGTCGATCAGCATTTCAACCAGCGGGCGCGGATCGGGAGGCTGGCGGTAGTGTTGACTGACAGGATAAGGCAGCTTTCGGCAACCGGAAATGAGCCGGTCGATAACGTTCCGATGGGTTTCGGGGTGGATGAGAACACCGCCATGATTTACGAGGCAGGACAAAAGAAGATGTCTGTTGCCGGCACCGGAGGCGTGACCCTGCTCGACGCAAAGAATGTCCGGATCAGGGATGACAGGCTCCCGGCATGCATTGAAGGACTGCGGGTGAGTTACCTTGAAGAAGGTGATGCATTTGATTTTCAAACCGGCGCTGTCATTCCCTCTCCCGGTAAAAAGAATATCAGGGGAAAGGAAGCGTGTGCTGATCCGTTTCCCGGCCGGTACGGACTGCTGGTCAGCGATCCCTATTCATTCCGGGATATTTATACGCGCTATCTCATCGATAACAATCGAAGTGATCCTGTGCAAACCATCACGTTCACCGTCCATGATACCGGGATCAACATCATAATTTACAAAGACGAGCAAAGCCTGGGTTTTTTTGCGACAGAAGGCGGAAAAAGGCGCCGGTATACCGTTACCGGGCTCAGGATGGATTTTATCCCGGTAAAGATTTCGGCTGTTCCTATTCAAAAATGACTTGTAACATTTCCACATAATCACAACACGCATCGTTTTTCAACACCAGATATCAATTACACCAAACCCGGAACCCATGAAAAAACACTACATGTTATTGCTGCTGTTTGGATTGTGTTTTTGCCGGCTCTCGGCACAGGACATCACCGTCAGCGGAACCATTGTTTCTGCCGATGACGGCACGCCGTTGCCGGGCGTAACGGTGGTGGTCAAAGGCACGGGGCACGGAACCACCACCGGCATCGACGGAAAGTACAGCATTGCAGTCCCGTTGAACGGCGTGCTAGTTTTTTCTTATGTCGGCATGCAGACACAGGAGATCAATGTTGGCGGACGAAAAGTGATTGATATGAAAATGAGCGACCAGGACATACCGCTAGGCGAGTTGGTGGTGGTCGGATACAGTTCGACCAGCAAAAAACTTGTTTCCGGTTCGATCGAACTTGTGAACGAGGATGATATAAAGAACGTTCCGATCCGGACCATCGACGGGGTTCTGCTCGGACAAACCGCCGGTATGACGGTCACCCCGCAGTCGGGGACCCCCGGCGGACAGAACATGATCAAGCTCAGGGGAGGCAGCTCGATCAATGCCACCAACCAGCCCCTCATCGTAATTGACGGGATCCCCGTCATTACGGGCGAGTATTCCCAGGTGGGGATGAGCGGCCAGGAGCTGAATGCCATGACCGACATCAATCCGAATGATATCGAATCAATGACCATCCTGAAGGATGCCTCCGCAACTTCCATTTACGGAGCGCGGGCCTCCAACGGGGTCATCCTGATCACGACAAAAAAAGGGTCGCGCGGCAAGACGGATGTTTCACTGAACGTGAGCTACGGTTGGCAGACCCTTCCGAAAGAGCGTATCATCCCGATGATGAACGCCGCCGAATGGAACGAATACAAAGGCACCAATGTACAGGGGATCAATACCGACTGGATGGATGAGATCCTGGTGACTGCTCCGACGGCCAATACGGAGCTGTCGGTAAGCAGCGGCAACGACAAGTTCAGGCTGTTCATCTCCGGAAATTACTACGACCAGGACGGCGTGGTAAAGGGAACTTCCTATAAACGATACAATGGCCGCCTGAATGCCGATTACAAGATCCTGCCCAACCTTACTGTGGGAGGAGGTGTTGGGATCATCTATGTCAAGAACGCCCGCGTTGAAGGCGATGCCACCCTCAACGGTCCGTTGCCGAACGCCATGTCGATCCCGGCGATTTACCCGGTCTATTCTGCCGACGGCAGCTACAATGAAGAGATGTTTTATGCGAACCCGGTGGCCATTGCCGACAATTCAGTCAACATGGCCTATACAAACCGCACCGGCGGCAATGTTTACCTGGAGTATAAATTCCTTAACGGTTTTTCCTTCACCTCCAAATTCGGGGTGGACATTTACAACCTCAGGGAGCACAGCTATGACCCCACCACTACGCGACAGGGTAAGAAATACAACGGATTGGGGATTGAAGGGACCAATTATGCCAGCAACCTTACCACCACCAATGTTCTTCAGTATGTCGGGGAATTCAGCGGGAAACACAGCCTTGACGCATTGATCGGCCAGAGTTTCGAGAAGTACGCCAACCGTTCCACCTACATGGAAGGGATCAACTTCCCCAACGATGAGTTGCAAAATATCGCATCGGCGGGTACCATACGGGCAGCGTCGGCGACCTCGCTCGACCGGGTGCTGAACTCCTATTTCGGGCAGGTGAAATATACCTTCAGGTACAAGTATATTTTCTCGCTGACTGCACGTGCAGACGGGTCTTCAAAATTCGGCAAGAACAACCATTACGGCTATTTCCCGGCCGGTTCCTTCGCCTGGCGGATGTCGGAAGAGCCCTTTTTAAAAAAGGCAAAATGGATCAATGAGCTGAAAGTCAGGGCCGGATACGGCCAGACAGGGAATGACGGGATTGGTGATTTTGCATCCCTCGGGCTGTATGGCGCCGGATTCAACTACGGTGGCGGCTCGGGGATTGCACCCACGCAGTTGCCCAATCCCGACCTGAAGTGGGAAACCACCTCCCAGACGAGCCTGGGCTTTGATCTGTCGATGGTCAAAAACCGGATCAGCCTGAATTTCGACCTTTATTACAACCACACCAAGGATCTTCTGCTCGAACGGCCGGTTCCCTCT
>Ga0208828_1000505_pt1 | contig 17079 bp, 27 predicted proteins | sample Kivu_160m_FD_185487 | JGI IMG/M metagenome (GOLD analysis project Ga0208828, IMG submission 185487) | Freshwater microbial communities from Lake Kivu, Western Province, Rwanda to study Microbial Dark Matter (Phase II) - Kivu_160m (SPAdes)... | ecosystem: Environmental > Aquatic > Freshwater >... | reverse complement strand
GTCTTATAGTAATTAAACCTAAAATCTACATTTAAAATTTTTCTTGAAAAATAAAATCCTAGTTATATAATTTGTATGAATAATATGAAAAATATGAAAAGTGGGTAAAAAATGGAAATAAAAAAAGGAAAGCATATATTTGGGACAGTTAAGGTTGGAGAGAAAGGTCAGATTGTAATTCCTAAAGAAGCAAGAGATATATTTAATATCAATCCCGGAGATGATTTATTGATAGTAGGAGACGAGAAGAAGGGAATTGCCATAGCCAAGGCCAGTGTTATGAAAAAAATAGCCCTAAACATATTAGAAGGAATAGGTAAATCTGCTCATAATTCTGATAAAGAGAAAGAATAAATTTTAGTAAATACAATAAATATCGGGGGTTAAAATGATGAGATCAAGAGTCATAGAAACAAGTGAAGGTATACAGGACGAGATGGAAGTCAGGTTATTTGACGAGGCTAAGAGGATGATGAGGGATAGAGGGTGGCTGGAAACAAATGATGTTATAGGAGCGGGAATAGATAAGGGATCGGTTCTTGAGGTTGGCTCTGGTCCCGATTATCTGGGACTTGAGTGGTTAAAGAAAACTAAAAAGACCAGACTTACCGGACTTGAAATTAGTTCTAATATGATTAAAGTTGCACAAAAAAATGCCGGAGAATATGGACTTGAGTCAAGAGTAAGATATGTTCTGGGTGATGCACATAAATTACCTTTTAATGATAATGAGTTCGATGGCGTGTTCAGCTGCGAGTCCTTACATGAATGGGTGAAACCAGGGTTGATATTCAGCGAAATTTACAGGGTATTAAAACCTAACGGTGAATTTTTCGTGGGAGATTTAAGAAGAGATATGAACCCCTTTATGGTATTTTTAATGAAGGCACTTGTTAAGTCTAGAGAAATGAAAGAAGGTTTGATGTCTTCAATAAATGCTGCATATACTGCCGAAGAGATAAAACATATGCTGGTAAAAACAGGGATTAGAAATTGCAGTATTCACAGAAATTTAATGGGGATATGTATAGTCGGCGAAAAAAGGGTAGCAGATTAAATAGTTTGAGACAGGAAAGGAAATATATAATGGGGCAATCAAAATCAAATTTGGATTTCGAATTTATGTGTTTAAAATTTAGATTAAGGGATTTTTTTAATCCTCCGGCGGGTATGTTAAGAGAAACAGGCATGCAAAGGGGATATAAAGTTCTAGATTTCGGATGTGGTTTCGGGAGTCATTCCATTGCTGCTTCCAGGCCGGTTGGAGAAAAGGGTAAAATATATGCTTTGGATATCAATCCTCTGGCAATAAATAAGGTTAGAAATACAATAAAAAAAAGAAAGTTAAAAAATATAGAAACCATTCAATCAGATTGTAAAACGGGTTTACCTGATAATTGTATAGATGTAATTTTAATTTATGATGTATTCCACCACATACAAAATAAGTCTGACGTACTAGAAGAATTTTATCGTGTTTTGAAAGCTGAATGCATATTGTCTTTTAGCGACCATCATATGGGAAAAGAAGATATACTTTCAGAGTTAACAGGAAAAGGTTTATTTAAATTGAGAGAAGAGAATAAAAGGACATTTAGCTTTGTGAAAATATTATAACCAATACGGGTAGTCAGCCAAAGAACAATTCCCATTCCAGGATTTAAGACTATTAGACAAGTTGAAGAAAATGCTAAGCAATGCAGTATGGTCCATTAAACAAAGAGCAGATGGATGAAATAGATAATCTACTTGGGTGATAGGATTTTCTCGTAGTATACTTACTTCCTCTGTGTTTTTTATGACTGAAACTACTATTGACAGTCAGAAAGATTGATTTCGACAAACAACCAGATAATAAATAAAAATGAACAAAAATCCTTGACTTATGGGTATATGTTCATTATAATTTTTATGGGTTTATGTTCATAATATAAAAATTACGGGAGGTAAATTATGCCAGGTTTTGATGGAACAGGACCATTAGGACAGGGACCATTGACTGGTGGTGGGAGAGGTTACTGTGTTGTACCAGTAGAACCGGAAGGCAGAGTACCTACAGGGTATACCAGAGTACAAGGATATTCTGAAAGTCCATATAATTCTTATGGTTCCAATTATATAAGATATGGTTTTCATTCATACAATTACCCCTGGTATGCAGGGAATAGAGGTCCAATGCTTCCATTAGTAAGGCCAGTTGGTGTTAGAGGTTATGGAAGATTTTCAAGAATCGGCCGGGGTACAGGTATGAGCAGGAGAGGAAGAAGATTTTAAAGCAGAATTTTACTTGCTGATATTTTAAAAATTATCATATAAAGGAGAGGATATAAATGCCAAGAGGAGATGGAACAGGACCTGCTGGAATGGGTCCGATGACAGGAAGAGCTGCAGGATATTGTGCAGGTTATTCTGCACCTGGATATGCGAATCCCTATAGGGGAAGATACGCCGGTGCCGGAAGAGCTTTTGGAGGTGGAGTTGGTAGAGGAAGAGGATATAGGAATTGGTATAATGCCACAGGTGTTCCCGGATGGGTTAGATATGATACGGGTTATCCTGCCTGGGGTGGTGTAACCAACTACCCATTCACTCCTGATCTGGAACCTGAACAGGAAAAAGAAATATTGAAAAGTCAATCAGAAGCTTTGCAGAAGCAGTTAGATCAGGTAAAGGCGAGAATGGATGAATTATCCAAAGAGCAGAAACAAAAGTAAGAAGCGGATTATAAAACAAAAAAAGGATAGGAATACCTTGAGAGTGTTTCTATCCTTTTTTTAAAAAAGATAAAAAGGTATTTGAATGAACAGCGTAATAAAGGATGAAGAGATTACTAAAAATATGTCCGGGGTAAAAAACAAATTTATGGTTTTTAGTGGAAAGGGCGGTGTGGGGAAATCCACTATTGCCGTAAACCTGGCTTATCGTATTATGTCTAAAGGTTATAAGGTTGGTCTTCTTGATATAGATATACATGGACCCAATGTGATAAAGATTATGGGTCTGGAAAAAGAAAAGCTAACCAGTACAAACAAAAAAATAGAACCAATCAAAGCTTTCTCAAATATGAAGGTAATTAGCACTGCTTCTATGTTGGAGAGTGAGGATAGTCCGGTTATCTGGAGAGGTCCCATAAAAATGAAGTTAATAAGACAGTTTTTAAGTGATGTTAACTGGGATGTTATCGATTATATGATTATTGATTCTCCTCCCGGCACCGGCGATGAGCCTTTGAGCATAGCCCAGCTTATGCCTGATCTCAATGGTGGAATAGTGATTACTACCCACAAAATTTAGCAACCCTTGATGCAAAAAAGAGTATAAGATTTGCACAGCAATTAAAATTACCCTTTATAGGAGTAATAGAAAATATGTCTGGATTTATCTGTCCTCATTGTGGGGAGAGGATAGATATCTTTAAAACAGGCGGCGGTCAGAGGATTGCTCTGGAAATGGGTGTTGAATTTCTTGGGAGAATTCCATATGACGAGAAGGTCATGAGCTTAAGTGACGAAGGAAAGTTGTATCTAGAAGATTATAAGAATGGTACTCCGGCCAGTGAAGCGTTTAATTATATTGCTAATAAAATTATAGAATTATGTTAAGGAAGAATTATTTGTTTTATGGGCCTGTATTATCAAGAAGGTTTGGTTACTCTCTGGGGATTGATTTAGTTCCCTTAAAGGTATGTGTATATGACTGCATATACTGTCAGCTTGGAAGAACTACAAATAAGACCGCAGAGAGAAAAAGATATATGGATATTGATTTTAAAGACTTTAAAATCGAACTTAAGAAAAGGATAAAAAATTGTTTTTATCTTGACTGTATTACTTTTTCAGGTTCAGGTGAGCCAACCCTGAACAGCGATATCGGTAAACTTATTGGCATTGTAAAAGAAAATTCCGATATTCCTGTAGCAGTGCTTACAAGCGGGGGTACTCTTGGTTTTGATGGTGTTATTAATGATATAAAGGGAGCTGATTTGATAAAGGTTTCTCTGGATGTATCTGACAACAGATTACTGAAGAAAATAAACCGTCCCTGCAGGGAAGTTGATTTTAGTAAAAATATTTCCGGATTAAGAGAATTATTGAAAGTTTTCAATGGAAACATATGGCTGGAGATAATGCTTCTTAAAGATATAAATGACGAAATTGATTCAGCATACAGATTTAAGCATATAATAGATGACCTGGGGAAGGGTATTAAAAAAGTTCATTTAAATACATCAGTTAGATCCCTGGATAAATTTAGGGGTCTTTATGATTTACAAATACCTGATTCATCAAGGTTGAAAGAAATAAAAGATATTCTGGGAAATAAAGCTCAGATAATAGGAAAGGTTGACTATAAAAAATATAATCGGACGTTAATAAAGATGGAAGAGGAAATAATCGAGTTACTTAAAAGAAGGCCGGTCAGCATAAAAGATATATCCTTATCACTGGGATTAAATCTTAATGAAGTAATTAAAATTATTGATAAATTGTTATCCGAGGGTGAAATAGGATATAGTATTAATGAGAATATGAAATATTATTTTAAACCAAAGGAGCTAGAAGCATGAAGGTTGCTATTTCAACTGATGGAAATAAAGTATCGCCTCATTTTGGGAGATGTCCGCAATTTACCATTATAGAGGTTGAAAATAATAAATTGATAGATAAGAAAGTTGTAGAAAATCCCGGTCACCATCCCGGTTACCTGCCTCAGTATCTGAATAAGATTGGAGTCGGCTGCATAGTAGCCGGAGGGATGGGGATGAGAGCTAAAGAACTTTTCAGTCAGACAGGTATCGATGCCATTCTTGGCGTAGAAGGGGAGGTCGAAGAGATCATAGGCAAAATAATTGATGGTTCCTTAGAAGGGGGAGAAAGTATTTGTCAACCGGGCCTGGGTAAAGGGTATGGTATCGAAAAAACCGAATGTGATCATGAATGATTTTATATAAGTTTATAATTTTTTGATAGTTTAAAAAGGAGTGAAATTATGCCAGGAGGAGATGGAACAGGACCTGCAGGTCAGGGACCCGGAACCGGAAGAGGATTGGGCCGGGGAGGCGGAAGAGGTAGAATGGGAGGACAGAGCCTCGGACCAGGTGGGCAGTGCATATGTCCCGGTTGCGGTACCAGGGTCGATCACAAAATTGGAGTTCCATGTGTAGAAATGGTTTGCCCTAAATGCGGCACTAAAATGGTGAGAGGTTAAAATGGCAGCCAGACCGATACTTGATAAGATAGTAAATACTATACCTTTATTTGTCTATTATAAGCCACAGGGAGTTTCACTTGGAAAATTAGAAGAGGTAGTATTAACTCTGGAAGAAATCGAAGCTTTTAATCTGAAAGACAGGGAAGGTCTGGAGCAGGTCGATGCTGCCAGAGAGATGGGTATATCCAGGTCTACTTTTCAGAGGCTTCTAAAGTCTGCCAGAAAAAAAATTATTACTGCGATTATTGAAGGTAAGGCGATAAAGTTTGAAGGTGGCAACTACATTCCGGATAAAAATATTATAAAGAAAAGGTGCCTTAGAGGGAATTACCATTACCATATTAAAAGGGAAGACTTAAGAGAAGAAAAACAGGGATATAAACTAAGCAAGATAAAGTGTCCCAAATGCAGTAAGAGATTGGTAACATTTGAATAGTTTTTAATTTTTATTACTAATTTTAAGAGGGTGATAAGATGAAAGTTGCTATTACTTCCAGCGGACCCACTCTTCAGTCAAACGTGGATCCCAGATTTGGAAGATGTCCTTATTATATTATTTATGACACTGAAGATGGAAGTTTTAAAGCTGTTGAAAATAAAAGCAATCTGGCGGCCGGGGGAGCAGGTATCCAGGCAGGACAGAATATTTCTGATATGAAAGTAGAAGCAGTGATTACCGGAAATGTTGGTCCCAATGCTTTTAGAGTTTTATCTGCGGCATTTATTAAAATTTATTCAGGAGCTTCCGGCAGTGTAAAAGATGCCATAGAGAAGTTAAAAAAAGGAGAGTACAGGGAGACTGCTGGTCCCGATGTAGGATCGCATTTTGGAATGGGTAGATAATAATTAATGGAAAAAAGTAGAAAGTTGATAATATCGGTTGCCAGCGGTAAAGGAGGGACAGGCAAGACCACAATAGCTGTTAATCTGGCTTTATCCTTAAGTAACGTTCAGCTTATTGATTGTGATGTAGAAGAACCTGACTGCCATATTTTTATAAAACCGGTTATTGAGAGCAGGCACACCATTTTTATTCCAGTCCCGGTAGTAAATCAAAACAAATGCGATGGGTGTGGCCGCTGCCAGGAAGTTTGTTTATATAATGCCATCGCAGTGGTAAATAAAGAAGTAATTATCTTTCCTGAATTATGTCATGGCTGTGGTTCATGTACTTACTTTTGTCCGCATAAAGCGATAGAAGAAGAAAAAAAAGAGATAGGTATTGTCGAAATTGGAAAAAGTGGTGAGACCCAATTCGTCCATGGTAAGCTTAATGTAGGAATGATGATGTCCCCACCGGTTATCAGGGCGGTAAAAAAGCATATTAATAAAAAAAAGACCGCGATTATCGATGCACCTCCCGGGACTTCCTGCCCTGTCATTACTGCAATAAAAGATACTGATTTTGTAATTCTTGTTACCGAGCCCACACCATTTGGGTTAAATGACCTGATATTGGCTGCAGAAGTGGTACGGAAAATGAGACTTCCATTTGGAGTTATAATCAACCGTTCTGATCTGGGTAATAAGAAAACTGATGAATATTGTGCCAGAGAGAATATACCTGTACTCATGAGGATACCTTTTAGCAAAAAAATAGCAGAGATCTACTCCAGGGGTGATCTTATTATTAAGGTGCTACCGGAGTACAATAAAGAATTTCAGGAGTTGTATAAAAAGATAGAACAGGTAAAAGTTAACCCGACGTAAATTAAAATCGAAAGTAACAAAAATCGAAAAGATAAACAAAAGGGAATGAAAATGAAGCAGATCGTCATCATTAGTGGAAAGGGCGGCACAGGGAAAACAGTTATTACAGGTGCATTCGCCGCGTTAGCCAGAGATAAAGTCATGGCTGACTGCGATGTGGATGCTGCGGATTTGTATTTAATACTTGATCCTGAAGTAAAAGAATCCCATATTTTTAAAAGTGGTGTTACAGCTTTTATGCACAGGGAGCTCTGTGAAGGTTGTGGTGTATGTAAAACAGTATGCAGGTTTGATGCGGTAAGAGATGATTTTACTATCGATCCCATTTCCTGTGAAGGTTGTGGATTTTGTAGCTTTGCCTGTCCACAAAATGCTATCGATATGAGGACTAATATTTCCGGTGAATTGTTCATATCTGACACCAGATTTGGTCCACTGGTTTATGCTAAGTTAGGTATTGCTGAAGAAAATTCAGGGAAGCTGGTTTCTCTCGTCAGGCAAAAAGCAAAAGAGATTGCTGAAGATAAAAACTACCAGTGGGTTATTATAGATGGTTCGCCGGGTATAGGCTGCCCGGTAATTGCTTCTATTACAGGTGTGGATTGCGCGGTGATTGTAATTGAACCCACTCTATCCGGATTGCATGATGCCAAGAGGGTACTTGGTGTTACCGAACACTTTAAAGTTCCTGTAAAGATAATAATAAACAAATACGATTTGAATCATGATATGACTAAAAAGATAGAACGCTGGTTCAAAGATAGGAATATTAAAATCCTTGGTAAAGTAATTTTTGATGAGGCAGTGGTGAAATCAATCGTTGAGGGGAAGACAATAATAGAATATTCGAATAATCAGGTTACAGAAACACTGCGCATCATATGGAGGCTGCTTGAGGAAGAATTAGAGGGAGCAAATTGACTTAAAAGAGGTGTCTTGTTTGGATTATAAAACCTGCAAAAGATAATGAATAATACAATTAAGAGACTACTAAATAAAATTGTTCAAAAATATAAAAAAAATAAAAAATGGAAATAAAGATTCTTTTTGACAGGGAGACAATAAATAGATCTCTTTATAGAGGATGGGGAGTATCTTTCTTAATTGATGAAAGAATACTTTTTGATACTGGAGAAAACGGTCGATGGCTTTTAAAGAATATTAAAAATTTAAAAGTAGATATTGATAAAATAGTAGCAGTAATTATCTCTCACGACCACTGGGACCATACTGGAGGACTATGGAAGCTTCTGGAGAATAGAGAAGAACTCAAAGTATATGCATGTCCTAATTTCAGTTTAAATTTTAAGAAAAAAGTTGAAAGGTTGAGGGGCAAGCTTATAGAGACCGAAAAAGTTACTGAAATTGCGGAAAGAATATTTGTCACTGGTGAGATTGCAGGGGAATATAAAGGAAGGTATATGCCCGAACAGGCGTTGATTGTAAGAACGGAGAAAGGGCTTACAATAGTCACCGGATGTTCCCATCCCGGAATTATAAAGATTGCAGAAAAGGTGAAAAAGGATTTCCCTGATATGAAAATTCATCTGGTTTTTGGAGGATTTCATCTAATAGATAAAAGCGAGCAGGAAGTAAGATTCATAGCAGAAAAACTTAAGGAGATGGGAATAGAAAAAGTAGGACCTACTCATTGTTCGGGATATGACGCAGAGATGATTTTTAAAGAAGTATATAAGGATAACTTTATTCTTATAAAAACAGGGAAGACATTTGAGATTTAAATAGGAAATTAAAATGTGAATCTTAAGGAAATAGAAGCGGTAGCGGGGACATTTATAGGATACTACTTATTGGGCTTGTACCAGGACCTGGATATGATTTTACCCTGGTCATTAATATCTTTCGAACAGATTAAAAACCAGTTATCATTCATTATTTTTTTCATTTCCGGATTTCAAAACCCCAAGGGCTCAATTGGTCCGGGATTATCATCCCAGACTACGTACCATTCTTTCTTACAAAAAGGGCAGGTTACTTTTAAATTATAATTCCCCGGTTCCTTCTGGTAATAAAAAGGAACCATATCTCCATTTACCGGCCAGGTCTTTGTCCCATTTTCTTTATTACAGTATGTGCAGACAAGTTTATCAGCAAATTCCGAGATATTCATATTTACTCCTTTTAAAATTTAAAATAATTTCAAAAATCTATTGAAAATTTCCAGATCTAAAAGTGAAAATCAATCTGAATTTACTACCATACTTTTTCTAGGTAACGATAAAAATATATAATTCCGGAAATTTTTTGTCAATTACCAGAGTTGCATGTGAAATCTTTTTATTTATCTGCAATTAATGTAAAATCGAAGGCAATTCTATAATATATTGATAAAAGGTTTAATTATGCTGCTGGCAATGGATATAGGAAACACGCAAACTGTTATAGGACTTTTTAAGGAAGATAAAATCCTTGCTTCATGGAGGATGGTCACGCCTAAATACGAGACATCCGATGAGATTGCGGCTGCAGTTTTCAATTTTTTAAGGAATTCGAAATTTGATTCCGGGGATATAGAAAATATTGCAATTTCCTGTGTTGTTCCCAATATTCTTGATGAAATCACTAAAATGAGTCACAGATATTTCAATCAGACACCGTTTATAGTGACAGGCAATGTAAAATCTGACCTTATCATAAGATACGATTACCCTGCGGAAATAGGAGGGGACAGGATTGCAAATTCCGTAGCTGTAAAAGAATTATATGGTTATCCGGCAATCGTAGTGGATTTTGGGACAGCAACCACTTTTGATATATTAACACCTAAAGGAGAATATGCAGGCGGAGTGATTGCTCCTGGTATAGAAATTTCATCCGAAGCGCTTTTTAACAATGCTGCCAGATTATCCAAGGTCGATTTGAACTGGCCTGAATCGGTAGTGGGGAAAAATACGAACGATGGGGTTCGTGCCGGTATATTATACGGATTTCTGGGACAGGCTGATTTTATTATCGAGAAGATAATTGAAGAGCTTAATAAAAATTATAATAGTTTTAAACCTGAAGTAATCGCAACCGGTGGTCTGGCCTTTCTAATGATAAGCAAAAGTAAATGGATCAGGACCTTTGATCCTGATTTAACCCTCAAAGGCTTAAGGATACTTTTTGATAAAAATAAATAACGATTTTTATTGAGATATAGCCGTTTCAGCAAAAAGAATATAATGCTTTAATAATTTGAAATCATTTAAATTACCCGATCTTATAGATGAACTGGGAAACTTAGTTTTAAAATATTTTATAGAATATATACCAGCCAGCCTGTCAGGAAGGCTGCCGATATCCGACATCAATAAATATAAGTTTGATTTTGATATGCCGGACCACTCGTTTAAAATCGGGAAAGTGGAAATAAAAAATCCTCTCATTTCTGCTCCGCTTGCAGGTATAAGCGATAATACTTTCAGAATTTTCGCGAGATTTTTTGGATCCGCCCTTAACTGTACCGAAATGATAAGCAGTTATGGTATTGTTTACGGTCATAAAAAGAGTCTGACGCTGTCGGATATCACCGATTATGAAAGACCATGCGCCGTGCAGATATTTGGTCCGGACCCGGGAATAATTGCCGAAGCTGCGCTACGGATCGAGAATAAGGCGGACATTATAGATATCAATATGGGGTGTCCGGTTCCAAAGGTACTAAAAGCTAAAAGCGGCGGATATCTCATTCAGGACAAAGTAAAAATCAAAAAAATAATAAGCAGGCTTTCTTCTGTGTTAAAAAAACCGTTGACCATAAAGACAAGAATCGGCTGGGATGCTGAAAGTATCAATATTTTAGATATTGCGCAAATTGCCGAACATTCCGGAGCAAAAGCTATTTCTATTCACGGTAGGACCGTAAAGCAGGGCTTTTCGGGTGCCGTGGATTATAAACTAATAAAAAAAGTTAAAGGAAAAATCAAAATTCCCTTAATTGTCAGCGGGGATATCGATTCGCCCGGAAAAGCTGTAGAAATAATAGATTATACTGGCTGTGATGGGATAATGATTGGCAGAGCAGTTAAAGGTCGACTGTGGCTTCTTACAAAAATATTGTTATTTCTTCTGGCCGGTTACAAAGAATCAACTAATGCGATATTAGATTCCATATCCGACCCCGGCCTTGAATGGAAAAAAGAATTATCAAAGCTATATTTAAAATTCATGATCTATTTCAAGGGAGAAGATAGAGGAGTCAGGGAATTCAGAAAGCGACTTTCGTGGATCTTTAAAGGCGAAAAGGGTATATCGGGAATAAAAGACGGATTTTTTAAAATCGATAGCTTTAAAAACGCAATAAGATTAATAGATAATATCTAAAAATGTCTTAATTGTTTCTTTATTCCGGTCTATTTTCTAATAATGATCTATTGTCTAATAATAAAGATATTACTCACGGCTTAGGCGGAATCTTTGCGTCGCTTGCAACCTGAACACCTCTAGCAATTTCACTTATAATTCCCTTATTTATATATATAGGTCTTACAATTTTTCTTATGGCCGGAAGTTTGATCGAAAAAATGATGGTACCCAGTATACATATCCCTCCGCTTATTAATACCGTATTGGCTGCGCCGATCCAATTGGCAAGGGCGCCTTCCAGTAAAGTGCCAAACGGTGCCATTCCCATAAAAGCCATTGTGAAAAAACTCATAACACGCCCGCGTTTATCATCTTCGGTTATTGTCTGCAAAATAGTATTGGAGGCAGCTATATGTACTATCATGCCAAATCCGCTTACCAGCATCATAAGAAGTGAAAGCCATAAAATTCGGGATGTCGAAAACAATATCAGACTTATTCCGAATATGCCGGTTGCTGCAGCCAGGATTCGCCCCAGTCCCACAACAGTTTTTCTTGAAGCAAGATAAATTCCTCCAATTAATGCTCCTATCCCAGCCGAAGACATCAGGAAACCCAGAAAATTGGGGCCGCCCTGCAAGATATCCTTTGCAAAAATAGGCATAAGTACCGTATAAGGCATACCGATAAAGCTTACGAGTCCAAGGAAAAGTAAAATCGACCTTATAGGAACAAACCCAAAAGCATATCTGAAACCTTCTTTTATATCATAAACGATATTATTTGAGTACCTGTGTTCCGGTTGTTTCTTAAGTTTCATTGCAAGAAGAGCAACAATAACCGACATGAAAGTTATACCATTTATAAGAAAACAAAAACCCTCGCCGACAAGAGCCACAAGTATTCCGGCGATTGCGGGACCGATTAATCTTGCACTGTTTACCATCGAAGAATTCAGCGCGATTGCATTTGCAAGATCACTTCTTTTTTCGACCATCTCGACTACAAAAGCCTGTCTTGCCGGCATATCGAATGCATTGATGAGTCCCAGACCCAGGCTAAGAAGAATAATCTGCCAGATAGTTATTCTCCCCGTCAGCGTCAGAAAAGCCAGGATGAATGCCTGAATCATGGACAAAGCCTGTGTCGCAACCAGTATCCTATGACGGTTCCATCTGTCCACAAATACCCCGGAAAAGGGAGCAATGAAAAATGATGGTACCTGGCTGAAAAAACCAACCAGTCCGAGTAGTAATGCAGAATCTGTAAGGTCGTACACGAGCCAGCTTAAGGCTATTACCTGCATCCATGTTCCAATAAGCGATACGCTCTGGCCAATAAAGAATAATCTATAGTTTCTGGATTTTAAAGACTGCGAGATTATTTTAAAGTTATTTTTAAAACTCAAAATAAATTTTCTGACATCCATATTACAAATAAATTAAAATTAGCGTCAAAAACATATGCTTAAATATATTCTTAGATTTATACTACTTTGTGAGGTTTTTTGAAAGATGATCTTGCCTATAATTTTAACACCTTTATTTCCTTTTAAATCCTATCCGGAGTTGATAGAATAGATTATGCTCAAGTAGGGATTTTCATCGGGATGTAGCGCAGCTTGGTTTAGCGCGCAGCGTTCGGGACGCTGAGGTCGGGGGTTCAAATCCCCCCATCCCGACCAGACTTGAGATAAAAAGAATGGGAAATTTTAAAATTATTGCAGGCAAACATGCCATTGGCATGTAAAAGATCCGAATAATCCAAAAGTAATTGTTTTTTATACAATTGGTAATGAAGACACGCCGCCTTCAGGGAAGGCCAAATCAGACATTGAAGTAGATGCAATAACTTCGGCTTCTATACCTGATCGCGTAGATGAACGAGCAGATCAGTTAGTTACTTTAATTGAAGAGAGGTTTTGAGGCAGCAAATCCGGCAGCAAAATAAAAAATAGAAAATTAAAGGAGGAGATAATGAGTTTTGATCATATTGCTTTTCAGGTTTCCGATATGGATTCTTCTATCAGTTTTTACACCGAAAAATTAGGATTTGAACTCAAATCCAGAGCCATAGATGAAGAAGATAAGGAAGAATATGCGTTTCTGGAACATGAAGATGCCCAACTTGAATTAATCCTGGATCTAATGAGAGAATTCAAAAAATCTGAAATAAAAAAACCATACTGTCCCCATTTTTGCCTGGAAGTAAAAGACATGAAATCCTCTGTTGACTTATTAAAGAAACGCAATGTTCCCATAGTGCATGGACCAATGGAGACAAAAGGTGATGTGACATGGGTATATTTCAGCGATCCGGATAACAACATTCTTGAATATATCCAGTGGTTCAAAAAGATATAAGAACTCGAAAGTTTAATAAGAGTTAAAAACTGAACTGTGGAAGAATCAAAAGAAATCATTTATGAGCATATCCGGGTTGGGAAAATGCTTCACCGACTAAATGTCTGGTTTCTACCTTTCAGATGGGGAATCAATCCATACCGTGGCTGTGAACATAATTGTCTATATTGTAACGCACGATATACTCATGAATATCTAGGCCTTCCGACTGGAAAATTTGCCTACAAAATCATAGTCAAAGACAATGCGGCAGAAATACTTGATAAAGAATTCTCCAGAGAAAAATGGAACAAGAATTGGACCGTCAATATGGCAACTGTCACCGATCCATATCAACCTGCAGAAAATGAATTCAGGATTACGCGCGAGATTTTAAAAGTATTTCTTAAACATCATAATGCGCTTATGGTCACTACCAAATCCGATTTGATTTTAAGGGATATAGATATATTAAAGGAAATCGCCCGGACAGGATTTCTCAATGTCGTTATCACTATACCAATGCTGGATGAGGATTTTAGAAAGAAGATAGAGCCAAAGGCGCCCGGTATAAAAAGACGTCTTGAGGTTGTAAAACGATTGCACAATGCAGGAATTATAGTTGGAGTGACTTCTATACCATTATTTCCACATATTTCGGATAATGAAGGTAGTCTCGAAAATCTTATCGATGAAATAGCTAAGAATGGTGCCGATTATTTGATAATCGATATGCTTAATTTCAGGGAGGAAGCAAAGAAAAGGGTAATGGCCTTTATCAAGAAAGGGTATCCAGAACTGGTTCCGGATTATAAAAAACTTTATAAAACAGATTATTGTGATAAGGAATATGCAAAAAAAATAAGGAAATATTCGAATGGTCTTATTAAAAAAAATAAATTGGATAATTATGATAAAATGTTTTCTTATAGAAAGAAGGGAGATGTAGTAAATGAAGGAAAGTAATGATTTTATTGCCTGCTGTGGATTGGATTGTTCTGAATGCGGAGCATATATTGCCACGATAACAAATGATGACAGCAAACGTCTGGAAGTGGCCAAACAATGGTCGGAAATGTATAAAACGGACATCAAGCCGGTGGATATCAATTGTAACGGATGCCTTTCCGAAGAACAGAAATTTTCCTACTGCAACGTCTGTGAAATCCGTAAATGCTGTGTGGAAAAAGAGATAGAGAATTGCGCAGGATGCGAAATGTATACTTGCGATAAACTGGAAGACTTTTTTAAACTAGCACCGGATGCACGCACTGCACTGGATAATTTGCGTACACAGTGATTTCTTCTAAAAATTTACTGCATTTACAGATTATATAAGACATACTTTCACGTTATTAAAACCGAAGATATTAAAATAACAACTTTAAAGAAGTATGATGTCATAACTGCCATTCAGGCACATCATTATTTAAAAAGTGAAGATAGGAAGAAAGCCAAACTTATATTACTTTCTTTTTTAACTTTTTTTCTGGTTATTCCAGCCATGGGCTGCGGTTATTCTTCCTCATTGCAAACAGGGTATCGAATCGCTAGAGAACAGGTATTTGACCGGTCATAAATTAGACTAACAAGTATGACTAAAACTGATATAATATGTTTTACCCAAAATATTAATCAAAAATTAAAAAAGAGAATAAAGGGGAAATTATGAAAAAAATTTTTTCGATATTAACAACGATTATCATATCGGTATCAATGATTCTAATCGGGGCTGGCTGTAAAACAACTGCAGCGCAGCCTGCTGTGCCCGAATTTAACGTAGGAGATTTTGAGATATCTCTACCTGAAAATTGGGAAGGCAGCAAGAAAGAAGAACTTGATTCTGTAATAGAGAGTCTTAATGAAGCGGGTCAATCACAACTGGCTGATGGAGTGGAAGACATGAAAGATTATCTGGTATTTTTTGGATATGATACAGAAATGATTGAGCAAAACGATACTGTAAACATTTTTACTATAACCGGTGAATCCAAGGTGGTGTTATCGCTGAAAGAATACATGGATCTCCAATATGAAAGTGCGGCGGAGCAATATGAAAAAGCAGGGTATATATTCGATATTGTTGAACAAGAAATCGTCGCAATCGGTGATAACAAAGAGGTTGGGAGGACAATATTCGAGCAAACTGTCGAATCCAAAGAAATAAAAGTGGCACAGTATATAGTAAAAGATGGATCGGATTGCTGGGTCCTGACCTTTTCTATCGATCCAGAACAATTTGATGAGAATTTACAAGATTTTGATGAAACTATCGAAACTTTTAAAATCCTGGATTGATAGGTAAATATTTACAGAATTTATATTTGTGTAAAATTATCAAATTTCAAAGGAGTGATAGCTATGATGTCCGATATTCCAATTGATCTGTCAAAAGTGACTAAAGCAAATATCAATAAGGAAATTCTCAGGGTTGCGATAATTGCAGAACTTGATGCCATAAATTTATATGAACAGCTGGCTGCGATTACTGAAAATAATGATATCAAAAAAATCCTGATGGATGTTGCAAAGGAAGAAAAAACTCATGTAGGAGAATTTCAAACTCTGCTGCTGGGAGAAGATAAGCAGCAAGTCGAAGAGCTAAAGGCAGGAGAAAAAGAAGTCAAAGAAGAACTTGGTAAATAATAAAGGTTGAAGGCAGTTAAACTCAATTTGATTGAAAAAACCGGCAAAGAGTTAATTGCTGCTGAAGTAATAGAAGCAAATACCTTTTTTGATAAATTGTTTGGTTTGGTTACCAGGAGAAAGCTCAAAGACAGAGAAGGATTTCTTATTAAAAATTGTAACGGCATCCATACTTTCTGGATGAGATATAGTCTGGATGTAGTGTTTTTGGATAAAAAGAATCAAGTTTTAGCCATTTATCAAGACGTCAGGCCATTTAGAGCAACTCCATTTATCAAAAATGCCTTTTTCGTATTGGAAATGAAGTCAGGGACAATAGTAAAATCCTCTTTAGAGCCAGGCGATTTGATTAGCTTTGAATCCTGATAGATGGAGCTTATTGTTTTGATCCGGAAAATTTAGCCAATACTTCTTTATATTTTTTATGATCAGGTTTCATAAAAAATGCAATTTTAAAATGTCCCAGTGCTTCGGTTATCTTATTTTCTTTTATCAGACATAGACCCAGACCATAATGTGCAAAATCATTTGACGCATCTATTTTCAGAGCTTTTATAAAATTTTTTTTGGCGGAGATATATAGACCACAATTATAATATGCGCTGGCGAGTACTTCCCTTATAGAACCTTTTTCAGGTTCAAGTTTTTTGGCTTTTTCAAGAAGCATTATTGCTTCCAGAAATTTACCGCTTTCGGATATCCTTTTACCTCTTTTGAATAAATAATAAGCGCTGCTCATAAATCAATTTTTTTTAAGTTAAAGTAATTTAATAATAATCCCAGTAATTATAACACTGTTGAGTAAGCCTTGCTAAGAAAGATATTTGAATTTTTAATTATTTATATATTTACATAAATACAT
>Ga0208828_1000503_pt1 | contig 17143 bp, 12 predicted proteins | sample Kivu_160m_FD_185487 | JGI IMG/M metagenome (GOLD analysis project Ga0208828, IMG submission 185487) | Freshwater microbial communities from Lake Kivu, Western Province, Rwanda to study Microbial Dark Matter (Phase II) - Kivu_160m (SPAdes)... | ecosystem: Environmental > Aquatic > Freshwater >... | reverse complement strand
GGAGGGCGAGCGGCTCGTCGGCAGCGGCGAGGAGTTGTTGCTCGACTATGTCCAAGCCCGTGACCATTTCCGTGACCCCGTGCTCAATCTGCAGCCGGCAGTTGACCTCCAGGAAGAAGAAATCCTGCCTGTCGTCCATCAAGAACTCCACCGTCGCGGGACTCGTCAGTGCTATCGCCCGGCCGATTGCCAACGCCTGATTGCCGAGCGTGCGGCGCAGCGATCCGTCCACCGCCGGGGACGGGCTTTCCGCCAGGAGCTTCCGGTACCGGAATTGGACCGAGCAGTCGCGCTCGGGCAGGAAAGCGATATTGCCATGGCGGTCGGCCACGAGCTGTATCTCGACGTGCCGGGCGTTTGCCAGGTGCTTCTCGATGTACACTCGGCTGTCACCGAACGCCGCCTTGGCTTCGGCCTGGCACATCCGGAATCCGGTTTCAATGTCCTTGTCTCGTTTCACCAACCGCATGCCGCCTCCGCCGCATCCGGCCGCAGCCTTCACCAGGACCGGGTAGCCGAGCTCGGCGGCCAGCCTGGCCGCGTCGGCCGCGGTCGCGACCTCGCTGTCGGACCCCGGAACCACGGCCAGCCCGGCTTCGCGGGCGAGTTGCCGCAACCGGATCTTGTCCCGCGCCAGCCGCAGGGTCTCGGCGGTCGGGCCGATGAACGTGACTTTGCAGGACTCGGTTGCCTCGGCGAACTCCGGAGACTCGGAAAGAAAACCGTAGCCGGGATGAAGCGCATCCGCCTTGGTGATTTCGGTGGCCGACAGGATGCGCGATACGTTCAGGTAGCTGTCCGGTGCGGGTGCCGGTCCAATGCAGACCGCCTCGTCGGCGAGGAGCACGGGAAGGGAATCACGGTCGGCCTCGGAGTAGACGAGGGCCGACGGCACATCCAGCTCCCGGCAGGCGCGGATGATACGCAGCGCTACCTCTCCGCGGTTGGCGATGAGGACTTTCTTGAAAGGAAGAGACACGCCTAGGAGGAAACCCGAAGCTCGAACGACGAATGACTGATGGTCCGGACCTGGGACGTTCGGTCCACAATCGTCACCTGGACTCCGTCATTCGGCATTTCCTTCATGCCCGTTCTACGTAAGTATTCGTCCGCGTATCAACCTTCACCTTGTCCCCGAGCTTGACGAAGAAGGGTACGGTTACGACAAGGCCGGTGGCCAGCCTGGCCGGTTTGCCACCGCCGGTCGCGGTGTCACCGCGGAAGTTCGGCTCGGTTTCGGCGACCTCGAGGATGATGAACATCGGCGGCTCGACGCTGACCGGCTGGCCTTCCATGTAGGAGACGTCGATTTCGAGGCCGTCGCTCAGATAGAGCGCGCTGTCGCCCAGTTGTTCCTCGGTCAGGGCGAACTGCTCGTAGGTCGAGGTATCCATGAAGTGGTAGCCGACGTGGTCGTGGTAGAGGAACTGAGCCTTCTTTCGCTCCTGCTCGACTTCGTCGAACTTGGCTTCGGATTCGAAGCTCTCTTCGATCTGGACTCCGGTTTTGACGTTGCGCAGTTTGGCCACGACTCGGGCCCGGCGCTGAGCGGTCCGGCTGCGCGAGTATGACAGAACCTGGTAGATACCGTCCTTGTACTTGATGAGCACTCCGGACTTGAATTCATTGGGAGTTATCAATACTGCCTCCTTGATAGTCGACCGGCGCTCAACGACCGACTCCCGGCCGATGGCGATTGACGGCATGCGACTGTCGACAGACCGGCCGTCGAACCGGGGCATTGGGGCATCGGGGTTTGAGCGGTCATTGGCGCTTCGTCACTCCTGGCTGGTCTCCGGTCGGGCTAGAGCTCCAGCAGGTCCTTACCGCTTCGGGTGAAGTTGCGATATCCCGTCTTCGTGACCAACACCATGTCCTCGATGCGCACGCCGCCGATTCCCGGCAGATAGATGCCCGGTTCGACCGTGACCACGTCGCCCGGTGCGAGCGTCTCGTTGCTGCCGGCGGCCAGCGCCGGTAGTTCGTGGACTTCGATTCCGACCCCATGGCCCAGGCTGTGGCCGAAGCGCTTCCCATAGCCCTGTTCGGTGATGTACTCGCGGGCCGCGGCATCGGCAGCCTTGGCCGTCGTACCCGGCCGGATAGTGGTGAGAGCGCGACGCTGGGCTTCGGAGACGATTTCGTAGACCCGGCGCAACTCGGCCGGTGCCTTGCCGACGAAAACGGTCCGGGTCATATCCGAGCAGTAGCCGCGAACCCGGCAACCGATGTCGAAGGTGAGCGCGTCGCCTTTGCGAAGCCGGCGGTCGCTGAACCCGGCGTGAGGCTTGGCCGCGTTCTCGCCGGACGCGACGATGGAGTCGAAGGCCACTTCCCCCTGCCGGCGGAACTGGAACTCGATTTCAAGCGCGAGGTCGCGTTCGCGCACGCCCGGTTTCACCAGCTTGAGCACGTCATTGAACGCGCGGTCGGTGACCCGCTGCGCCCGGGCAATCAGCTCGGCCTCGACCGGCTCCTTGGTTCGGCGCAGCTCCAGGGTGAGGTCGCGGGTCGGAACCAGCCGGCCCCTGGGAAAGCGCTTCCGGAACTGCTTGAACCGCCCGAGTGTGACGTGGTTCTCTTCGACACCGAGGCGCCGGAACGGGCGTGCCCATTCCGGTGGCGGGTGCGACACGAGGTCGCGAACCAGGACCCGCTTACGGCAGCCCTTCACCTCGGTTTTGATCTGTTCCTGGTATCGGAAGTCGGTGTAGAACCAGCAGTCACGGAGGGTGACGAGCATCAGTCCATTCGAGCCGGTGTAGCCACAGAGGTAGCGGACGTTTGCCGGGTGCCCGACGAGCAGCCCGTCCAGTTTTTCGCCGCGCATCAGCCCGCGCAGCCGCTCAATTCGCCTAGACATGGGAACGTATTCTAAGGGAAGTCAACTCAGAGTCAAATCAGACGCGGACGCGCCATTCGCTATTGAGCCGCGGCGCGCGCCGGGCTGACCGAGGGTAAGGTCCTGATCTTCACTCCCTGAGGTTGACAGATAGGCGGAGGCGGCTAGACTGATTTGCTTGGTCTGTATCTTCGGTTGCGATAATGGTGCGCGTGTTTGCCTGCGCGTGGCTTCTATCCTCTTGTCCGGTTTCTCGGGCAAACCAGTCTCTGCTGTCCTGATGTCCGGGAAGAGCCGGCGGTAGACTGGCATGGCAGGCACATGTGCTGGCGTGGTGCGGCGCCGTCCGCGCCGGATGGCCGAGCATCTCGGCCGGCTGCTGGAAGCAAGGCCGGAAGTCAGGGAGCCGTTCGAACTCGGCTTTGCCGCAATGAATGCCTGCAGCTGGGACCAGGCAATCGGGTACTTCGAGACGGCGGTTACGGCGACGAACGGACCGGGACTGGTTGCGCTCCACAACCTAATCGGTGTCTGCCACTATACCCAGGGCCGCCCGGGCGAGGCGCTGGTGGCCTTCCAGGAGTCGGCGCGACTGGCGGAGCAGTACGGCGACCAGCAGGGTAAGTCCCGCGCGCTCGGCAACCTCGGGCTCATCTTTCACCACAACGGGCAACTCGACCGTGCGCTTTCGTTTCTGGACCAGGCGCTGGCGATAGCCAATGAAGTCAACGACGTATGGGCTTCGGCCATCCAGCTCGGCTACGCCGGCAACGTCTACCACGACAAGGGCGACCGGGACCGCGCGCTACAGCACTACGAGGCCGCGCTGGCTATTTCACGTGACATCGGCGACCAGTGGGGGGTCGCGACCCACTTGAGCAACATCGGCAGCATTTACCACGATAAGGGCGAACTCGACAGAGCGCTTCAGCATCATCAAGAGGCGTTGGCGATAGCCCGCGAGACCGGCGACCGATGGAGCGCGGCGAGCAATCTGGGCAGCATCGCGAGCGTCTACCGCGACGAGGGCAACCTCGAAGAGGCACTTGCTTATGAGAGCGAGGCGTTGGCGATAGCCCGTGAGATCGGCAACCAACTGGGCGTGGCGACCGAACTCGGCAACATCGGGCTCATCCTGACGGATCGGAGCGAGCACGAGCAGGCGGTGCCGAAGCTCGCCGAGGCGCTGACCATCCTGCTGGCCGTCGGGGTGGCCGATGGCCCGCGGCAGACGCTGACCGGGTTGGCCGGTTGTGATGACAAGCTGGGTCGGAAACGCCTGACGGAACTGCTGAAGGAAGCCGGAAGGGCGGAGGAGATCATCAAGGACCTGTTCGACCGGATTGATCAGATGCGGATGAGGCGGCCGGACTGAACTGGCGGCACGCGCTTCGATTCCCGCCGGCCGAGAGCCGGCTTTCTCTTTTTGGCCGGGACCTGGAGTCGTTGAGTCCGCCAGCCGGGGCTTGACACCTAGGAGTGTGGCTCTAGACTACTCCTGATATGTCTACATCCGCCGAGCCGCGCTTCGATCTCCCTTGGTCACTCGTCCGGGTTCTGTCGGACCGGCGAACGGCGTGCGGATCAACCGGACGGTGGCAAGGAGTCTGAATGGAGTACCTGGGCGGTTTGCAGCAATCCGAGCCCGTGGTTAGATTCCCGTTCGCCAAAGGCCGGGCCGCGATGGCGGCATGCAAGTGGGACGAGGCAATCGGCCATTTCCATGCGGCGATGAAGCACGCGACCGGCGCTGAGTTGGTCGCACTTCACGGTCTGGTCGGGCGGTGCTTCCAGATACCGGGCCGGCTGGACCGGGCCCTCGAGAGCTACGAGGAATCGGCCCGGCTGGCGGAGCAACTCAATGACAAGCGGGGGCAGGCAGCCGCCCTCGATAGAGCCGGGGTGGTACTGCGGGATCTCGGCAGGCTCGACCAGGTGCTGGAGAAGTCCGAGGCTGCGCTCAGCCTGGCCCGCGAAGCCGGAGCCCTGGCCGAGCAGGCGTCAGCCCTCGGCAACATCGGGGTCTTCCATTACGTCAGCGGCGAGCCGATCAAGGCGCTCAGGTACTACGAGGACGCGCTGAAGATATACCAGGAGAACGGAGATCGGCACGGACAGGCGATGGTGCTCTGCAATATCGGGCTTGCCAGTTCCGATAACGGCCAGCCGGCCAAGGCGGTCAAGTACTGCGAGAAATCGCTCAAGCTGGCCCGGGAAATCGGAGAAAAGCGGATCGAGGCGGGCGCCATGGCCAACCTCGCGTTCCTGCGCTGGGACGAGACCGTTTTCGGCAAGACGCTCGAATACAACGGGGCGGCACTCGCCGTGTCCCGCGAGACCGACGACCGATGGGTGATGGCGAACTACCTGGGCAAAATCGGGAGCATCCACCGCTGCCGGGGCGAGCTCGATGCCGCGCTCTTGTTCTACGAGCGCGCGCTCGCGCTGGAGCGGGAGATGGGCTACCTGTTCGGCACGGCGACTGACCTGGCGAATATCGGGCTCATCATGGTGGACCGGGGGCTGCATGAACAGGCGGTGCCGAAGCTCGCCGAGGCGCTGACCATCCTGCTGGCCACGGGCGTGACCTGCGGCCCGCGGCAGGCGCTCTACGGGCTATCCCGGTGTGACGACAAGTTGGGCCGGGACCGGTTGCTCGAGTTGCTGAGGCAAGGCGGGCTGACGGACGTCGGCATCGCCGATCTTCTCGACCGTGTTGACCAGACGCGCCTGCAACGGCCGCGGCAGAAACCCGGTCGGCAGGTCCCCATCGTTCCTCGTCGGTCCGCGCCCTGAACTCCCTCCCAGACCCAGTCGCCGGAACGCTCTCGGTCAAAGGCCGCAGCTACCGGCAGCCGATAGGCAAGATGGTCAAGAGACCTGGGGATCAAGTGTCCGAAAGCCGCCAGCCGAAGTCGCGGTTCCCGGGAACGGGCGTGCGCTTGACTTGGCAGAGGTCGGTATTATCCTCAGTTCCTTCCCAATGAGAGGCGCGACTACACCTCCTGATAAGCTGCAGCAATTGCGTTTTCGTGTGGACGCGGCGAAGACTCCGGCGGAGCGCGTCAAGGCCACGCTCGCGCTGGCCGAGGCGCTATGGCTGAGCGACCCGGTGGCAGCCAGGCCGCTGCTGGAACAGGTTCTGGCTGAAGCCGACGCCGCCGGACGACCCAAGGATCGCGGACGGGCCGCGTACATGCTCGGTGAAATGCTCCGCCGCGCCGGCGACCTCGATGGCGCGGCGCGCTATGCCGAGATCGTGTTCAAGGTCGCGGACGCAAGCGGCGACCGTCGACTTCATGCATGCGGACTGAATCTCGTCGGGATACTGCACGAGGAACGCGGTGAGCATGGGCCCGCGCTTGAGTGCTTCGAGGAGTATCTGGGAATCTCCCGGCAGATCGGATTGGGGCACGGCGAACGGTCGGCACTCAATCAGATCGCCTGCGTTCATGCTCATCGGGGCGATCTTGACAAGGCGCTTGAGTGCTACCGGCAATGTCTGACGGCAAACTCCAAAGCCGGAGACGCGCACGGCCGCGCCACAAGTCAGTACAACATCGGCTGGACCCTCGCCGCCATGGGCCGCTGGACTGAGGCGACCGAGAACTACTACCGGTCAGTTGCGCTCTGCGAGGAGCATGGGTTCTCTGACCCGCTGGCTGCGGCTCGAAACGCGCTCGGCGAGCTGCTACTCAAGCGGTCCGAGTACGACGCCGCCGCGTTCATGTTCCGCACAGTGGTAGAAGCGGAGCGGGAAAGCCAGCGATTCGGAGGAGCTTACAGCGAGGCTCTCTCCAATCTGGGGTGGACTCACTTCCGCAGCGGAGACCTTGCCCAGGCAGAGGAGGTTCTGAGTGAAGCCGCACGGCTGAGTGAGGCGGCCGGTGACCGCCGTATGCTGGCGACCGTCTGCTGCCACCGGGCCGAACTCGCGCTGGCTCGGGGACGGCTGGAAGCAGCCGATGATCTTCTGGCTGTGGCGATGCGCCACGCGTCCGATCTGGATCAGCCAACCGAACAAGGCGAGGCGCTTCGCGTTCAGGCGCTTCTGTCTGCAGCCCGCGGTCAAACGGAAGAGGCCCTTGACCTCTTCAGTCGATCCGAGGCAGTCCTGGAACCGCTTGGCGACACCTACGAACTGGCGCTCGTGCGGCTGCAGCACGGCCGACAACTCCTTGAAGTGAATCGGACGGAGGAGGCCCGTCGCAAGCTTCAGACTGCGGCCCAGGCTTTCCGCCATCTCGCCGTTGTGGCCGAGGCCGAAGAGGCAGCGCGGCTGCTCTACCGGCTTGAGATGAGCGCCGACCGGAGTGCCGCTTTGCTTGAGGGACTGCTCAGCATCACTGCGCTCGGACTGGAGCCCGTGAAGCTCATTGAGCAGGCCCTCTTGATGCTCTGCGACAGCCTTCGATTCGAGCAAGGCGCGGTGATGGCCGGTGACCGCCCGGTTGCGCTCAGAGGCCGACCGGACTTGGCGGAAATGCCCAAGCTCCATTCGTCGCCGTCACAGACCGACGTTGCCCTGCTCCTGCCGGTCAGGCAGGGCCGCCGACTTCTTGGCCATGTCTGGCTGCGGCGAGCACAGCCGGCACCGGCCCGGGTCGAGCCCGGACTCCTCAAGCTGGTATCCCGTGCGCTCGCGCCATCACTGTCCAGGCTGGTTGAGCTCGCGACGATTGAAACCGGCCGAGCCCAGCGGATTCCCGGACTGCGCTTTCGCGGCGTCATCGGCCGTAGCCGCGACGTGCTGGACCTGCTTGCTCTCATCCCGCGCGTGGCCGACACCGCCGTGCCGGTTCTGGTGCGTGGCGAGAGCGGGTCAGGCAAAGAACTCGTCGCGCGGGCGTTGCACGAGTCTGGCCCCCGCGCCGACCATCCCTTTGTCACAGTCAATTGCGCGGCTGTGCCGGAGGCCCTGCTCGAGGCCGAGTTCTTCGGAGTCGAATCAGGCGCAGCCACCGGCGTCGCGTCGCGGCCGGGCAAGTTCGAGCTGGCGGGCAAAGGTACCATCTTCCTTGACGAAATCGGGGACATGAGTCCTGCTCTCCAGGCGAAGCTGCTGCGTGCCATCGAGGACAAGACGGTTGCGCGAGTAGGTAGCTCCAAGGAAACGCCGACAGAAGCGCGCGCTATCGCCGCGACCAACATGGACCTTGACATGCGCGAACGCCAGGGGCTGTTCCGCCGGGACCTTCTCTATCGACTCAACACCGTTCAGCTCATCGTTCCGCCGCTGCGACGCCGCAGAGAAGACCTGCCGTTGCTCACGGAATACTTCATTGCCCGCGCGGCCCAGGAGTACAACCGCCCGGTTCGTGGGGCGAGCGAGGAGGTCCTGGCCTTGTTTGCCCGGTTCTCCTGGCCCGGCAACATCAGACAGCTCCAGCACGTCGTCGAGCGCGCGGTGATACTTGCCGGCGGTCATACGCTCCAGGTCGCTGACCTTCCGCTTGAGCTCAGGCTGCGGCGGCCCATGTCTGCGTCTACGGCTGCAGCCCTCTCGCGCGTCGAGCAGCGCAGGGCCTCGGACAAGAACGAGCGCGCGATATTGCTCGACGCATTGGGTCGGACAGACGGCAACATTCCCGAAGCAGCCAGACTCAGCGGGTACAGTCGGGCTCAGTTCTATCGCCTGCTTCGGAAGCACCACATCAAACCCTAGAGGCTTCAGTCTCATGAGCGGGCTTTGTCTCATGCATGAGACCGCGTAGCGCAAGCACCGTCATAGCCACAATTTAGCTTCATTTCTGTCTCACGCGTGAGACGAGAGATGTACGCGGCGGGATAGTGGCTGTGCAGCTATGTCGTTGGTATTAGGTGTCTTACGCTCATCCACTGCGATTGGCATGAGTCATGCCTTCTGACGTGGCATGCGAGTACGGACTAGGAGTCACGTAGAGGTCGCCAGCAGGGCTCGGGATTTAGGGTGTCGAGTTCCGGTCGGAATCGCCATCCTTCCCGGCAACTTCTCTACTGCAGCGAATTCCGGCGAGTTCCGCTACCATGTGGCCACTTCGTACGTGCGCTCGGCCTGGCGTAGCGTCGGGCTGGACGATGACGGTCCGGCTGTATCCGCCCGGGTCCGCCGAGGCCAACCGAAGCCGGTTCCCGTTGTGCCGGCCGGTTCCGATGCTCGGAGCGCGCAACTGCCGCTTGTGCTCTTCTTCGGAGCAGGCCTGCGAGACGGTCCGGCGTGGCGTGTGGCGGTTGCGCTGGGGACGGTCTCTTCGGTGCTCGCGTCCCATCCACGCTGTGCAAGCCCGAGAGATGTCCGACTTGAAATCGTGGTCGAGCGACCGGATGACCACGGCTGCACGTGCATAGAGTATCAAGGCGATGCGTTCGGGATTGTCGCACTGGCCAGAGAGGTGCGGCGAGTCTGGGCTGATGAATGAACCAAGCGGCCAACATCTTCGTTCCGCACCCTCGCGCCAGAAGGTCACGAGTGGCGCTGACTTCTGTGAGGGGCTCGACGGTGACTGGCACGCGTCGGAGCAGCCTGCTCGCGAAGACGCTCTCGGGGCCGCACGGGAAATGCATCGCGAACACGAATGACAACAGAGCGATGTCTGCCGAAGACAGGAACCAAGCTGCATCAGCAGCTAGCTGCGGCAGACAAGAAAAGGGGCAGCACCTGCAATCCCGGCCAGGAAGAACAGGTTTGGAGTTGGACTCTGTGCTGCCCGTGAGATTGTAGCCGGGATGCAGAAGGAATCAAGCAGGGGATGGCGAGGCTACGAGCGGTTTCTGACCGCCGGTGCTACAAGCAGCGGTAGTCCCAGCCGGCTCTGCATCCCGGCACCGGGTAATCGGGGTCCGAGGCGCACTCAGCGGTGCTCGATTGCGCCGACATCTTGAGCCCTCAAGAAGGAGGTAATAATGCTCAAGTACACGATAGTCTGTGTGATGCTCGTGGCGGCTGCGGCCATGGGTTGGGAGCGGTTGGATGATGTTCCCAACACGTCCGAGGTCGAACACGGCGCACATCTCACCTGGGGGAACGGGCTGATCTGGGCTATGCTCCCGGTGTACGCTGATGGCGGTGGCAACCAGAGGACGGACGTGTTGACCTGCAACGCCTTCGCCGAGGAGGATTCGATGTGGGATGACTCAACAATCACGCCGATGTCAAGCCGACGCCTTCTCCATGCTGGTCTCACGTTCCAGTGGAAGCAGCAACCTGTTCTTTGGGGTTGCGGGTGGCATGAAGATGGTGGCGAGGCGTGGTCAAAGCTGTACTGCTACCTCGCGGATTCGGGCTACTGGGGTAAGCAGGAGACCATCGACGTATTCGATCTCGGTGACGGCGCATCCATTGCCTACTACCCGAATGGGTACTACCACGCGCAGAACTACGCATGCCCCGGATGGATCTACTGCCTTCCCGGCGAATCCCAGGAGTTCTGGCGGTTTGCAATTCCCGGTACTTACATCCCGGATATTCAGGAAGACGGCTACTACCCGGGGCCGGGTGCAATCATCGCTGACCAGACGCCGCCGTTCAAATGGGGCAGCACAGCAACGCCCACCTATCGGTTGCTGGTTTCAACCCAATCGGACTTCAGCGACACAGTGGTCGATGAGCAGATGGCCAACCCGGAATACGAGCCATCCGTCGAGTTCGCCAACGGAACGTACTACTGGCGCACGGCCGCGTGGGTCAGCAGCGCGTGGTCCTGGACTGACGCTCACACCTTCGACCTCCAGGGCGGGTGGCAACAGCTCTCCGACATTCCCGAGTCGGCCACCGATGGTGCGATTATCGCGTGCGATTCGGGCAGTTTCGGCGACAGCTGGTCAATACTCGCCCTTCCTGGCGGAGCGAATGAAGAAGCATTCTGCAGATACATCATCGCTCAGGATAGCTGGGTCCAACTGGACACCACGCCGGGAGAAGGCCAAGACGACGGCACATCGCTCACGACACGCACTCCGACTCTGGACGGGAGTCCTCTCATAATGGCAGCATTTTCCAGCTCGGGGAATGGTGACGTGCCGTACAGCTACACCGAAGCCCTTGGCTGGGATGAGTGGTGCAACGAAAGCGGGGAACCGATAGAGAACTCTCACTTCCCCCGCTACATCGGCTCCTACTCATCGATGGTCATCGGCGGGGACGACATGATGTATCTGCTACCGGGTTGTACATCTGGTTGTGGTGAGGACTTCTACTGGGTGCAGCTTCCAGTTGGCGGTGGTGGCGGAGGGGAGGCCGGTGCCTCGGAGATCAACGGAGTCAAGACGCACGTCATTGCGCGTTACGACGGCGTTGAGGTCGAGTATCAACTGCCAGCTACTGCGCGCGTGCGTGCGACCCTGCACGACGCAGTCGGCAGGCAGGTCGGCATGCTCGACGCCGGCGAACAGAAGCCCGGAACACACCGGCTGAGCTGGGACCGGGACAATGAGGGACGCAGGCTGAGCGCCGGGGCTTACTTCGTGCTCCTTGACACGGGCACGGAGCAGTCTAGGCTCAAGGCAGTGGTGAGATAGGCTAGACGTTCGGAGGGGCGGGGCTCCCGCCCCTCCGAGACTGGAGTGTGGCTAATGAAGAGGCTGTTGTTCGTGCTTGTTCCTCTGGTGCTCTTCGCACAGGTGGAGATAGATACTGTCATGAAGCTACCCACGAGGCTTGGGCAGGCGTTCTTCGTTCCTGAACTCAACAAGCTGTACGTGGTGCCACACGTGAACGAGCCCAACCTCTATGTACTCGATTGCTCCACCTACACACTAAGGACGCAGATTCCGCTTGGCCCGGGCGGAGCCGGAGGCATCACCCACTTCTCATGGAGTTCACTCAGGCACAAGCTCTACGTGGTCTCCAACCCGAACATCGACAGCACACTGGTGATTGACGCTGTAACCGACTCAGTCATCAACACGCTTGGCGTCCCTCACGAGTGGTACAATGACATATACCTGAGCGACATCGACGTCCGGTTTAAGCCTTCGGACAACACGCTGTACGCTTACGAGTGCGCCACCGACACGGTGATACGCCGGCTGCCGATCCACAGCACCTGCGCGTCGTGGGATTCGGTTGGACGCAAGCTCTACGTAGGGCAGGGCTCGATGAAGAAGCTGTATGTCTACGACTACCTCAATGACTCATGCCTGAAGGTGATTGACGTGAGCGCAGTCCTCGCCACCTACCCCGACGCCTGCGTGTTCAGCCGAACGCACCGCCGGGCATACGTTTCGTCGTTCCAGTTTGAGCTTGGGTACGACCACATCGGCATCGTAGACACCGACCGGGATACGCTGCTACGCGTCCTTCCCGTGCGGGTGAGAATGGGACTTCACGGCCAGGTGGCTGTGGACGAGCGGGACGGCAAGGTCTACATGACCGACAGCAACGGCAATCAGGAGAAGCCGGACACAATGTGGGTCGTTGACTGCGCGACGGACTCGGTTCTGAAGAAGTTCGAGTGCGTGCCCGCAGGGGAAACGGACGTGTGCATCCGCTGGGTGCCGTGGAGCAACCGCATTTACCTAGTCAACCGCGGTCCCGATTATATCCACAAAGGTTCCCTAGTCGTCATCGACTGCGAGACCGACTCAGTCATCGTACCAGGGATGCTGATGAGCAACGACTACATCCGTGACATCCAGCTCGACCCAATTCGTGAGCGAATATTCGTCGTCGGGGCCGACTCGTACAACGTATACGTCCTGCGTGACGTGGAAGGCGGCGTGGTTGAGGAGCCGGCTTCTGCCGGTTCGGCCACGGCATCGGGACTGCAGGTGCATCAGACACCGAGCGGCTTTGAACTGAGCTACTCCATCGCATCGCCATGCCGCGTTGACCTCTCCGTCTATGACCAGCTAGGGCGTGATGTCAGGCAGCTCGTTGACTCCGTACAGTCAGCCGGCCACCACCTGCTGACGTGGGACTGCCGGGACCGGAACGGAGACCGCGTTCCCTTCGGTGCCTACTTCATCCAGCTCCGCACGCCTTCGGCCAAGGAAGAGCAGAAGGTCGTCGTGACGAGATAGCACAATGAGGTTTCACCTGAAGGAAGCTGCTCCGCCGTAGCAGGTAGGGCAGAAGCCAAGCGGAAAGGGCAGCACCTGAAATCCCGGCCAGGAAAAATCAGGTTCAGAGATGGACTCTGTGCTGCCCACAACAATAGTAGCCGGGAGAACAAGATGCGCAAGTGCGCACAACTTGAGCAAAGGAGGACAATCATGCTCAAGAAGTTCGTAGTAATCTGCGGGCTCCTGCTCGCAGCAACAGCGGCGGTAGCCTGGGAGGAGTTGCCTGACGTCCCTCACAAGGCAGACGTCGACTACGGAACGCAGCTCATCTGGGGAGACACGCTGCTCTGGGGTATCTTCCCCACAGAGGGAACGACCGACGCGACCTTCCTGGCCAGCTACAACCCAAGCGCGGACGAGGACTCTGCGTGGGATACGGTGAGGATATCCGGCGTGCCGCTCGACCGCGACGGGATTGCCTTCCAGTGGGTCGAACGACCGGTCGTCTGGGCCATAGGGAAGGACGCGAACGAGATATCGAGGTTGTACCGATACGACGTGAGAACGGGTGATCTCACGAAGGAGACCCTCGACGTGTTCACGCTGGACATCGGGGCATGCGTTGCCTACATGCCGAACGAGGGCTACAACCCGTACAGCTACCCGATTCCCGGCTGGTTGTACTTCCTGCCTGGCAACGGCAAGACCTTCTGGCGACGTTGGATTCAGGCCGACTCGATGCCTGACCCCCAAGTCTACGGCTACGAATACCCTGGGGACGCGGTCACCATCGCGGACCCTACACCGCAGTTCCGGTGGACTCCGTCCGAAACCGAGCAGTACCGACTACAGGTCTCACCCAACCCGAATTTCACGAGCAACGTGATAGACACGGCCGTCTCAACCGCGGAATGCCAGTCGTCCGTCGAACTCGACAGCGGCACCTACTACTGGCGCGTAGCCGCCTGGGTCGAGGGCAGCGGCGGTGGAGACTGGGAGTGGGTCCCCGCGATCCGGAGCTTCTGCGTCCATCCTGGATGGGACCGGCTTCCGGATCTAGACGTCAACGCCCGGAGCGGCGCCAGGCTCGCGTTCTGTGACACATTCGCCTTCGGCTACGAGGCCATTGTCGCGATCTATGGTTTCTCGGAGAAGTGTTTCTCCGCGTACTGCGTCGGCGGTGGCTACTGGACTAACTTGCACGCCGTGACAGATACCGTGCAGCCCGGCGCATCGCTAACGACCAACGCGGCGGTTGGCGGAGACTATCGAATCTACGCAGCCTTCGATGACGATGCGGATGGCGAATGTCCACACCGGTACCTTGTCAGTTCAAACGAATGGGGCGTAATCAGCGACGAAGACGCCGACCCGCTCTACAACACTCACTTTCCGGACGACCTCGAACCTGGTTCTTCGATGGCAATCGGGGCAGACGACATGATGTATCTCACTACGGGTCATGCTCACGACTTCTATGGGGTCAGCATATCCCGTTTTCCGGGGGGACAGCAGGCCCGCGTCGTGCCGGACGGGAGAGCGAAGGCCCAAGCCGTCACGGTCCGCGACGGCATAGAGGTCGAGTATCAGTTGCCGGCTGCTGCGCACGTGCGGGCGAGCCTTCATGACGCGCTGGGCCGGCGCGTCGGCACGCTCGACGGCGGCAAGCAGTCTGCAGGCATGCATCGACTGGGCTGGAATAGCGGCCTGGATGGCCGCGAGCTTGGCGCCGGGGCTTACTTCGTGCTCCTTGACACGGGCACGGAGCAGTCTAGGCTCAAGGCAGTGGTGAGATAGGCTAGACGTTCGGAGGGGCGGGGCTCCCGCCCCTCCGAGACTGGAGTGTGGCTAATGAAGAGGCTGTTGTTCGTGCTTGTTCCTCTGGTGCTCTTCGCACAGGTGGAGATAGACACTGTCATGAGGCTGCCCACAAGGCTTGGGCAGGCATTCTTCGTCCCTGAGCTCAACCGGCTGTACACGATGCCCCGCTATGGCGGGAGCCACCTCTTTGTTCTCGATTGTTCGACCTACAGCATGCGGGCGCAGATACCCATTGGCGGTGCCGGGGCCACCACCCACTTCTCATGGAACTCGCTGAGACAGAAGCTCTATGTGACCGCCAATCCGTTCATCGAGAGCACGCTGGTGATCGACGCTGCGACCGATTCGGTCCTCCGGTCGCTGGTGGTTCCCAAGGAATGGTACAATGACGTGTATCTGGGTGACATTGACGTCCGGTTCAAGCCTGTGGAAGACGCGCTGTACGAGTACGAGTGTGCTGCCGACACGGTGATACGCCGGCTGCCGATCCACAGCACCTGCGCGTCGTGGGATTCGGTCGGACGCAAGCTCTACGTAGGGCAGGGCTCGCTGAAGAAGCTTTATGTCTACGACTACCTGGCCGGTTCTTGTCTGAAGGTGATTGACGTGAGCGCGGTTCGCGCCACCTACCCCGATGCCGTCGTATTCAGCCGCACCCACCGCAGGGGATACGTCTCTTCCTTCCAGGGTGAGATGATGACGTACGCGAACGTCGGCATAGTCGACACCGAGCGCGATACGCTGCTTGGCGTGTTGCCCGTGCGAGTATCGCAGAGCTTCAAATACCAGGTTGCCGTGGACGAGCGGGACGCGAAAGTCTACATCACCGACTGTGACGAAGGAAAATCGACTCCAGACACGATGTGGGTCGTTGACTGCGCGACGGACTCGGTTCTGAAGAAGTTTGAGTGCGTGCCTGCTGGGAACACCGACGTGTGCATCCGCTGGGTGCCGTGGAGCAACCGGATCTACCTTGCCAATACCTACCCGGATGGCATCCACAAGAGCTCCTTGGTCGTCATCGACTGCGATACCGACTCAGTTATCGTACCGGGGATGCTGATGAGTCACGATTTCATTCGAGACATTCAGCTCGACCCGGTTCGGGAGCGCATATTCGTCGTCGGGGCCGACTCGTACAACGTATACGTCCTGCGTGACGTGGAAGGCGGCGTGGTTGAGGAGCCGGCTTCTGCCGGTCGGGCAACGGCATCGGGACTGCAGGTGCATCAAACACCGAGCGGCTTTGAACTGAGCTACTCCATCGCATCGCCATGCCGCGTTGACCTCTCCGTCTATGACCAGCTAGGGCGTGATGTCAGGCAGCTCGTTGACTCCGTACAGTCAGCCGGCCACCACCTGCTGACGTGGGACTGCCGGGACCGGAACGGAGACCGCGTTCCCTTCGGTGCCTACTTCATCCAGCTCCGCACGCCTTCGGCCAAGGAGGAACAGAAGGTCGTGGTGACGAGGTGGTGAGGAAAGGCTGGGGTCGAGGTTGAGGTAGAGAAACAGAACAGGTCAAGGTTGAGGCCAAGGTAGAGATAGAGAAAGCAGAACAGAAGACCAACAGGGCGGGCGCAAGCCCGCCCTCCTATTCTCCTCTGTTTCTCTGTGCTCGGCAAGACGGCGGTCGCGAATGCGGCTAGCGGTAGACCTCGCGTCGGTGGCGGGCGTGGAGAATGGTGATCACGTCCAGCGCAGCGCCGTATTCGTAGATGACGCGGTAGTCCCCGACCCGTATCCGATACAGATGCTCAGCGCCGACGAGCTTACGACTGCCTGCCGGCACGGGGTCTGTCGCCAGTTGTTCGACTGCGGCGACGATGCGCGGAATCTGCTTGCGGTCTATGCCGCGCAGGTCACGCTCAGCCGAGCGCTTCCATTCAACGCGGCAGGAGGCCACCGGCCTTCAGCCTCTTCTTGACCGAAGCGAAGGGGACCGCGGTTTCATTTCGACGCTCGGCCACAACCGCGAGGTCGTGCAGGTCTTCCAGTAGTTCCTCGTATTCGTCCACCGGTACGACCACCGATACGCGCTTTCCCGTTTGGTCCACGATGAACCGATTCTTGGTGACTGCCATAGGGACTTCCATTCTAGCGGCGCCTCGTCTTTGGTCAACCGGTGCGGGTCTACGAGCGGTCAAGAGAGCGCTGGTGACGAGGTGGCGAGGAGAGGTTGAGGTTGAGGTAGAGAGACAGAACAGGCCGAGGTTGGCTTCTCCCCTGCCGGAACAGCCGAGGTTAAGGTAGAGACCGGAAGTAGAACGAAAGTCGAAGGGGCGGGCGGAAGCCCGCCCCGAATCGCAAGATAGCCGTGGAGTTCTACAGCGGGTTCCTTACTCGATGGACAGGCGCCTAGCTCGGGCCGCGCTGGCGGGCTTACTCCGGCGGGTTGATTTCGGCTTCGGTCTGGTGGACGCGGATGCGGCCGGGTTCGACCACCCAGAGACGCCCGACGAGCGGCTTGGCTCCTAGCGCTCGAAGAAAGGTATCAAC
>Ga0208828_1000499_pt1 | contig 17161 bp, 16 predicted proteins | sample Kivu_160m_FD_185487 | JGI IMG/M metagenome (GOLD analysis project Ga0208828, IMG submission 185487) | Freshwater microbial communities from Lake Kivu, Western Province, Rwanda to study Microbial Dark Matter (Phase II) - Kivu_160m (SPAdes)... | ecosystem: Environmental > Aquatic > Freshwater >... | reverse complement strand
TTTCTCACCTTTTTGCCCATAGGTTTTCTCTATTGCTTCCTTCATATATTTTACTGCATCATCTAAAGGTATAACTTTTGCAAGTTTAAAGAAGGCAGACTGCATAATCATATTTATCCTGCTGCCCAATCCAATCTCAGCCGCTATATCAGTGGCATCAATTATATAAAAATCTATATTATGCCCGGAAAGATACTTCTTGATGCTTGCAGGCAGTTTCCTGTCCAGGTCGCGGGCGCTCCACTGACAGTTTAAAAGAAAGGTCCCACCGTCTTTTAATCCTTTAAGTAAATCATATTGCCCTATATAAGCCTGATTATGACAGGCTACAAAATCAGCATCGCTGATCAGGTAAGTTGACCTGATTGGATTCTTTCCAAATCTCAAATGAGACACTGTCAGGCCGCCGGATTTTTTAGAATCATAAGCAAAGTAACCCTGAGCATAAAGGTCAGTATTATCACCAATTATCTTAATAGCATTTTTATTTGCTCCAACCGTACCATCAGAGCCCAAACCCCAGAATTTGCATCTTATAGTTCCTTCGGGAGCAGTCTCAATCTCCTCTTTAACTTCAAGAGATGTGTGAGTAACATCATCATTTATGCCTATGGTAAATCCATTTTTAGGACTTGCCAGTTTTAAATTATCAAATACAGCTTTTATTTGGCCCGGAGTGGTATCCTTCGAACCGAGTCCATATCTTCCACCCACAATAACAGGTTTATCTTCCACTTCATAAAATGCAGTTTTGACATCCAGGTATAACGGTTCACCTATTGCACCCGGCTCTTTTGTCCTGTCCAGAACAGCAATCTTCCTGGCGGTTTTTGGTATTGACTGTAGGAAAAATTCAGTAGAAAAAGGCCTGTAAAGATGAACCTTTACCACTCCTACTTTTTCACCTGATTTATTTAGATACTCTACAGTTTCATCTATAGTATCCGTAACTGAACCAATCGCCACAATTACGTATTCTGCATCTTTTGCCCCTACGTAATTAAATGGCTTATATTCTCTTCCGGTTAATTTACTAATCTTATTCATATAATCTAAAACTATTTCTGGAACTTTACTATAAAAACTATTTGATGATTCCCTTGCCTGAAAAAATATGTCAGGATTCTGAGCCGTGCCTCTGGTAACCGGATGCTCAGGATTCAAAGCTCTTTCTCTGAACTGCTCCAGTGCATCCTCATCAATCAGCTTTTTAAAATCCTCATACTCAATAACTTCAATTTTTTGAATTTCATGTGAACTTCTAAAACCGTCAAAGAAGTGCAGAAAAGGTACTCTGGACTTAATGGCAGACAGATGTGCCACTCCTGCAAGATCCATAATTTCCTGTATTGAACCAGAAGCCAAAAGTCCAAAGCCAGTTTGTCTTACAGCCATTACATCCGAGTGATCACCAAATATTGAAAGAGCATGAGTTGCTACAGTACGGGCACTCACATGAAATACGCCCGGTAGAAGTTCTCCTGAAATTTTATACATATTCGGAATCATTAGAAGAAGCCCCTGGGATGCTGTAAAGGTTGAAGTAAGAGAACCAACCGCAAGTGAGCCGTGCACCGCTCCTGCCGCACCTCCTTCAGATTGAAGCTCGCTCACAATAACGACCTGCCCAAACACATTCTTCCTGCCATGAGCAGCCCACTCATCAACATATTCACCCATAGGGGAAGAAGGGGTGATAGGATAAATAGCCGCTACTTCAGTAAAAGCGTATGCTACATATGCTGCAGCCATATTTCCATCCATGGTTTTCATGGTTTTCATAAATAATCTACTCCCTGGAAAAATTTTTAAGTATAAACAAGCTTTCAAGCAAACACAAAATCATTGAATTATAACACATTTAATTTATTTTTTTAATAAACTAATTCACGCAGCTGGATAGTTTTAGCTACACGTAGATTAAAGTTCTCTTCTATCAGAAATTGCCCTGCCTATAGTTATCTCATCTGCATATTCCAGGTCACCACCAACAGGAAGTCCGCTTGCCAGTTTAGTAACTTTAACTCCCAGGGGGACTAATATCTTTTTTAAATACATAGCAGTACTTTCACCCTCAACAGTGGGATTTACTGCAATTATTACCTCTTCAATATTATTAGCCTTCACGCGCTCCAGCAGCCTGGGTACTCTTATCTCGTCAGGTCCGACATTTTCTATGGGAGACAGCAGTCCGCCAAGGATATGATACAACCCCTTGTATTCACCAGTTTTTTCAACAATTATTGCATCACTTACTTCCTCGACTATACATATTTTTTTTCTATCCCTGGACTGGTCCCTGCAAATATGACAGATATCTTCTTCGGTCAGACTGTAACATTGACTGCAAAATTTAACCTTTTCCTTCATCTCAATCAGGTTCTTGGAGAATTTTACAATATCGCTATGGGAAAGCTTGAGCAAAAAGAATACAATTCTTTTAGCAGATTTGGGGCCTATTCCCGGAAGTTTTCTGAATTCGTTTATTAAATTTTCTACACTTTTTATATATAAAGCCATCTGTAGTTTACAACTGGTTTAATAATTGTAAATAAATCTATCAAAGTATCTCTGTAATTTACAATTTCCGTTAGAAGAGCCCGGGTATATTCATACCACCGGTAAGGCTTGTCATTTTATTTTTAGCTTCATCTTTTGATTTTTTTATAGCATCATTTATTGCAACCATTACCATATCTTCAACCATTTCCATGTCACCTGAATCAACCATATCCTTATCAATTTTCACTTCTACAATTTCCTGATCACCATTTACTTTCACTTTTACTGCACCACCGCCTGCGGAAGCTTCGAACTCCATTTTTTTTAATTCTTGCTGGATTTCCAGTAATTTTTGCTGCATAATCTTTGCCTGCTTCATCATATTTCCATAGTTTAAACTCAATTTTTACTCCTTTATGTCAAATTTTTTTTCAAAATAATTGAACACATCCTCTTCTGTACGGCTTTTTTCACTACTCCCGTCTTTTGAATTTGAACTATTACTGGCTTTATTTTCTGCATCTTCAGCCCTGCTTTCTCCGGTTGATTTGCTGCTCGCTTCACTTTCTGCATCACTTATTACATCAATTTTATCCATTTTTTTACCAAGCTCGAATTTAATCTTAAAGTCCTTACCTGTAACTTCTTTTATCACACTGGATATCAACTCGATATTTTTGATTTTATTTAAATGGTCCTTGTGCCATTCTTTTTCTTTATCCAGGTAGAAATACAATGTGCCGTTTTCTATTTTATAAGGCACAGCTTCCGTAAACATAGCGTGAACTGAAATTTTCTTCTTTTTTAAACTTTGTGAGATTTTATCCAGATTATTATTAATCAAACTAATTTCTTCATCTTTTTTTTCTACTCCAGCATCAGCCATTTCTGATTTATGAGCTTTACCCCCACTTACTGTATGTTTGCTCTGGACTTCGACCTCGCTTACCATCTTATTAATTTCATTGCTATTTATAATATCAAAATCATCTTCCTCATTTTCATAAACACTGGTACCAACATCAGCTCTATTATTATGATAATTCTTATTACCTTCTTGCATTGAATTAATTTTATCAATTTCTTTCCTTAAAGATTCTATCTGCGTCTCCATAAGTCTGGTTTTCTTTCCTATTTCTTTTTCATCCAATACAATAAAATTAATGGCTCTGACTACCGCTGACTTGAAAAAGACTTTTGAGCCTTCACCCCATTTGATTTGCTTGAGCAAATCTGTAAACAGTTCCATATAAAACTCTATTTCTTCCTTTTGCATTTTTTTAGCCTGACCCAGATACTTATCTTTATAATCTTCACTTATATTTACAATTTCAAAAGGATTATTGTAATTTTTAATAACATACAAATCATACAGATGATCCAGAAACTCGGATACGAATACTTTAAGGTTTTGATTACTGCCAGTAATTTTATTTACCAGAAGCAAACCCCCGGTCAAGTTCTTTTCAATTAAAATATCTGTAAATTCAAAAAGCATATCAAGATCTGTGACCCCGAGAAGTGAAATAACATCCCTGACTTCAATTTTATCCTCACCAAATGCTGCTAGTTGTTCCAATATGCCATCAGCATCTCTCAGGCTGCCATCTGCATATTTAGAAATTAAGTTCAGAGCTGAATCACTTATGGTTATTTTTTCACTTCTGGCGATTTTCTGCAGTCTCTCTTTGATTTTGTCCATTGGTATTGGAAAGAAATCAAATCTCTGGCATCTTGACATTATAGTAGGAATTACTTTATTTGGTTCAGTGGTAGCCATTATAAATAATACATGTTCAGGAGGCTCTTCCAGAACCTTGAGCAGCGCATTAAAAGCTTCCGTGGTTAACATATGGACTTCATCGATAATATAGACTTTTTTTCTTAGTATATTAGGCAGATATTTTACTTTTTCCCTGAGCTCTCTTATTTCATTTATTCCTCTATTGGAAGCAGCATCGATTTCTACAACATCCATGCTATAGCCATCGGATATACTTATACAATTTTCACATTTATTGCATGGATCCGGCGTAGCCCCTTTAATGCAATTTAAAGCCTTTGCCAATATGCGTGCAGTTGATGTTTTGCCTGTTCCTCTGGGACCGCAAAATATATAACAATGCGATAACCTATTATTGGATATCGCATTTTTAATGGTTCTAACATTGTACTCTTGACCGATTATTTCTCCAAAATCCTGCGGTCTCCACTTTCTATAAAATGAAATGTAACCCATAAAAATATATAGTTATTTTAATTAATAATAATAAATGACCGTGCCCCAGATTTCGATTTATAATAACAAGTGCAACTCATATAGTTAACTCCAGCCAGGCTTCCTTATGGCACCCGGAGAATATTACTTACCGCTGCTTCCTCTCGGACCTGACGGGGTTTGTAACCCTCCGTCGCACAAGACCCAACCTTCAACATTACTTACATAAGCGCTAAACCTCACTATCATAAACCTCATATCTGTTGATCAGCCTCACTATAGCGGATTGTGAGTTACAGGGCACCGCTAGCTCCCCACCTAGCACGGCCAATTTGATTATATAAAATTAATTAAAAAAATAAAACTAGCTATTGGATAGTTCTCCGGTAAAAATAATTGTTGACCATTTAATTTAAAGGAGTAGAATTCTTATTCAGGTAATTATTCAAACCTGCAAATAAACCATTAAAACAAAATAAAGGTACTTATCCAATACCATTTAAATGATTAAATTTAAGAAAGGGCTTAATAAAACTAAAATTTTTTTAAGTTTCAGTACTCACATGGTAACTGATACTTACGCCAGCTTTATAGTGGGGCTTATCCCAATACTGGCAGTAAAACTGGAACTGTCTCTCTTTTTTGTTGGCATTTTAACTTCAGTAAATTTTATTTCCAATAATCTCGCTCAGCCTGCGTTTGGATACCTTTCAGACAAATACGGCATAAGATACTTCATGATTGCAGGACCGCTGGTTGCCTCTATATTTATAAGCATTCTGGGAGTATCTCCTAATTACTGGTCTATTCTGATCTTTTTATTTTTAGGAAATCTGGGAGTTGCTGCCATTCACCCTCCTACTGCAGCCACGGCCAGTCATGCGGGAGGAAGCAGAAAGGGTTTTATAAATTCTATAATATCTTTTGGGGGGACTGTTGGTTTTTCAGCAGGTTCATTATTCGTTATTTTAATTATAAATAAACTTGGTCTTAAATTTACCCCTCTGGCTGCTATCCCGGGAATAATTATGGCTCTTGTTCTTATAAAATTTGACCCGTCCATTTTCATGAGTGGAACTAAAAAAATTGAAGCGAGCTTTACCAAAAAAATTAAAAGATTAAAAAAAGCAAAACTAGGTTTGCTTTTACTAATAATATTTGCTTCTTACTCCAGAGATTTAACTGTTCTATCAATGTTTACCTTTATGCCTCTGTATTTTACCAATCAAGGAGTAAAACTTATAAATTTTGGATATATAATCCTTGTCTTTATTTTAATAGGAGGAATTGGCGGCCTTTTTGCCGGTTACTATTCGGATAAAATAAGAAAAAGAACAACTGTAATTCAAGCCGGGCTGATTATATCTGTTCCCTTTTTCTATTTAATATTCAAAGTACCTCTTAGCATGTCAATAATTTTATTTATTCTAGCCGGGTTTTTTGCTACTTCTACTCTGCCTTTATGTATCAGAGTGGCGCAGGATATATTTCCCGGTAACGTAAGTCTTGCCTCTTCTATGGTCATGGGTGTAAGCGGAGGAATTGCAGCAGCTACTGTTATTCTTGTTGGTAAAATTGCAGATAATATAGGAATGGTAAGGACTATAAACTACGTCTTAATAATACCAATCCTTGCATCTCTGCTGTTACTCTTATTCCCGCTGGTGAGGTCAAGGTACAGGTAGAAAATTGAAATTTCTGTCAGTGCTGCCATTACCCTCATCTTGCAAGCATTAATATTTCCAGAACATCATTTTTATCCAGTCTGACAAAATTGCCCCTCGGTCCCCCTTCTGTACATTTTTCAGCCATCTCCTCCAGTCTGTCGTAAGGAATATTTGCTTCCTTCAGGGTGATGGGCAGTCCAATTTTTTTATAGAATTCTTCCAGCCTCTTTATTCCTTCCAATGCCACTTTTTCAACATTCTTAAAGTCAGCTTCCACATTCCACACTCTTACAGCAAATTGTGCAAACCTTTCCACATCCTGTTTGTATACATATTTCATCCATGCCGGAAAAATAATAGACAGTCCTGCACCATGGGCAATATCATAAATTCCACTAAGTTCGTGTTCTATACCATGTGAAGCCCAATCTCCAATCCTTCCTGTACCCAGTAAGTCATTATGGGCAATAGTACCTGCCCACATAATTTCAGCACGGGCCTGGTAACTATTTGGTTTTTTCAGCACTAAAGGAGTATTACCAATCACTGTTTCTAATGTGGCCTCACACAATCTGTCAGTAAGATCAACATTTTGAACTCTTGTGAAATACCTTTCCATCACATGAGCCATTATATCCGATACTCCACAAGCAGTCTGGTAAGGAGGAAGAGTATATGAAATCTCCGGATTCAATATGGCAAACTTTGGCCGCAACATTTCACTTTCAAACGCTCTTTTATAGGAGCCTTCCTCTTTTGTGATCACCGAAGCACCGCTGGTCTCACTACCGGCAGCAGGTATGGTAAGAACCACTCCCAGAGGAATAATTTTCTCTGGTACTGCTTTTCTGGTATAAAAATCCCACACAACACCCGGGTAAGTAACTCCTGCTGCTATTGCCTTGGCCGAATCAATTACACTTCCCCCGCCCACAGCAAGAATAAAATCAACTTTCTCCTTACGGCAGATATCTATTCCTTTTTTTACCATGCTTAACCTGGGATTAGGCTGAACGCCTCCCAGCTTAATTATCTCTAATCCGGCATCCTTTAATGATTTTAAAACCCGGTCGTAGAGCCCATAATTCTTGATACTTCCCCCGCCATAATGTAATAAAACTTTACTGCCATATCTGGCTGTCTCGGTCCCTACATAATTTTCGGCATCTTTTCCGAAAATTATTTTAGTGGCATTTCTGAACGTAAAATTCTCCATTTTTCCTCCTAAAAATATAGATATAATTGTATACTCGGGTTATAGCTTCAAGATCACTTATATTAGCTTCTCTTATTTTTCTTTCTTTTTTAGTGATTTTCGTGATGAAAATAAATTTTAAAATCCACTTCTTGTTCCCTGCAAAATAATTCTATTTCCTCTTCAACTTTATCCCAATAATCATTTTTAGTAAAGTAGATACGCCCGTATTCCTTAAGCAAGTTATGATGCTTTTCTCCAAGCTAGTTTTTAACTGAACCCCAAACTGTACCGGTAATATTCAGGTTTTCAAACATGTAAAAATCAACAGATTCTTTTGTACTGTAAATAATCTTTTTCCAATATGTAAAAAACGGCAGGATTGGACCAATAAAAACATAAGTTTTTTTACTTCCAGCACTTACCGACATTGCAATTGCAAGGGATTCCGCTATCTCTTCCTTTGAAGCTCCGGCTTTAACAACCATTCTGTAATGATATTCAATACATGGAATGCAATCAGCCATTACAGAATTTGACAAAGCAATTAGTTCCTTTGTCTTACCATCAAGAATATTAGGCCTGTAAATACAATAATTAGATCAACTTTACATGTATCTTGGATAAATTATTGTCTGGCTTTGTTTGAGGAGTAGAAATATTTATACTCCCTCACAAAACTTTTATTCCTCTACGTTCTTAAATGCTAACTTATCAATCTTATCTATAAACTCTTCTGATTTTTTGAGCCATGCTTCCACATCTTGTTTTTCAAATTCAACAAAATCCTGATAATCACCTTTTTGCCTTCTTTTGAACATATCGGAATAAAATTCTCCCCACTTTTTTTCTAAATGACCTTTGTTTACAATTTCTCTATTAAAAATTGATAGAACTCCAGAATGTTTAGAAGACGATAATCCCCTGGTTATCAACAAGCCATTAACTGCATAAAACATAGAATAATAAATACGGTTTACTGTAGATGCAAGAGTAGCACTTTCAATATATTTCTTACTATCAGAAAGGGTGTCTTTAGCTTTATTTAACCGGTACCTTGCTAGATCAATGAACTCTTTTTTCATATGGCAATACCCTCTCTGTCAATATTCCAGTGCAGGGGCATGGCATTGGCTAAAGGAGTATCCCAGAAATCTTTGTTTTCTATTATTTCTCCAAATACTACATTATATTTCAGTTCTATCTCATATGAGATATGGAATATCTCTTCCTCCAGTTTGGTATCGACCTTTGACTCAACCAGTATTAATAGGTCGATATCTGATTCTTTATCAGAATCTCCCCTTGCCTTTGAACCATATAATACGATTCTGGCATCAGGAAATCTTTCAAGTATTTTTTCTTTTAATTCCTTCAGAGCTTCTTTTTCATTTTTTCTTAACTCTGTTTTTTTTAATGTCTTTTGTGTAGACATCTTCAAACCTCATCCTGGTTATATTTTTATTATTTTTTAATTTTATCATAACTTATAAGAATTTGCTTCTGGATCACCAGCCTACAATCAACTAAAAGTCGACATATTTAGGATTAACGGACTCAATAAATACCATAGATAATGATACTGGAGTAGAAAATACGTGGAATAAAAGAATAAATAAGAAAAAGATAATATCCAGGCCTAATTTATAACAGGCCAGTATCCGCAACCCTTAAAAAGTCCTAACAAATGTGGTCGCAGTCTATAAAATCATCTCGGATATATTCATCAAATCCATCAGGGTCCTCCCCTATCCTGGGTGGCGGCCTTTTCCTCTCAAACTCATGTATACCCAGATAATCAAGTATCTTTCCTACAATCTTATAGTCCTCTATGAAGGCGATTATCCTCATATCTCCCCCGCACTTTGGACAATATGGGGAGCTCACCATATTGGGCAGATAAGGGGATCCACCTATCAAAAACAAAATAAGTTTACATCTCCTCCCAGAGAGTGGATAAAGCACAGGTTAGAGAAATTGCGGGATACATTAAATAAAAACACTACTTCCTCTTCCCTGGCTCTAAAGGAACTGCTTGGAAAAATTACTATGGAACCGGTAACAGATAAAAAATCAGACTTTTACTATATTGTAAGTGATGGAGATATCAATTTTAAACCGTATTATATTACACACACAAAGATCCAGACTCTGGCCCTGCTGGATGATAAGTATAAAAGTTCGAATTGGTTGTACTGGCGGAGAGAGTGGGATTCGTTCTTTCGTCTCGCTCCGCTCGCTGCAGAGACGCAGACTCCTTCGTCTTCGACTCAGTCCGTCTTTTCGAATCCCGTAAAATATGCACTTGTGGCATATTTTACACAGACTAACTTTACCGATCTATGCAGACATCAGTAGCTTTATGGCGGAGAGAGTGGGATTCGTTCTTTCGTCTCGCTCCGCTCGCTGCAGAGACGCAGACTCCTTCGTCTTCGACTCAGTCCGTCTTTTCGAATCCCGTAAAATATGCACTTGTGGCATATTTTACACAGACTAACTTTACCGATCTATGCAGACATCAGTAGCTTTATGGCGGAGAGAGTGGGATTCGAACCCACGGTACCGCTTTTAGCGGTACACTCGATTTCGAGTCGAGCGCTTTCGACCAGCTCAGCCATCTCTCCTTTAACTATAAGGACCACACCTATATCATTTTATCTTACCCTTTTCTATTTTCCCTATCAATCAACCTTATAATTTATGTCCATATCAACTTCAACAATAATATAAAGAAAAACTGGCGGAGAGAGAGGGATTTGGTCTTTCGTCTCGCTCCGCTCGCTGCAGAGCCGCAGACTCCTTCGTCTTCGACTCAGTCCGTCTTTTCAAATCCCGTAAAATATGCACTTGTGGCATATTTTACACAATTAAAATTTACTTAAACTATACAGACTTCAGTAGCTTTATGGCGGAGAGAGAGGGATTTGAACCCTCGAAGCAGCTTACGCCGCTTACACGCTTTCCAAGCGTGCGCCTTAAACCACTCAGCCATCTCTCCACCAATAAAATATTATAACATATTACATATAGGGAAATATTATATTCTTTAACTAAAAAAATGCTGCTTTTTTATGAGCGGTTGAATAAATGGCAAAACAAATCAGAGAAATCAGGCTAACTTCGCTCTTTCTATTTTTATATTTCCGTTTATTATCTTTATCTCTCTTATTAAAAATATAGCGGTTATAAAGAAACAGCAGAAATCGGTAACCGGCCAGGAAATCCATACCCCCATAAGATCGAAGAAAACAGGCAGTATAAAAATAGCCGGTATAAAGAAAAACAGGTTCCTGGACAGGGTTATAACCAGAGAAGGCCTGGCTTTACCGATAGCCTGAAAGAATGTACTTCCCAATATGGGAAAGCTCCACAAAGGTGCCAGTATTGCAATCAGTCTTAAAGGAACAACTCCTTTTTCAATCACGTTCATATCACTGGTAAAGATACTTATTAGTGATTCCGGAAAGATCACCATTATTATGAATCCAGCCGAAGCTACAATTGAAGCCCAGATAAATGCTTCCTTTAAGACCTTTTTAACACGATGATATTTCCTTGCTCCATAATTAAACCCTACAATAGGAGAGAAACCCTGACTTATTCCCAAAATAGGCATAAATATCAAATCGATAATCCTGATGCCGATTCCGGTTATAGCAATATAAATATCTCCACCATACTGGTGCACAATTCTAATAAACAGTAAAAACATCACACTACCGATAATTTCCATCAAAAATGAGGGGACTCCAAGACTTAAGATTTCACGGGATATAGATTTTGTTATTTTAAACATATTAAGCTTAATGTGGAATATGCTCTTGCTGGACATAAAAAAGACTACAAAATAAATAGTGCTGATTATATGGCTTATAACTGTGGCAATTGCCGCACCCTTAACTCCCCATCCAAACACAACTACGAAGAAATAATCAAGAATTATATTTGAAACCGCTCCTATAATCATTTCATACATAGATGCTCTGGGCTTGCCTTCTGCCCTGATCAGGCTGGAGCCGTTAACGGAAAAAGATAAAAATAAAAACCCAAAAAGCATAATCTCAAGATAATCCCTGGCATATGGTAAAACTTCACTTGAAGCACCTAAAAATTTAAGTATCCTGTCACTAAAAAGATAAATGGGTACAATTGTTATAATATTAAAAATTGTATTCAATATAAAACTATCCCCACCGGTAATTACTGCTTTTTCTTTATTACCTTTGCCCAGCGAACGGGATACTACTGAAGCTGCACCTACTCCGGTAAGAAGACCAATAGCCACTATAAAAATAATCACAGGCAGAACTATGGTAAGGCCGGCAATCGCATTCGGGCCTACCGTTTTACCAACAAAAAGAGTATCAACAAAGTTATATAGCGCTATTGTTACCATCCCTGTTATGGATGGAATAGAAAACTTGAATAATAATGACCTTAAGTTTTCATTTAAGATTTGTTTCTTTTGCTCTTCCATTACTTTAGCCGATCTTTCAAAAGGAACTTATATTCTAGAATAAAACTTATTTAATCAAGTTCCGGCAGGAATGTTTTAAATATAATTTATGCCGCTGCTCTTAAACTATGGCAAATAAACTCTTAATTATATTAAAGGTTGAAGAATTGCCAAGAAATACTTGATATCGGTTAGTATCTTATTTCAATCTATTATTTATTAATTTCTATGTCCTTTTTTAGCCTGTAACCGCAGTAGGGGCAGAGATTAAAATCCTCTTTTATTTTTTTGTCGCATTCAGGACACTGATCCTTTGGCTTTGCTTTTTTAATCTCCCTTATTTCGGGAAGTTCTTTAATTCCCAGTTCTGATTCTTTCAGACTGAATGAGCTCTTTAATTTATTTAAGACAACTATGCTTTCCTCTTTTAATCCGCCTTCTTCTCTGGATAATTTCTCATATACTCTTTTAAAAAGGTCCTTAATGTCTGTATCTTCAAACTTCTCTAGCACTTTTATTTCGCTATCCAGAAGCTCTTTGTAAATCAATATATTATCCTCAATATCATCAAACTGTTTATCCAATTTCTCGTCACATTGTTCGCAATATGGCTCGTGCGACTTATCCTTCAGAACCTTTCCGCATTCCTCGCATCTTTCAACTTCTTCCACTTTTACTCCCCTTTATCTTATTAAGTCAATCGTGTTAAAACCAGAACTTTTTTACATTTTGCAATATTACCATAAAATACACAAAATAAAAGAGTTTTTACAGCAAATTTACCTTCCCAGTAACTCACCTACATGTCTCGCTATAGCCAGTGAAGCGGTAAGACCCGGCGAATCTATTCCCACCAGGTTTATAAGATTGGGATATTTTGGATCCCTCTCAATTACAAAATCATAATAATTTTTTAACCTTGCTCTTATACCAGCCTGATGAAGACTTATATCTTCCAGTTTCAGACCGGGAAAAAATGACCTAACCATATCAAGGTAATAGTTCTCTTCTCTTACCTGGCTATAATCTTCTTTGTCTTTCGGTTTTGAATAAGCTGGACCCATAGTTACCGTGTCACCAATGATATACTCTTTTCCCCTTTTCTCAAAAGTGGGGCTAAGGTGAACCCCTGCAGATTTATTCACTTTTCCTTGATTAAACTGTTTTTGAAATTCCCCGAAAGGAACTCTTAATCTTTCTCCATCAGGAGGAAGATAGCCAAAAGGCACCGGATAAACATTAAGTCCTTTCATAAAGATATCTTCCCTTTTTGTTTTATAGAATTTGGCCGACTCCCCTTTAACCGGATCCATCCTGTAAGGGCTTTCTGAATTTACCAGGCGGGCAATATCATCCGAGTAAAGCCCAGCAGCATTGACAATTATCCTGGTTTTAAAGATTTCAACTTCAGTACCTGACCTTATCTTAACCTTAAAACCTTTGCCTTCCGGTTCAATTTCAAATACTTCATTTCCAACCAGAAACATTGCTCCATAAGATTCTGCAAGCCTGTAAAGTTTATCCACCAGACTGGTAGACTCAATAATTCCGGAAGTCGGTACATACAGGGCAGAAACTGCCTTAACATTGGGCTCATACTGGGCCACCTTATTGCCATCAATCATCTCAATTCCTGGAACCTGATTTTCTACAGCTGTTCTATAAACATCTTCAAGATATTCTTCTTCCAGCAGGTCAGTGGCCACCATAAGTTTCCCAGTTTTTTTATGAGGAATATTATTTTCGGCACAAAACCGGTAAAGCATTTCATTTCCCTCTACGCACAGCTTTGCCTTAAGAGGTCCCACTTTTTTAGGATAATAAATTCCTGCGTGTATTACTCCTGAATTTCTGGAAGACTGATTTTCGCCTTTAATCTGTCTATTTTTCTCAACTACCACTATATCCTTGCCGGAATCTCTGGAAAGTTCATAAGCCACCGCACAGCCTATAACTCCCCCGCCAATTATGGTTATTTGAACTTCTAGAGACATAATATCTTATAATATATTGTTAAGTTTCCCCCTGCTGTCTGTCAGTACTTTTTTTGAATTATATCGCTTTGCCAGAATTATAAGACAGCCACTTAGTAATATATTTTTATATTTTATTGGTTAGATGAATTTGACACAAGGAAAATTTATATCAGTACCTGTTTATCTTTTATATATTTATAACCAATTGTGTATAACAATTCATCTATATGGAGCCGGTAACATGCTGTTATGCGAAATTTAGTATGTAGGTAACTCAACCTGAATTAGTACGTTTATTTTTAATCTTCCAATGTTTTATTAGTAAGATAAGACTATAAATACCGGTAGCAAACAGAAAGTTATCGTTGGGCACGGTAGGGTACCTGTGATTATGAGGTTTGGAAACCGGTGTCATTTATGATTTCCACAAACCATGAAGATTACAGTATTCTCTTGCTTCAATCTTTTCTGCTTTGATACAAAATTCTGCTTCTGGATTGTCTCCAGGCTTTAAGAATTTTCTATAAGATGCTCCATCAGTGATTATCTCAATCCATTCAATATAATGCTTTTCTTCCATCGGGTGAGACACAGAACCAATTTTTACTCTTATTCCGGTTTCTGTTTTTTCGATCACTGGAACATGTTTTTCCTTACCAACATCTTCTATCTTTTCTTTAAGTAAATCCATCGGCTGTCCGCAACAGACGAGTTGTCCTCCTCCTGCATACAAAACCTCAACGATATTGCCACAGATATTACACTTATAAATTTGTTTTTGTTCTGTCATCCTACACCTCCTATTTAAAAACATTCTGCTCTTTATGCTTCATAAAGATCTTATCCGCTAACCTTTCCAATTCTTTAAAATCTTCTGGCTTTGGATAACCTTTTATAACAACTGGTTCAAGGACATCTGATTTAAGATTGGTCAGTGTTTCTGTAAGAAACTCCACCATTTTTCCACCCCAACCGTAAGAGCCAATTACAGATACAAATTTGGTTTTTGGCCTTAAGGCGTTTACAAGGTATGCGGCATAAACAACAGAAGGATGAGGACCAGCCAGTACAGTAGGTGATGCAATTACAACAGTAGCAGCATCTACAAGTGCCATTGCCAGTTCTCCAATATCTGTTTTTGTAATGTTAAAAGGTTTCACTATTATATTCCTCTCCATTAGTGCATGTATAAAATAGTCTACCATTTTCTCTGTGCTTCCATGCATTGAGACATAAGGAATTATTACTTCGTTCTTTACATTGTCTGATACCCAGTCCTCATATGCATCCAAGATAAACTTAGGTTTATGGTAGACTGGCCCATGGCTGGGTGCTATAAGATCAACATCTATCCCGTCTATCCTTTCCATGTGTTTCTTTATACTCGTTCTGAAGGGCATCATGATTTCTGCGTAATACTTTTTGGCTGAAGTATATACCATACATTCTTCTATTGCGTAGAGATCGCTTGTCGCTAAGTGCGACCCGAAGAGATCACAAGGAAAAAGTATTTTGTCCTCTTTTAGATAAGTTAGCATTGTCTCTGGCCAGTGAACCCATGGCGCTATTATGAACTCTAATGTCTTACCTCCTAAAGGTAATGTTTCCCCATCTTTTAATACTAAGAACTTTTCTTCTTGTATCAAGAGCAGTTCTATCAGAAACTCTTTACATTTCTCATTAGTAACAACCCTGGCATCTGGATATAGTTCAAGGATTTTTGGTATAGTTCCGGAATGGTCTTGTTCTGCATGATTTGAAATGACATAATCTATATTCTCCACTCCGAGTTTTTGAAGATTTGCCAGGAGTTCATATTCTTTGGTTGGGTCAACTGTATCTATAAGCGCTTTTTTTTCTCTGCCTTTAATCAGATAGGCATTATAACTCGTGCCGTTAGGCAGTGGAATAAGTTCATCGAATATCCTCCTATCCCAGTCTATCACACCTATAGAAAACACTCCGCCCTTTATTTCTCTAATCGCCATTTTATTCCTCCCTTTTAAATGCATCTTTACTTGCTCCACATACAGGGCAGGTCCAGTTATCAGGAAGTTCCTCAAAAGGTGTTCCTGGCTTTATTCCAGAATCTGGGTCTCCAACTTTTGGGTCATATACATACCCACAAACTGTGCATACATATTTATCCATTTTCTTTACTTCCTTTTCTTCTTTGATATATGTTGGTGCTGTCATTGGGGTTTTACCCCCTTTTACTTTGTGATAGTAATCATAAGTTATTGGTTCTATATCTCTCATGATTTCTGCAGCAACTACTTCCCCAATAAAAAGAGTATGAGTCCCAATATCTATCTCACCTATAACCTTTGCTTCTAAATAACCCAGGCAATTATCCAGAACTATGGGAGCACCATTTATACCAAGTTTATAATTTATGTCCTTAAACTTATCCACCTCCCTACCCGATTTAAAACCAAAATGTCCTATGAATTTCATTGGTGTTTCTTTTGATAAAATTGATACAGAAAAGATTCTACTCTGCTTGATGAATTCATGTGTTAGATTTTGCTTGTTTATAGAAACTGCTATTTTTATCGGTTCTGAGGTCAACTGAACTACTGTATTAGCGATTTGTCCGTTGAATTTTCTATCTTTTTTTGAAGCAATTATATATAATCCATAACTAATCTTATGAAAAAGTTGAGGTGCTATATTCATTGCTAGACCTTTCATATAACAAAAGTCAATTACCTTATTTAGTATTCCTCGCACTTAATCTGATAGAAACTTCTTTCGTGGTCACAAGATGGACATTTTTCCGGTGGCGTTTCCCCGAAATGAACATATCCACATTCCCTGCAAACCCACCATACTTCCTTTTCTTTTTTGAATACTGTTCCCGCTTCAACTTCTTTCAAAAGTTTCTTGTATCTTTCTTCATGATGTTTTTCTGCTATTGCGATTGCTCTTAATCTTTTGGCAATTTCAGGAAAGCCTTCCTTTCCAGCAACATCCGCAAACTCTGGATACATTTTTGTATATTCATAATTTTCGCCAGCGATTGCTGCTCTTAAATTCTCAGATGTGGTCTCAAGTATTGTTGGAGCTGCTGCCTCGACTTTAATCTCATCCATGTTTTCATTGCTCTTCTTTTTCAATTCGTTAATTAACTTAAACAACCAACTT